>Ga0075420_100000589_pt1 | contig 29250 bp, 28 predicted proteins | sample SoiMetdeltSBSDD4_FD_75296 | JGI IMG/M metagenome (GOLD analysis project Ga0075420, IMG submission 75296) | Bulk soil microbial communities from a Populus tree surrounding site in Tennessee, USA - Soil MetaG P. deltoides SBSDD4 | ecosystem: Environmental > Terrestrial > Soil > Tree plantation...
AGGAACGCATTCGTCGCCGCCACACCGCGCACCGCCTCGAGCACATCTGACGGAAGAAACGGGTCATCGAACGCGCTGAGTAACAGCGTCGGCACGCGAATGCGAGCCAGAAAGTGGATGGAGCTCGAGCGCGAGTAGTAATCAGCGGCGCCCGCGAAGCCATGCACAGGCGCTGTCACGACGTCGTCGAACTCGTACAGGGTCCGCGCCGCTTCGATTCGATCACGAGATGCGAGTTCGGGGTACTGAGCAAGCTTCGCTAGTGCCTTTCGGCGCAGCGATTGAAGGAAGTGGTGTTGGTAGACACGCGAGAACCCTCGATCGATGTGCCGAGATGCGCGTGCGAGGTCATACGGAACGGAGATAGCCGCGGCGCCGATAACGCGGTCCGGGGCCGACTCCCCCAGCTCGCCGAGCCACTTGAGCAGCACGTTGCCGCCAAGCGATACGCCGGCGAGCACCAATGGCGCCGTGGGATCAGCGGCGAGAAGCCTGCGAGCGACGGTGTCGAGATCGCCGGTTTCACCGGAGTGATAGAATCTGGCCGCTCGATTCTGTTCCTGCCCGCACCCGCGGAAGAGAAGCAAGTCTGCGCCCCAACCGCGTCGTGCCGCTTCGCGGAATAGGCCGCGCGCGTAGTGAGACCGAGGGGCCCCCTCCAAGCCGTGCAGGACGAGAAGGCGCGGGCTGCCAGTGGGCGCGTCGAGGCGGACGATCTCCAGGAAATCGCCATCGGCGGTGTCCCAGCGCTCGGTGCGCGTCGAGAGTGGAGGTGTTCGCCGAAAGAACCGGCCCCAGATGGTCCGTGCGTGTGGACCGGGCAGCCACCAGGCGGGGGAATAGGTGTGTTCCATCAATGCGGTAGATTTCAGCGCTGCAACCAGCCACGGCTCGAGCCGCTTGCACGACTCGAGGCAACTCCGAACGTCGAGCTATTCGTGGAAGTCCAAGTCTTCGGCATCAAGAAAAGCGCGGATACTCGTAAGGCGCTCCGATTCTTTGCAGAACGCCGCGTCAAAACGCATTTCGTCGATCTCGCCGAGCGAGCTGCCTCGCTCGGCGAGCTCAAGCGATTCTCGCAGAAGTTCGGTGTGCTCGCGCTCGTGGACCGGGACTCGAAACGTTTTCAGGACCTCGGCCTTGCACACGCTCGCCTGAGCGACGAACGGTGGCTCGAGAAGCTCGCCGACGAACCGATGCTGCTGAAGATGCCGCTCACGCGTTTCGCAAACAGATTGACCGTCGGTTTCGCGGACGAGGAATGGCGATCGTGGATCGAGGGATAACGGCGCGATGACTCAGGTTGCCATGTCAGGTGTCGCGGTCGAGTTCGGCGGCACGACCATCCTTCGTGACGTCACGTTCACCGTCGCTCCGGGAGAAAAGTGGGGGGTCATCGGACGGAACGGGACTGGAAAGACGACGTTGTTCAACCTCGTCACCGGCGTCCTTGCGCCGACGCGCGGTGTGGTGGTGCGCGCCCCGGGAACACGCGTCACGTTGCTCGAGCAGCACCGCGACTTTGGTAACGCGACGACGGTGTGGCAGGCGGTGGCTGGCGCGTTCGACCATCTCCTCGATCTCGAGCGATCGCTTGCCGAACAATCGACGCGGATCGGCGAGCTGGGAGAAACGGCGACGCCGCAGATGCTCGACCGTTACGCACACGACCTCGAGCGATTCGAGCGTGAAGGTGGATACGAGATCACGGCTCGCGTGGACGCCGTGCTTCACGGATTGGGATTCGACCCTACAGAGGCGAGGTCGAAGCGCATCGACACGTTGAGTGGCGGTGAGCGCGGCCGCGTCGGCCTGGCCCGCCAGCTCGTTGCGCCCGCGGACGTACTACTGCTCGACGAGCCGACGAACCACCTCGACCTGGAAACGACGGAGTGGCTCGAGCAATACGTTCGCGACACACGCGCAACGGTGCTACTCATCAGTCACGACCGTGCGTTCCTGGCGAACGTCGTCGATCACGTGCTGCACCTCGAGAATGAGACGACGGCCTCGTATTCCGGTGGCTACGAATCATTCGTCAGGCAGCGCACGGAGCGCCGGCTGACGCACCAGCGAGCGTTCGACAAGCAGCAGCGACAGATCGCGGGCGAAGAGGATTACATTCGGCGGAACATCGCCGGCCAGAACAGCAAGCAAGCGAAAGGGCGTCGAAAGCGGCTCGAGCGCCTGCCGCGATTGAGTCCACCGCCGGATGAAGCGGGCGGTGCGACCATGGCCATTCGCTTCGACGTGGCCGAGCGCGGGGGTGACATCGTTGCTGCGGCCGACCGCGCGAGCATTGCGATTGGATCGCGCGTGCTCATCGAGAGGTTCTCGGGCCACGTTCATCGCGGCGAGCGCGTCGGCCTCATTGGCCCGAACGGTGCCGGAAAGTCCACGCTCTTGCGCACGATGCTCGGCGAGCTGCCGTCCGCGGCCGGCACGGTACGCCTCGGGAACTCGATCACGGTCGCGTACTATCGACAGGATCTCACGCAGGTGCCGATCGACCGCACTCTCTACGAGGTCATCTCCGAACTCCGACCGACCTGGGAACGTGGGCAGATCCAGGGCCATCTAGGGCGGTTCGGGTTTTCAGGTGATGAAGTCCTGCGGCGTGCCGAGTCGTTGTCCGGAGGCGAGCGCGCGCGCGTGGCGATTGCCATGATGATGCTCGCTCGCGCGAACCTCCTCATTCTCGACGAGCCGACCAACCATCTGGACGTCGAGTCGATCGAGGCGCTCGAGGACGCAATCGAGCGGTACGATGGCACCGTCATCATTGTCAGCCACGATCGTGCACTGCTCCGAGCGCTCGCCGATCGCGTCTGGGTGCTGCACGATCGGCATCTGACGCCGTTCGACGGCAGCTTCGCCGAATGGGAAGCGGTGAGTGCGGAACGCGCGCACGCCGCGCGGGTGAAGGCGGCTGAAGAGGCGGCGACGCACCGGATGCGCGAGCGACAGACTGTTGCGCGGCGAGAACCATCGCGCCGCGACCAGCGAGATGCGTTGCGCAAGGCGCGCCGCGACGCCGAAGTGGCTGAACAGGACGTTGCCCGTATCGAACAAACGATCGCCACCCTCACCACGGCGCTTGCCGACCCGGAGCTCTACACGACGCCGAGTGGCGCGGCGTCTGCAAGCCGACTCGGCGCGGAGCTGGACGACGCGAAGACGGCGCTCGAGCGTGCCATCGACGCGTGGACGACGGCCACGGAGACGGTGGAGGCCCTCTCGGCATCCGCGAACGCGTCCACATAGGACGGGTCCAGGGGTGTTTGCGCGACCAACCCGCGGACTATCTTCCCGCGACCTCGAACGTGGGCTGCGAGGGCGCGGCAATCGCGAGATCGCCTACGGCAGGAACGACGCACAATGCGAAGCACGGTGATGGCGAACTCGGAGCGCGCAGTCGCGCGGTCCCGAACAGGGGGTGAGCGATCGACTCGGTAATCTGGATCTGGGGAGGGTTTCTCCTCTTCATCCTCGTGGTTCTCGCGCTCGACCTGGGCGTCATCAACCGCAAGGCTCACGTCGTCTCCGTGAAGGAAGCACTCGTCTTCACGATCGCCGTCTTCTTTATGGCGGCGCTGTTCGACGTGTTCGTGTACTTCGCGTACGAAAACCACTGGATGGGGCTCGGGCAGGCCATCGACCGCGTCGACGGTGTCGTCAACGACGGTCGCCTCGCCGCGGTGAAGTTCTTCACCGGCTACATCATCGAGGTCTCGCTCAGCGCGGACAACGTGTTCGTGATCGCCATGATCTTCGAACACCTGCGGGTGCCCGCGAAGTACCAGCATCGCGTGCTGTTCTGGGGCATTCTCGGCGCGCTGGTGATGCGCGGTGCGATGATCGGCCTCGGGGCACAGCTCGTTGCCCGGTACCACTGGATCCTCTATGTCTTCGGTCTCTTCCTGGTCTACACCGCCCTGAAGATGCTGTGGTCGAAGACCGACGAGAGCGTGGATCCCGACGAGGCGGTGGTCATGCGGCTCATCCGCCGCATCTTCCCGGTGTGTCGCGACTATCGGGAATCGCATTTCATGGTCCGAGAAGGGGGACGGCTCATGCTGACGCCGCTCGCCGTCGCGCTCGTGCTCGTCGAGACGACGGACCTGATCTTCGCCGTCGATTCGATTCCCGCCATCTTCGCGATCACGACGGATCCGTTCATCGTGTTCACGAGCAACGTGTTCGCGATTCTCGGACTGCGCTCGTTGTACTTCGCGCTCGCGGGGGCAATAGCGAAGTTCCGCTACCTGAAGGTGTCGCTCGCGGCAATCCTCGGACTCGTCGGCATCAAGATGCTCGTGTCCGAGTGGCTGAAGGACCTGTTCGGTCCGAGCTTCAACTTCTACTTGCTCGGCATCGTCGCGTTGATTCTCATAGCCGGCGTCGTGGCGTCGATTGCGGCTGTGCGTCGCGACGAACGAGCGGCCCGGACGAACGCATAAGGACCGTGGCGGATGCTCGCTCTGCTCGTCGCAGGAGCAGTGTCACTGCAGCCGATCCAGCAGCCGCTGGATGCGACCTACTCCACCGACGCGTTACGCAGGCTCGTTGAGCGCGCGTCGGTCCAGAACAGACGCGTTCCCGATTCGCTCCTCGCGTATACGGCTCGTGCGGAAAGTGAACACGCAATCGCCGCGAGACAGGCGGACGGCGTCGAGCAGACGTTCGCCGTCGAGCAGACGGACAACGTAGTGCGCTGGCGGCGTACCGGTGACTACGAGCAACGAGTCGTCGGTTATCGCTCGCAGTCAGTCGGCTTCACGCTTTCGGCCGTCGGAATGTTCCGCCAGGCGTGGACCGTGCCGATCCTCTATGGGAACCGGATCGCGCTCCTGCTCGGCCAGCCGGATTCTGCGGCGCGAGGTGAGACGCCGCGGCGGCGGCGCGCGCGGCGCGGCGCCGACGTGACGGCGATCCATCCGTTCGCGGCCGATCGGGATGCGGTGTACCGCTTCTCGGGCGGCGATACGATCGCGACGCTCCGTCCCGGCGGCGGCCGCGAGGTTCCGATCGCCCGCATCCATGTCGAACCACGAGTCGAGCGCGTCACGCGGCCGACCACACTCTTTCGTGGCGACATCGAGGTCGATGCGGACCGCGCACACATCGTGCGAATGCGTGGCTATTTCATTACTGCCGGCCGTCGTCAACGTGTCGCGGCGCGTCTCGTTGCATCCCAGGTCGAGGCGGTCGCGTACGTCGAGCTCGAGAACGCCGAGTTCGATCAGCGGTACTGGTTGCCGACCTATCAACGGTTCGAGGCACAAGCGTCACTGCCAATGCTGGGAGACCAGCGGGCGGTGTTCCGCGTCGTCACGCGGTTCCGGGGCATGACGGTCAACCCGCCGGACAGCGTCGCAGTGGCGCAGCCTGATTCGTTAGGCACCGATACGCTTCGCCTCGTGCCGCACCGGCTCACGTTCGCCCCGGCCGACAGCATCGACAAGTACGACGCATGGGCGCGCGACGTCGGCCAATTGAGCGCAGCCGTGCACGCCGATGACTTCGCCGACGTTGCACCATCCGAGTGGCGAGCCACCGGGCGGCCTGTCGTCGGGCTACGCTACGAAGCTGCGTCGGATCTTTTTCGCTACAATCGCGTCGAAGGCGCGTACACCGGTGTCGGAGTCGAAGCGAGGCTGCGCGACGCGGCACCAGGCCTGGTGGTTCGATCGACGCTCGGGTGGGCGTGGACGGAGCGGACCGCACGCGGCCGCGTGATGGTCGAACGTCAGGCAGGCCGCTGGTGGCCGTTCGTGCGTGCCGGGCGCTCGCTCGACATCACGAACGATTTTCGCGAGCCCTACGACAGCGGTTCGACGCTGGGTGCGTTACTCTCGGTCGACGATTACGACTACGTCGACCGGCGTCGCGCTATTGCTGGTGTCACCGGGTTCGTTGGGAGGCGGCGAGAGATCCGGCTCAGACTCGAAGGTGGGGTCGGCTCGGATCGATACGCGGTCGCGCGACGCGAGCAGGGCCCGATTGTGCGGACCGACTCGGGCTTTCGATTCAACCGAGGCGTCGATGCGGGCCGATACCGAATCATCGCCGCGAAACTCGAAGTCCATCCCGAAGTAAATGCGGCGTTCGTTCGGCCAGGGCTCGGTGCGCTCCTGCAGGCGGAAGCCGCGAGCGGCGACCTAACGTGGCAACGCGTCGAGCTCCGGGTCGTCGCGCGACAACCGCTCGGACCGTTCATCTCTGCGGTGCGCGCGGACGGTGGCCTCCTGTTCGGAGACCGCCTTCCGCCACAACAGCTGTTCGAACTCGGTGAGAACCAGAATCTTCCGGGTTATGGCTACAAGGAGTTCGCGGGCGATCGGGCTGCGGTCGTGCGCGGTCTCGTCATGCTGCCGCTACCGCTATGGCGATCGCCGCTGCGGTTCAGGCGCTGGGTGTTCCCGGCTGTCGCCCCGATGATCTCCGCAGGCATGCAGACCGGTTGGGCAGGCGCGAGCAACGCCGCCGCGCAGGCGTCGATCGCGCGACTCGGCTCAGTCGGCGACACTGCGTTGGGCTGGCCGACAGCGGGCATCAGCGCGCCCGTATCGCGGCCGACCGACGGCGTGCGGTCATCGGTCGACTTCCGGTTGCGGTTCTTCGGCGGGGCGCTGAGCGTTGGGACTGCGCGCGCGATCGACCACCGCGAGCGATGGCGATTCGTCGTTGGGTTCGCGCAGGTGCTCTGATGATTTCAACGCTAAGCGTTCTCTAGAACTCGCCGATGAATCCGATCTCCGGCTCGAGCCGCTGGCCGAACTTTTCGAACACGCATTGCTGCGCGTGTGCGATGAGGGCGCGAACATCCCCAGCGGTCGCGTGGCCGAGGTTGACCATGATGTTCGCGTGGATGTGCGAGATCTGCGCGTCGCCCACGCGGTACCCCTTGAGCCCGCACTGGTCGATGAGTCGACCGGCGCCGACGCCTTCGATCTTCTTGAAGATCGAGCCGGCGCTCGGATGAATGTCGAGCCACGGGTGACGCGCACCGCGCCAGCTGAGGTTCTCCTGCATGATCCGATGCATGGCGCCGACGTCGCCAGGCGCGAGGCGGAAGGTGACGCTCAGCGCGATCTCGCGTCCCGAATGGAGCACGCTCGTGTCATAGCCGAACCGCATGTAGTCTCGATCGACGACACGCCGCGTCCCGCGCTCGTCGAGCAGCTCAGCGGACTGGAACACCTCCTCGATGAACATCGTCCGCTCGCGCTCGGGCGCCGGAGACAGGAAGTGCAGGTTCTGCCAGACGGCGCCGCCAACGGTGCTGGGGATGCCTACGTAGTGCTCCAACCCGGACCAGCCCCGCCGGACGGCCTCGGCGATCAGGTCCCGAACGACCGCCCCTGTCTCGCACCACACGCGTCCGTCCGCCTCGAATCGCATGGCGCGGGCGGCGTTGCGGATGACGAGGCCGCGAAACCCCTTGTCGCCAACGAGGATATTTGCGCCGAGCCCGAGCACGAAATAAGGCAGACCGGCCTCGCGGGCGCCGATGACCGCGTTTGCGAGATCGTCCGCTGACGTGGCATCGTAGAAGAGGTCTGCCGGACCTCCAATGCGAAACGTGGTGTATGGCGCAAGCGGCTCGGCCCGCCGGAGGCGGTTCGGGTCGATGCGCCCCAACAGCTGTACGCCGTCAACGGCTGGTTGCGTGAGAGACATGACCATAAAAAGAAATTCGTTCACGACAGTGGTTGCAACGCTCGTCGTGGCTGTGGCTTTGACGGCGTCGTCGGCGTCGGCGCAACGCGCCGAGCTCGACAAGATCATCAAGCGTCGGGTGTTGGGGAACGGGCTCGAAGTCATCGTCGTGGAGAACCACGGCGTACCGCTGGCGACCGTCGAAATCGATGTGAAGAACGGCTCGTTCACGCAGTCGCCCGAGTACGCGGGGCTCGCGCACATGTACGAGCACATGTTCTTCAAGGCGAACGAGCACCTCCCCGAGCCGGACCAGTTCATCGATCGCGCGGCCGAGCTGGGTGCGGTGTTCAACGGGCGTACGGACGAAGAACGCGTGGCGTACTACATGACACTCCCCGCAGACAGCCTCGCCGGGGGAATGCAGGCGATCGCGGACGCGCTCCGCACGCCACTGTTCCTGAAGGACGAGATCGAGCGCGAACGCCAGGTCGTGATTGGCGAGTACGATCGAAACGAGGCAAACCCTTTCTTCAAGCTGCAGGCCGAAATGGGCCAGCGACTCTATCCTGGTCATTGGAGTCGCAAGAACGTCATCGGCGACCGGGACGTGATTCTCACGGTCACCACGGCGAAGCTGCGCGAGATTCAGCGCAAGTATTACGTGCCCAATAACTCCGTTCTCATCGTCACGGGCGATGTATACCCGGACAGTGTGTTTGCGCTTGCGGCGAAGGCGTTCGGGGACTGGCCGCGTGGGGCGGACCCGTTCAAGACCGATCCGATCCCGCCGATTCCTGCATTGGCCAAGAGCGAGGCCGTGATCGTTGAGCAACCCGTCGGTGCCGTGACGGTGCTCTTACAGTGGCAGGGCCCGAGTGTTCGGAAAGACGCGAAAGCGACGTACGCGGCCGATGTATTCTCGGACGTGCTCAACCAGCCCAACTCGACGCTACAGAAGCGACTCGTTGACACCGGGCTCTGGCAGTCCATCGGCGTCAACTACTACACACTGGATCAGGTAGGCCCAATTACGATCAGCGGGCAGACCACCGCCGACAAACTCAAGAGTGCGATTGCCGCCCTCGAGGCGGAGATTCACCGCTTCGCAGACCCGGCGTATATCGGCAGAGACGCGCTCGAAGCGGTGAAGGCGCAGCGCGCCGTCAGCTCGGCGTTCGGGCGAGAGCGGGCCTCGAGCTTCAGTCAAACGATCGGGTTCTGGTGGAGCGTCGCGAGCCTCGACTATTACATGGGCTATGTCGACAACATGGCGAAACAGAGCGTAGCGGACCTCCGCGCGTACGCCTCGAAGTACATCGTCGGGAAGCCACGCATCACCGGGGTGCTGATTCCCTCGGATGCCAGACAGTCGATTGCCCTGACGGCGGCGGACCTGCTGCCCAAGGGGGCGGTTCAGTGAGAACCAGACTAACGGCATTCAGCAGACAGCTCGGCGGAACTGTCGCGGCACTGGCGGCAATCGCTACTGCAAGTGGCGCACAGGTGTCGGGGAGCGCCCTCCCGAGCCCGTCGCGCAGCAAGGTTGCTCTGCACGACAGCCTCACAACCTCGTATGAGGTTGGCAGCGTTCGTGTCATCCATCGCCTCACGCCGGCGAATGACGTCGTCGCGGCGAACGTCTACCTGTTAGGCGGCGTTCAGCAGACCACGGACGACAACGCCGGCATCGAACCGCTGCTTCTCGAAGCGTCGGATCGCGGCACTCGCGAGTACGCCAGCGAGCGAGTTCGAGCGACCCTGTCCCGCCTCGGCAGCTCGATCGTCGTCGATCCGGAAACGGACTGGACGATGTTCGGACTCCGATCGACACGGGCGGGATTCGACTCCACGTGGTCGGTCCTCGCGAGTCGGCTGATGCATCCCACGCTCGATTCGGGCCAGGTCAAGTTGGTACAGGAGCAGCTGCTCGCGGCCGTCCGTCAACGCGGCGACAACCCCGACGCCCAGGTCGGTTTTATCGCCGACAGCTTCGCATTCTCCGGCCATCCGTACTCGCGATCCACACTGGGTACCGAGCGTTCGCTGTCACGGGTCACAGTCGAAGACCTCAAACGCTATCACACCGGGCAGGTCGTGACGTCGCGCATGCTCGTCGTGATCGTCGGTAACGTTCCACGGGAACGTGTGGAGCGGCTGATCAATCGCACGCTGGCCAAGCTGCCGGCTGGAACGTACTCGTGGCAGCCGCCGCCAGCCGTTCCGGCCCACCCGGCGGGATTCGCGCTCGAAACGCGTTCGCTGCCGACCAACTACATCCTCGGTTACTACGCGGGCCCCCCGGCGGGGAGCAAGGACTATCAAGCGTTGCGCATCGCGTCGGCCGTCCTTTCGGGCCAGCTCTTCGCGGAGATCCGGTCGCGGCGAAATCTCACGTACGCAGTCGATGCGCCGTTCGTGGAGCGAGCGATCGCAGCGGGCGGCCTCTACGTCACGACGGTTTCGCCAGACACGACGCTTGCGCTGATGCGGCAGCAGATCAACGCTCTGCAGCAAGGGACGATCGATCGTGAAGCGCTCGAGCGGCTCGTCCAGCAATTCATCACGGAGTATTTCCTCAACAACGAGACGAACGCCGAACAGGCGAACTTCCTCGCCCGGGCGCAGCTGTATCGCGGCGATTTCCGGGTCGCGGATCTTTTCGTCGACGAACTCCGTGAGGTCAGTCCGGAAGACGTCCAGCGCGTCGCGCGTCAGTACATGCGAAACATTCGCTTCGGGTACGTTGGCGACGCGCAGCGGCTGTCGCCGCGCGCGCTCCGCGGGTTCTAGCAGCGTTTTGGCGCCGGCGTCTCATTCGCGCCGGCGCGCGGCGAGCACACGGCGGACGTCGTCGAGCGCTCCACCGACGGAACGCAGCGCGACCAGCGTGTGATACACGAGGTCAGCCGCCTCCTCAGTGGCGCGAGCTCGGTCACCATCCGCACAGGCGGTCACCAGCTCCGCGCACTCTTCCCCGAGCTTCTTCAGCCGCAAGTTCCGGTCGTTGATGAGCCGCCGAGTGTAGCTCGGACGTGCTTGCTCGTCGGTGTGCCCGTTGTGCTCCTCGAATCGTGTGCTGATGACGGCGTCGAGCTCGGAGAGTGCGTCGGCTAAGAGCCCCGATGCTGCGAAGCACGACACCGTTCCGGCGTGGCACGCGGGACCCGCGGGGAGAACACGAGCGAGTACGGCATCACCGTCGCAATCCGCTTCGAGCGATACGACGCGTTGCACGTTTCCGCTGGTGGCGCCCTTGTGCCATAGCCCGCGAGACCGCGAGCGATAGTGCATCTCGCCGGTGGCCAATGTGTGCTCGAGCGCTTCACGGTCGGCGAACGCAGTCATCAGGACCGTCCCTGTCGTCGCGTCCTGTACGACGACGGACACTACGCCGCCGCCCTTGGCGAACGCCAGGGCGTCGAGATCGAGCATTGGCGCGTTAGGCATATGAGGGCGTATTCGCCGCCGATGCTGCGTCGGGCCACGGGACGCCGAGGCGGGCGCGAATCATTGAGGCAAGGGAGTTGTTGGTCGCAATCGAGCCACTGCCAAACGCCGTCACCCGTCCGGTCCAGTCACTGAACTCGCCACCGGCTTCGCGTATGACCGGGACGAGAGCGGCCGCGTCCCACGGCGACATCAGGTTGTCGATCATCGCCTCGGCCCGGCCAGTCGCGACGAGGAGATAGCCGTAACAATCGCCCCACGTCCTAACGATCGGAGCGTCGTGGGCGAGCGTCACCCACCGGTCTCGGCGTTCCGGATGCTCGCGGAAGCGATCATCCGTCGAGAGGATCGTCGCGTCGGAAATCCGGTCGACTGTCGAGACGTAGGTGCGTGCGTCGTTCCACCAACAGCCTTCGCCAACTGCCGCGACGACGATCTCGTCGACCGCGGGACAGAACACGGCGCCGGCGATCACGTCCTCGCCGCGTGCGATGGCCACGAGCGTGCCCCACAACGGAACGCCACGGACGAAGCTCTTCGTTCCGTCGATCGGATCGATGATCCACCGCCGACTCTTTTCGTCGCCAAGTGCGCCAAATTCCTCGCCGAGGATCGCGTCGTCGGGGAACCGCTGGGAGATCCACTCACGCGCCGCGATTTCCGCGGCGCGATCGGCGACGGTCACCGGGCTACCATCGCCCTTGGTCTCCACATCAAGCCGGGAGCGAAAGTGTGAGAGCGCGATGCTCCCTGCGAGACGAGCAACTTCAGCAGCGGCCTGCAGCAACTCGCTGTGACGGTCGGTGGTCATGCAGCGCGAACCGGCAAGTTGTGGGCAACCATCATTCGCTTGATCTCTCGAACAGTCGTGACGCGGTCGTGTACGATCCCGGCGACGAGTGCCGCGTCTGCACGGCCATGTGTAATTGCGTCGCAAACGTCATCGGCTGATCCGGCACCGCCGCTCGCGATAACCGGAACATCCACCGCATTGGCGATAGCAGCGGTCAGCTCGAGGTCGTAGCCGCTGCGCGATCCGTCCCGGTCAATGCTCGTCACCAGAAGCTCCCCTGCCCCACGGCGAACAGACTCCCGAGCCCATTCCACCGCGTCGAGCGCAGTCGGGGTCCGACCACCGTGCGTGTACACGCGCCACGTACCGCCGTCGCGTTTCGCGTCGATGCTCACCACCACACACTGCGCGCCGAATCGTTCAGCGCACTCCGTGAGCACTGATGGCGCTGCCACGGCGGCCGTGTTGAGTCCGACCTTGTCGGCTCCGGCGCGGAGAACTCTTGCGACGTCGTCAGCGGTTCGCACGCCGCCGCCGATCGTCAACGGTACGAACAGACGTTCCGCCGTGCGGCGAGCGAGGTCCAGGAGTGTCGACCGTTCCTCGGCGCTGGCCGAGATGTCGAGGTACACGATCTCGTCGGCGCCTTCGCGCTCGTAGTGCTCGGCCAGCTCGACCGGGTCGCCGATGTCGCGAAGCGACTCGAACTGCACTCCCTTCACGACCCTCCCCGCTTTCACGTCGAGACACACGATGACGCGTCGCGTCACCATCGGACCGCTCCCTTCGTGCTGAATACAAACCCTGAATCGATGAGCGCGTCGTGCAGCGCCATGCCTAACGCCTTGAACGCCGCCTCCACCACGTGATGGCGGTCTTCGCCGCGGAGTACGTGGATGTGCACCGTCGCGTTGGCGTTGTCGGCGAAGGATCGGAACCAGTGGTCGTACAGGGAGCTCGGCACGGGCCCGCGATAGTACGGACGCCCGCCGAGGTCGAGTGCGGCCGCCACGAGCGCGTCGTCCATCGGGATGACGCGATGCCCGTACCGGGCACAGGTCGGCGGCGTGAGGTCCACGAGAGCCGTACCGAAGGCGATCCCCACGTCTTCGATGAGGTGGTGTTTGAGGTCGCCACTCGCTTCGAGCGACAGGTCGAGTCGAGAGTACCGTGCGAGTGTATTCATCATGTGGTCGAGGAACCGAAGCCCGGTCGATACCGTGGCCTTACCAGTTCCCCGCACGACTTCCAGACGGATGCGCGTCTCGGATGTCTCTCGCTGTACCAGCGTCATTCGCCAAACTCCTCGGCTGCCTGCCACGGATCGATGGCGCCCGTGTAGAGGGCCATTCCAATGACTGCCGCCGCCACACCACGGTCCGCAAGCGCACGGAGGTCCGCGACCGACCCGATACCGCCGGAGGCGTACACGGGAAACGAGGCCGCTTCGACGACATCCTCCATGAGGAAGAGATCGGCGCCCTGCATTCGTCCCTCACGATGCACCGCTGTGACGAGCAGCCCGCCAAGCGGCAGGGATGCGAGCTCCTCGGTGACGTCGGTGATGTCGCGCGGTAGCGTGCGCGCCCAGCCGTGCGCGACCACACGCCGGTCGCGGACGTCGGCCGCGACGACGATCTCGTTAGGCCACGCCGTCGCGACCCGCTCGAGCCAGTCGGTGTCTTCGAGCGCGCGCGTCCCGACGACCACCGCACCAGCGCCGTTCCCCAATAACTCGTCCACCTGTGCAGAGCTGCGAATGCCACCACCCACCTGCACCTCGACAGACGACTCGCGGAGAATCTCGTTCACGATCTCACGGTTGGAGCCGCGGCCCGTTGCTGCGTCGAGATCAACCACGTGCAATCGGCGGAACCCGTAGCGTCCCCAGTCACGAGCGACACCAACCGGGTCCGGCAGCCGCACGCGTTCCTGCGCGTACTCGCCACCGACGAGCTGAACGCACGCTCCCTCGCGTAGATCGACGGCCGGAATCGCAATCATGGACGTGCGTGGTCGAGAAAGGCGTGGAGGAACCGCAAACCTGGTCGCGAGCTCTTTTCCGGATGGAACTGCACGCCGACGGTACGGCCGACACGAACCAACGCCGGAAAGCGATCATCGTCGTGCGTACTCCACGCGTGAACGACCGCCTCGGCATCGCGCGGACGACAGACATAGCTGTTCGCGTAGTACACGTGGTCCAACGGGGCCTCGTCGAGAAGGGGGTCGTCTGCCGCGTCGACCGCGTTCCAGCCAATCTGCGGAACCCGGTGCGCAGCGAGTCGCGTCACACGACCTGGAACGATCCCGAGTCCGAGCGCCTCGTCACTCGCCTCATCACTCCGGTCGAACAGCAACTGCATGCCGAGGCATATACCGAGACACGGCAGGCCGGCGCCCAGCGCCTCACGCATTCGCGCACGCCCGGGCGCGAGACGCTCGGCAGCCGGCCCGAACGCGCCGACGCCCGGAAGCACCAGCGCGTCGGTGTCCACCGCGCGCCCCGGATCGGGCTCGACGACGACGTCCGCCCCCGCAGTGGCAAGTGCCTTCGCCAACGAATGAATGTTCCCGGCACCGTAGTCGAAGATCGTTACTCTCATCGGGCACCGGTTGCCGTGCGGTCTGCGTTGGCGCCACGCAACTGCTCACGTGCCGACACGAGCGCATCCAGCGCCCGTTCCATCGCTGGCCACGGTCCGATCGTCACGCGGATGGCGTCACCGATGCCGCGCAACGCCGGATACGGACGCAGCGCGACGCCACGGTCCCTCGCCAGGCGTGCGACTGCCACGGGCTCGGCCACCGGGACGAGCACGAAGTTCGCGGTCGAGGGGTACGGACGAAAGCCGTTCGTGCGTAACGCAGCGATGAACCGCTCGCGATTCTCGACCGCCTTCCTGGCGCAGTCTTGCATCCAGGGAACGTCCTCCCGCACCGCGCACGCGGCCGCTCTCTCGCCCGGCGTGTTCTCTTTGTACGGGCCGCGGACCTTCTCGACGTCTCGAATGAGCGACGCGTTGCCACTGCCGTAACCGATCCGCAAACCGGCCATGCCAAACGCCTTGGACAGTGTGCGAGTCACGAGCAGACGATCGTGGCGCGGAGCCTCGCTCATCCGACCGTCGCCGCTGAATTCTGCGTACGCCTCGTCGAGAATCACGATGCCGGTCGCTCGCTCCAGTACGCGGTCAACCGCCTCGCGGCTCGCCACCGTTCCTGTCGGGTTATTCGGCGAGCAGAGGTAAATGATGCGCGCTTCGGTCGCGAGCAGTGCATCGGGATCGATATCGAGCGTGCTCGTGAACGGGACAGGAACCGGTGTGAGCCCGTTCACTCGGGCGAACACCGGGATCATGCTGAACGTCGGGTCCGAGAACGCCAGCGACTCGCCGGGTTCAGCGAACGCGCGCACCGCCGAGTCGATCACGTCGTCGGACCCACATCCGGTCACGATCTCGTCGATTCGAACGCCGGCGTAGTCGGCCAACGCATCGCGTAACCGACGGGTGTGCAGCCCCGGGTATCGCGTGATGTCATCCGCCCCACTGCGCGACAATTCGCGCACTGCCGCAGGCGGTGCGCCAAACAGATTCGTATTGTCGCTGAGATCCACGTCGCACACCGTGCGCTCTGTCGGGTACGGCACGACTTCCCGAAGCGTCGCGCGCCCGAGGCGTAGCGATGTGCTCACGGGTGATGTTGGATCGGTCATGTCGAGAGCCTCCACGCCCGCGCGGCGCCAGCGTGCGCTGGGAGTCCTTCCACATCGGCGAACGCACTCACATCCGCGGAGAGACGGGCGGCTGCGCCGCGGTCGACGCGCTGATACGTCGTCCACCGGACGAAATCGAGCGTACTGAGCCCCGAGTACGAGCGCGCGAGACCACCCGTTGGCAAGACGTGGTTCGCGCCCGTCATGTAGTCGCCAAAAGCGACGGAGCTCGTCTCGCCGATGAACACGGTACCGGCGTTTCTCACTCGACCGAAAATCGATTCCACGTCCTTGGCCGCGATGAGCAGATGTTCTGGCGCAAATTCGCTCGCGAAGGTGATCGTGTCATCAATGGACGGAGACACGAGCAACGCACCGCGGGCGCGCAGCGCCCGCTCGATGGTGGCACGTCTCTCCTGCACCGGGAAAAGTCGCTCCATCTCCCTCGCAATGCTCGTTGCGTGCTCCGCGCTCGTCGTGAGGATGACGACCGCGGCGTCCGGATCATGCTCGGCCTGTGCGAAGGCTTCCAACGCCACGTGTGTTGCGCTCGCGGTGTCATCCGCGATCACGAGTAACTCGCTCGGTCCTGCCGGCGCGTCGATGGCGACGACGTCGGAGACGAGCAGCTTGGCCTGGGCGACGTACGCGTTGCCCGGGCCGACGATGCGATCGACACGCGGAATGGTCTGCGTGCCATACGCGAGGGCGGCGATCGCGCCCGCTCCGCCGACCGCAAAAACCCGGTCGGCGCCGGCGAGCTCCGCGGCGGCGAGGGTCGCGGCCGCGACTTTTCCGGAGGAGTCGGGTGGGGAGCAGACGATCACCTCCTCGACGCCGGCAACACGGGCTGGGATCACGCCCATGAGCACGCTGCTCGGATAGGAAGCTCGGCCCCCGGGTGCGTAGACGCCAACCCGCCGAAGCGGATCAGGGCGTCGACCGACAACCACGCCCGGCTCCGTGCTCACCTCTGTCGGCTGGGGCAAGGCCGCACGATGCGCCATCCGGATGTTCGCCGCCGCACGTTCCATCGCGGCCCGAACGTCGGGGCCGAGAGCGCCTAACGATTGTCGCCACGCATCGCGTGGCACCTCCAACGTGGTCAATCGTGCCTTGTCGTACTCGCGTGCTAGGGAAATGAGCGCCGAGTCGCCATCGCGACGCACGACGTCGATGATCGCTTCACACGTGGTTCGCACCATGTCATCCGCGGAGCGGCCGCGATCGAGTAGGTGTGATCGGTCCGCGGCGCCGAGGGTCGCCAGTGATCCACGAAACCGAATCCGCAGCTCGCTCATGGCATGAGCCTCTCGATACGAGTGACCAGGATCCCGGCGCCGCCGAGTGCCTTGAGATCCGCAATGGTTCGGTACACTGACGCGGCCGGAACGACGGCATGAACCGCAACGTGCTGGCCGCCGTTCAGGATGTCGATGACGGTAGGTCCGTTCAGCCCTGGAAGTACTTCTCTCACGCGGTCGAGGGCTGCTCGAGGGACATTGGCCATCACGTAGCGCTGGTCGCGGGCGTGGAGAACGCTGTCGAGCGCCGTCACGAGCTCGATGAGCGCTCGTTCCTTCGGCGCGTCATTCGCGTTCCCGCGACGACGCGTCACGAGCCGGGCCGACGACTCGAGCACCGTTGCGACCTCGCGGAGACCATTCACCTTCAGCGTGGATCCTGTGGACGTGAGGTCGACGACCACGTCGGCAATGCCAAGGTGCGGGGCGATCTCGGCCGCGCCCGACACCGGAACGATCTCGACGTTGCAGCCAGCCTTGTTGAAGAACTGCCGCGCGACACGCGGAAAGGCCGTCGCCACTCGGCACGACGCGATGTCGGCCACGGTGGCCACTCCGCTCTCGTCCCGCGCAGCGACGACGAGACGACACTTCCCGAAGTTGAGATCGAGCCGCACGTCGAGGTCACGTTCGGACTCGCAGACGAGATCCCACCCGGTGATGCCGGCGTCGGCGGCGCCGTCTGCCACGAACTCCGGAATATCCTGCGCACGGACGAAGATCGCCTCGAACTCGCCTCCGAGCGACGCCGACAGGGCACGGTCACCGCGCGCTCGGACTGGCAGTCCGGCATCTTCGAATAGCTCCCGAGTCTCGTCCGAGAGTCTGCCCTTGTTCGGGAGTGCGATCTTCAACATGGCGTTGCGAATTTGAGAGGTCAGATGAAAAAGGCCCGTCCATAAGGACGGGCCGAGGCATTCGCGTGGTGGATGCAGGCTAACTCAACAGAACATCCGCTCGCGCACGAATTGCCTCGGCCGACATGCCGTGGTGATGCGCGTGATGGCGGTGCGTGATGAGCATGGGCCGCAACGTAACGGGCGGGGGAGCGCGGCGTCAATCGCACCGGTCGATCGCCCACTCGATGTCTCTGACCCCGTGAGGTACCGGACATGCAAACGAGGGCCGCACCAGCGCGGGACCCTCGATTGCGTTCCCTCAGCCATGTGAATAAATTCACAATGCTCTGAGACCACGGTCATGAGGTCTCGGTTTCAATTCACCAGGAAGCTCTTCTGTACGGCTCTGGAGGCCTCAGGAAATGCGGTTTCTCGGATTTGCGGTCGTAGCCAGTGCGTTTGTCCTCGGTGCGTGCGGCGGCGGTGAAAACCAGGCGACGGACACCGCGGCCGCTGCGGCTGCCGCGTCGACTGACACGGCCGCGGCGACGACGCCCGCAGCGCCGGCTGGCGCTGCCGCGGCGATCACCGGCACCACCCACGAAGTGAAGATGGTCGGCGATGAGAAGGGCTATCGTTACGAGCCCGCCGACATCACAATCAAGGCCGGCGACGGCATCAAGTTCACGATGGTTTCCGGCGGCCCGCACAATGTTGCGTTCGACCCGGCCGTCATCCCCGCCGACGTCAAGTCGCAGCTCTCGGCGAACATGCCGAACCAGCAGGGCGAGCTTTCGAGCCCGCTGTTCATGAACGCTGGTGAGACCTATACGATCTCCTTCGCCGGCATCAAGCCGGGTGCGTATCCGTTCCACTGCACGCCGCACCTCGCAATGAACATGAAGGGCACGATCACGGTTCAGTAAGGCTGAACGGAGCGGCGCTGACGTCAGCGCTGTCGCAGGAATCGAGGGCGGAGGCGCGTACGCGCCACCGCCCTTCTTGCTGAGCGCAGCTTCACGTGGCGCGCATAACGATGTCCTTGCAGGAGCGTCGCGTGGGGATTCGCTGGGGACTTTGCTGTCAGTTCGCCGACTCCAGCCCGCGGTTTCGCCAGGCGACACATCGCTACGTCGCGACGCTCTCACCGCGCGACCGGCTCACATACCTGCGCGACATCGCTCGCGCCAATGCCATCGCACTCGCGCACGCGGTGGTCCGATGCGCCGAGCTACAGATCGGCGCGTTTCGGATCACGAGTCAGATTCTCCCTCTCAATACGCATCCTGTCAGCGGCTACACGCTCGCGGCGCTCGACGAGGACGGCGTGATCACGCGGTCGTTCGAGGCTGCCGGACACCTCGCGCGCACGCTCGGTGTTCGGCTCAGCTTTCACCCCGACCAGTTCGTCGTGCTCAACTCGGTTCGCGATGACGTCGTCGCGTCGTCGGTCCGTGAGCTCGATGCGCAGGCAGCGATCGGACACATCGTTGGCGTGGATGCGATCACGCTCCACGTTGGCGGGATGACTGACGGCAAGAATGCGGCGCTCGCTCGACTCGAACGCAATCTCGACCGACTCCCGGATGCTGCCCGCGAGCGACTCGCCCTGGAGAACGACGATCGGCTCTTCACCGTCCGCGATCTCCAGCCGCTCTGCATGCGGACGGGGGTCCCTTTGGTGTACGACGTCCATCATCACCGGTGCAACCCGGATGGGCTCGAGGTCACAGAAGCCACTGACATTGCCATCGCAACATGGGGAGGCCGCGAACCGTGGATGCACATCGCGTCCGCCCGTGATGGCGCAACGGCGCCGAACCCTCGACCACACGCCGACTACGTGGACCCCGGGGACTTCCCTCGCGAATGGCTCGGGCGCCCGATCACCGTGGACGTCGAGGCGAAAGCAAAGGACGCGGCGGTCGTCGTGCTACGCACAGCAGTTGGCAACACGGCACTGCGCTGAGCCGAGCGCGTCGGCGGTGATGTGCTTGCGCCGCGCGCGTTGCTTCCCGAATATCGCGAGCGAATGGTCGACACCATCACCGGAGCAGCACCTCGTTACACCAGGCGTCGTCGCGCCGAGATGCGCGCGGCATGGGTCGCCGCGCGAGCCAGAAACACGCTTCGACATCCGGTGCGCCTCGCGGCGATCTGCGGCACGGTCTTCACCGTCGCGCTGGTTTTGCTGGTGCTCGCGCCGAGTGACGCACGCCGCGCGTCGCAACAGATCGCGCCGTTGTCCACCCGGTGGCGCGATACCGTGCCGTTCCTTCGCGTCGTCGATTCCACGAGCCGTCGTCTCGCCGTTGCGGAATCGACGCTCGCGGTGCGGCGAGCGCTCGCGGCACGTCCGGCATTCGTCCCGCGTCCCGAGACACTATCCACCCTTGCTTCCGCTCGGCGCGATTCGCTCAGCGCACAGAGCGCAGAGTTGGGGAGACTTCTCGAGCGCGTCGACAACTCTCCGCTGCCACAATCCTATCGAGCGCTCGGCGAGACGCCGTCGTTGCGCGGTGACTCGCAGATCCGTGTTCTCCTCGACTCGCTTGCCGAAGTCGAACAGGAGCGGGAGGAGTTTGGGGCAGGCGGAGGGGTCGACCCGATCTTCGTTGCGCTCACCGCTCGGGCTACCGCCATTGGGCGCTCGATCCGTGCGATCGCGGAACGCCAGCAGTCCGCACTGCGTGATTCGATCGCACAGCTTCGGCCACCCACGACTGTTGCTCCCGCCGTCGTCGCGGTGGACACGCTCGGACCAATTCGCCGACGAGACGTTGCGCGGTCCGCGCGCGACTCGGCCGTCGCCGCACTCGCATCGGCGCGGCGAGAAAACGAGAACACGGATCGCGAGCTTCGCGACGCACGCGCCCGCGCGAACGTGCTCGCGCCGCCCATTGCGATTCTGACTGCGTCACTGGTTCTCGGCGCGATGGTTGGTTTCGCCATTGCCCTGCTCATCGAGCTCGCGCGGCCACGCGTGTCGGATCTCCAGGAAGCCGAGCGTGTGACCGGGGCGCGAGTGCTTGCGGTCGTGCGCCCGCGCGTGATACCGCCCGAACGAACGCGTCGCAAGGCAGACCTCCGCCTCCCGCCACTCATCGACCCGACGTCCGACGCATACCGGCTTCTCGCGTCGCACACGAGCGTGGCCGGATCTCCGCGCGCGATCGTCACCGTTACCGGGGATGTCCCGGCAGTGACCGCGGCTATCGCCGCGAACATCGCCGCCGTCTCCGCGAACGACATGCGTAGCACAATGCTGATCGATGCCGACCTCGAGAAGCGTCCACTGACATCAGTGCTGCGGCTACCGCCGAGTGATGGTGTTGCCGCCGTCCTGACCGCGCATGCCGATCTATCGACGGTCGCGATTCAAACGCCTGTCGGCCGCGATCGCTGGCTCGACACTGTTCCCGCTGGCTCTCAACCGCGCGGACCAATCACCAGTCGCGAGGCCCAGCAGCTCGTACAGGCCATCGTTCGGTCGGCGCGACACTACGAGCTCACGCTCGTCGCAGCGCCGTTCGAGCGAGCGCCGGATGTTCGTGTCGCGCCGCCGGTGCTCGTGTGTGCGCACATTGCCCACTCACTCGTGTCCACGCTTCGTGGCGCTGTCGCGGCACTGCGCGATCAGGGTGCCCAGATCATCGGCATTGTGCTCTGGGCTTCAGACGCCCCGGACCTCGAGCCGCCGTGGACGTTCGAAGCCTGGTTTTCGGGCGATCGCAACGTGCCGGTTGCTACCGCGTCGCTGGACCGATAGTCGAACCAGAGCAGATCCAGCCATGTGGTCCGACACGCTCTTCGCGGCTGAGCGCGCTCACCTGCTCCGACTGTTGGTGTGGGCGGCGTCCAGCGTTCTCATCGGGACGCTGATCGTGGTCGCCATCACCGCTCGACGCATCAAAGCGCCGATCGTGTCGCAGTTCGCGACACAGGCACTCACATGGGGTGTCGTCGAGCTTGGGCTGTGCGCGGTGCTCTGGCGAACGCAGGCGATGCGAGACGTCTCTGCCGCGACGCGACTCGACCGTATGACCTGGTTCAGCGCCGGGCTGGATGCAGGGATCGTCAGCGTCGGAATCGCGCTCGCGGTACTCGGGTGGACAGGGCGGAGGTTTGGTCTCGTCGGCGCCGGGCTCGGAGTACTGGTCCAGGGGCTCGCGCTGCTGGTGCTCCATTTGACGTTTCTGTCGATTCTCGCGCGTCTCGTGTAAGGAGCCAGGCCTGCTCCGCTGCCGACCAACATGCCCCGCTGCTATGTTATCGGTCCGCGCGTTCGACGTTCTCTCTGTCACGGGGCGCCGTCATGACGATTACCGGCTACTCCGACCGCATCAACCACGCGCTCGCGTTCGCGACCAAGCACCACGACCAGCAGGTGCGAAAGGGAACGCGACTTCCGTACGTCACGCATCCCGCGAACGTCGCGATCATCCTGACGCGGTACGCGCAGGATGAAGACACCATCGTCGCAGGCATCCTTCATGACGTGATCGAGGACTGCGTGCACGACGGATACACCCGTGACATGCTCGAAGGGCGGATCGCCGACAAGTTCGGGGCAGACGTGCTCGAGACGGTGCTGCAGGTAACGCATCGCAAGCACGACGATGATGGCATCGAGCTGTCCACCGAAGAGCGCAAGGACGACTACCTGGCTCGACTCGCGCAGGCGAGCTACCGAGCGAGATGGGTGTGTGCGGCCGATAAGGTGCATAACGGAAGCACGATTCTGTCCGACCTGAAGCGGACCGACTATCCGGAAACGGTGTGGGGACGGTTCAACGTCGGCCGCGAGGGGACGATCCGCTGGTATCGTCGCGTGCACGACAGCCTGCGCGCTGTGGGGTTCGATGCGCCGATCATGCGTGAGCTCGACGACGTCGCCCGCGCGCTCGAATCCCATCTCGACGACGCGAACGTCGAACGGGCATTGCCGCGTTAGGCGCGCCGAGCGCGGACCGGATCAGGCCGGGACGGGCTCGCGCGACGGGTAGCGGCGCGCGACGTACTCCTCGAGGATCGTGAGAAACTCCGGCACGATCCCCTCCCCTCGCAGCGTCGTCATGAGCTTACCATCGACGTACACTGGCGCCTTCGGCTCCTCGAAGGTTCCCGGCAGTGAGATGCCGATGTCAGCGTGCTTCGACTCGCCCGGGCCATTCACGACGCACCCCATCACGGCGACGCGGAGCTCCTCGACGCCGGGATGACGTTGGCGCCAGACGGGCATCTGTTCCCGCAGGTAGACCTGAATATCCTCCGCCATCTGTTGGAAGAAGGTCGACGTCGTGCGTCCGCACCCGGGACACGCCGTCACTTGCGGCGTGAAGCTGCGCAGGCCCAATGACTGGAGGATCTGTTGCGCGACGAGCACTTCCTCGGTGCGATCTCCCCCGGGCTTTGGCGTCAATGACACGCGGATCGTGTCGCCGATGCCTTCGGCGAGCAGAATCGCGAGGGCGGCGGTACTCGCGACGATTCCCTTCATGCCGAGCCCCGCTTCGGTCAGGCCGAGGTGAAGCGGATAGTCGCATCGTGCGCCGAGCCGGCGGTAGACCGTGACGAGATCCTGAACGGTTGAGACCTTCGCCGAAATCAGGATGCGATCGTGGCGCAGCCCGACCTCCTCGGCCAGCGCGGCCGATCGAAGGGCACTCTCTACCATTGCCTCGATATAGACGTCCTTTGCAGCACGCGGCTCGGGGCGGGCCGCGTTCTCATCCATCATCGACGTCAACAGATCCTGGTCGAGCGAACCCCAGTTGACGCCAATGCGCACGGGCCTGTCATTCTCGAGCGCCACGCGGACGATCGCGCGAAAGTTCTCATCACGACGCTTACTGCCGACGTTCCCGGGGTTGATGCGGTATTTCGCCAAGGCCGCTGCACACGCGGAATACTTCGTGAGCAGGAGATGACCGTTGTAGTGGAAATCGCCGACGATCGGCACGGTGATGCCGCGGTCGGCAAGCCGAGCGACGATCTCGGGGACGGCAGCGGCCGCCTCGTCGTTGTTCACTGTCACGCGCACGAGCTGCGACCCGGCGGCTGCGAGCGCGGCGACCTGATCGGCGGTCGAGGCGGCATCGGCGGTGTCGGTATTCGTCATGGATTGAACCACGACGGGGTACGGAGAGCCGATTTGCACGCCGCCGACCGGCGCTGTTACCGTATGCCTACGCGTCTGGAACGCCACGCCGTCTCCCGTCGATTGCGATTCACTCGAAACCTAGCCGCCACCGCGCTGCCGTCATGAGCGAAAACGAGGAATACCCCGAACGGGGATACAACACTCAGGACGTCGAGGCACTCCGGTCGTCACCCCCGCCGAGACAGAGTTTCACGCGACGACACTGGGGGAAGCTGCTGATCGCGGCGATCGTAGGAATCCCGGCCATCTCGATGACCCTCTGGGCGGTCATCGCGCTGTCGTTCGCTTACTCCGAGGGCGAACGCGTTGGGTACATCCAGAAGTTCTCGGAAAAAGGGTGGATCTGTAAGACTTGGGAGGGCGAAATCGCGATGGTAAACCTGCCTGGCCAGATCGCGAACACGTTCCAGTTCACGGTGCGGGATGACAGCGTCGCTGCGCTCATTAACGCGGCCCAAGGCAAGCGAGTCGCTCTTACCTACGAACAGCACAAAGGAGTCCCGACGGACTGTTTCGGAGAGACCGAGTATTTCGTCAAGGGCGTGAGAGTTGTCGGGCAGTAGCCAGGGCCTGGATCTCACCCGCCGTCGTCCCTGCCGCTTCCGCTCCACTCCGTTTGAAGACAGCTGATCGAAGACGACTCGTATTGTTCAGCTGGTCGGGTCGTCTTATTATTTGCCGCTCTTACCGACCTCGTCGGGCGAGGAGCGAGACCTAGCGTGGGGGGTCTGAATGGTCCCGCGCCGTATCTACTGTCAGGGCTCGGTGCGTTCCGCTCCCTCGACAAGTGTTCTTTCCCGGAGTTTGGAATGCGTACGACCGGCAAGGTGAAGTGGTTCAACGACGCGAAGGGCTTTGGCTTCATCACCCCTGACAACGGCACCAAGGACTGCTTCGTGCATTACAGTGCCATTCAGGGGAGTGGCTTCAAGACTCTCGCGGAAGGTGAAGCTGTAGAGTTCGACATCGTGCAGGGCCCGAAAGGGCCGGCGGCCGAAAACGTCAGCAAGGCCGGCGCTCGCTAGGCGGCAGTGCCCTGCAATTGAGCGAATAGAGACGGGCGTCCCGACGGGATGCCCCTCTTCGTTTATGCCCCCGAATCCGCGCCGGCAGGTCTCCGACTCACGGGCCGGCCACGTGGCCGCCGCCCGACCATCTCGACCGCGCGGTCGAGCTGGTTCAGAGTCGCTGCGCGAAGCGAATCCATGTCGATCGACACGGTTCCGAAATCGCCAATCCGTGTGGTTCCGCCATTCTGCTCGAGACGGTCGGCGGTTTCGATTGCGGCTCCGATTGGAACGTGAAGCGCATGGGCGAGCTCGAGTGCGAGGCGGAGCGTCACAACAGCATCGGGCGCGATGCGTCGGGTCACGCCGCGTCGCTTGCGCTCAACGCCGCGAATCTCATGGCGAGAAAGCACGTTATCTACTTGGCGCATCGGCAAATCGAGCGCTTCAGCGACAGCGGCGACGTTGTAGACCGGCATTATTCCTCCTCTTAGAGGAATAATTGGTTTCGCGAGGAAATTGGTCAATCGGAAGGCCGAACCACGCACATTCCCAATGGCACGCCTGGTGCCTTTCTGTGCGTCGATCGAGCATCAAAGCACACTCGCAGCATCTACGGAGAAGCCAACGAATGCACCGAAGACTCCTGGCGATGATGACACTCGTGGGCGTAGTGGCAACTGCCCTGCCCGCCCAAGCGCAACGTAGAACAACCATCGGATTCGCCGGTGGTGCCACCGTACCGACCGGCCTGCTAGGCGATGCCGTCTCGACCGGATATCACCTGCTCGGCACTGTGTCTATCTCCGGGACTGCCACGTCACCACTCGGATTCCGGATCGACGGCATGTACAACAGCCTGTCAGGCAAGAGCTCCGGTCCCGATCTCACCATGTGGACCGTGAACGGCAACATCGTCTACGCCCTGCCGGGCGGGCTCGCCGCCACGCCGTATCTCATCGGTGGCGCCGGGTGGTACAACATGAAGGCGGATGAAGATGACGCGGAGTCGACCAGCGACTTCGGCATCAACGGCGGCATCGGCGTGCGCTTTCCGCTGAGCGGCTTCAGCACGTTTGCCGAGGCGCGCTTCCACAACGTCTTCACCGAGGACGAATCCGCGCGCATCATCCCGATCACGTTCGGGATCGTGTTCTAGCCATCGCCTAACGTCGCCGGAAAACGGCGGCCGAAACGAAGCGCCCCGTGACCGGCATCGGTCACGGGGCGCTTCACGTTAGGCTACCGGCGGCGCGGCCGGAACGGGTCAGTCAGCGCGAAGACTCAGCTCGTTACCCCGCGGCGCTTCCCCGCCCTGCGACAAGGACAATGTCGCGGCGTCGAGCTGTGCGCGGACTGCGTTCGGGCCCGTGCCGCCCTCGACATCCCGTCGCTTGACGGACGCATGGGGCGAGAGCGCTTCCAGGACGTCATCGCCGAACGCCGCATGCGCCGCAGCAAACGCCGACAACGGGAGCGCGTTCATCTCGATCCCCTGCTCCTCCGCCTGCCGGACCAGTCCGCCGACGCTCGCGTGCGCTTCCCGGAACGTGACGCCTTTCCCGACGAGGTAATCGGCGAGATCCGTCGCCATCATCGAGCTCGAGATGCTCGCCTCCATCCGTTCCGGAACGAAGCGAAGCTCGTCGAGCGTACCCGCAACGGCAGGCAGGACGAGCAGGATGCCGTCCACCGCATCGAACAGCGCGCGCTTGTCCTCCTGCAAGTCCTTGTTGTACCCGCTCGGAAGCCCCTTCAGCGTCGCCAGCAATGCCGTCAGGTCTCCGAGCACGCGGGCGCCAGACGCACGCGCGAGCTCGAGCGCGTCGGGATTGCGCTTCTGCGGCATCATGCTCGAGCCGGTCGAGTAGGCATCGCCGAACTTCACGAACCCGAACTCACTCGAGCCGTACAGAATGAGATCCTCAGCGAGCCGCGAGAGGTGGACGCCTAGCAACGAGAGAGCGAACAGCAATTCGGCGATGAAATCGCGGTCGGCCACGGCATCGACGCTGTTCTTCGAGATCGCCGCGAAGCCGAGACTCCCCTTGAGCAGCACCCGCGAGATCGGAAATGCGCAACCGGCGACTGCCCCCGAGCCGAGCGGCAGGACGCCGGCCGAGCGCGCCGCAGCCGCGAGACGCGCGCGATCGCGATCGAGCGGCCAGAAATGCGAGAGCATCCAATGCGCGGCCGACACGGGCTGTGCACGCTGCATGTGCGTGTACGACGGCATGAGCGTCTGCTGGTGCTCGGACGCCTGCCGCACCATGACGTGCTGGAGGTCGCGCACCGCGGCGTCGAGCTTCTCGCACGCGTCCATGCACCAGAGGCGCGTGGCGGTGGATACCTGGTCGTTTCGGCTCCGACCGGTGTGCAGCCTGGACGCAACGTCGCCAACCTCTTCGTGGAGCAGGCGGTCGATCATGGTGTGGACGTCTTCGTCCGTCTCGATCGGCGACTCACCGTTGCCGAAGCGCCGCGCGACAGCATCCAGTCCATCCTCGATGCGGCGACTCTCGTCGAGCGTAAGGATACCCGCGTTCCACAACGCGACAGCCCACGCCTTCGACAAGCGAACGTCGAACGGCCAGAGTCGAAAGTCTGTGCCGATCGACCGGTTGACGGCCTCGAGCGCCGGCGCCGGCCCGCCGCTGAATCGGCCGCCCCATAGCTTGTGCGTCCTGGCGCCTAACGACTGAGGCAGGGAAGGGGACGCACCGGGCTCGTCACCCGGTGCTCCACCTGCCTGGTTCCGCCCGCCGGCGCCGCGGCCAGCGCGCTCACCCTCGGTGGCGGGCACCGGCGGGCGGACGTCGACGCTCACGCGCCGACGAGCGCCGCCTCGGGCGCCCCCTCGGCGGCACGAGCCGCCGCCAGTTCCTGGTCCTTGATTGCACGGACGCGTGTGGAGAGTCCGTACAGCCGAATGAATCCGGCGGCATCGCTCTGCTCGTACACGTCGTCTTCGCCGAACGTCACGAACCGCTCGTCGTACAGCGCGTGCTCGCTCTGCCGGCCGACCACCTGCGCTGAACCCTTGTACAGACGGAGCGTCACCGTACCGGTGATGCGCTCCTGGGTGACGTTCACGAACGCGTCGTACGCTTCGCGCTCGGTGGTCCACCAGCGTCCCTCGTAGACGATGTCGGCGTAGCGCGGCGCGATGAGATCCTTCGCCGAGAGCGTGCGACGGTCCAACACGAGCTGTTCCAGCTCGCTGTGCGCCGAGTAGAGCAGGGTGCCGCCCGGCGTCTCGTAGACGCCACGCGACTTCATGCCCACCATGCGGTCCTCGACGAGGTCGATCCGTCCGACGCCGTGTCGTCCGCCGATGCCATTCAACGTCGCGATGAGGTCGACGGGCGAGAGCTCCTTCCCGTTGACCGACACCGGAGTGCCGTTGGCAAAGCCGATCGTGACGTCTTCCGGGGTATTCGGGGCATCCTGTGGATCGGTGCTCAACATGAACACGTCCTTCGGCGCCCCCTGGGCGGGATCCTCGAGAATTCCGCCCTCATGCGAGATGTGCCAGAGGTTCCGATCGCGCGAATAGATCTTCTCCTTCGTCGCGGCGACCGGAATGTTACGGGCGGCTGCGTAGGCGATGGCGTCCTCGCGGCTCCGTATGTCCCACTCGCGCCACGGCGCGATCACCGGAAGGTCTGGCGCGAACGCCATGTACGTGAGCTCGAAGCGCACCTGGTCGTTGCCCTTGCCGGTGCAGCCGTGCGCGAGCGCATCTGCACCGACGGCGCGAGCGACCTCGACCTGGCGCTTCGCAATCAGCGGCCGCGCCATGGAAGTGCCGAGCAGGTACTTCCGGTTGTAGATCGCCCCGGCGCGCAGAGTGGGGAAGATGAAATCGCGGACGAACTCCTCGCGGAGGTCCTCCACGTAGCACTCCTCAGCACCCGACGCCAACGCCTTGGCGCGCACGCCCGCCAGCTCTTCGGACCCCTGACCAATGTCGGCGGCGACGCAGATGACCCGCGCGTCGTACTTCTCGCGCAACCAGGGGACTATGATCGAGGTGTCCAACCCGCCCGAGTAGGCGAGGACGATGGTCTGCATGAGGGCTCCAGATAACTATTCAGGTGAATTGCATAATTAACCAGCCGCACAGCCGCAGTCAATGCTGCGGCGAGCCAACACCCTGCGTCACGAAGGCGCGTGTGAGCACGCCGCCGGTACCACTTCCGACACCCCGGCTTCCGACGTTCAGGTCAGATTTCGGCCAGCTTACGCAGACGTCGCTCGAGGCGTTCGCGCGCGCCTGAAGAACGGCAGACGACAAGGATCGTGTCGTCCCCG
>Ga0075420_100000590_pt1 | contig 29230 bp, 20 predicted proteins | sample SoiMetdeltSBSDD4_FD_75296 | JGI IMG/M metagenome (GOLD analysis project Ga0075420, IMG submission 75296) | Bulk soil microbial communities from a Populus tree surrounding site in Tennessee, USA - Soil MetaG P. deltoides SBSDD4 | ecosystem: Environmental > Terrestrial > Soil > Tree plantation...
GACTGTCCCGGGCCGACGACGCGGCAGGCTACTACCGCTCGTGCCGCAGGCTCTTCCACGAGCTCGGCCTGACCGGCTGGGAGGCCCGCACGCTGGAGGTGCTGCGCGGCTGAGCGAGGATGTGCATGCTCATGGCGACCCGCGCCGTCTGGGGGCTGAGGAGATGGTTGGACCAGTCGTACCCGTGCCCGCTGCGGAGCCGCAGCGGCGGGGATGGCCGACGGGTCTGGTGGTGGGGCTTGTGGTGGGCGGGTTGGTGTCCGCCGCAGCCGTGGCTGGTGCGGTGGTCCTGATGCTGGACCGGGCGGAGGCGCCAGCGGTGGATGCGACGAGGCCGCCGGTGGTGGCGTCTCACCGGGTGCGGTTCGAGGTCATGTCGTACGCCACGTCCGTGAGCTGGTCCGCCGGGGACGCCTCGGGGGTCGAGCGGGACATCCGCGCCAACGAGGCGCAGCCGTGGGTGCATGACGTGGTGCTGGAGTCGGCCTCCGGGCCGGTGGAGGTGAACGTCGTGTCAGACCGGGTATGGCCGGTGTCCTGCCGGGTGTACGTGGACGGGGTGCTGGTGGACGATAGGTCGTCGAGGCTCGTGGTGAAGTGCTCGGCGACGGTCGGCTGAGTGCCCGCCTGCGGGCGCAAGGCCTGACCTGCGCGAGGTCTCGGCCACCCCACTGACGTGGCGGGCCCCGGCGTTGCGGCCGGGCGCAGCTCGTCGATGCGGACCAGGGCGACCCCGGCGACGATGAGCACGCCACCGGTGAGCTGGACGCCGGTCGGCAGCTCGCCCAGCAGGAGCCAGGCGACGAGCACGCCGAAGACGACCTCGGTCAGGCCGGCGAACGACGCCAGCTTCGCGCCCAGCCGGCGGGCGGCGCCGATGCCGGCGACGTAGGCGACCGCCGCGGCCACCAGCGACAGGCCGAGGACAGGGACCAGCCAGCTGGTACGGTGCCCGGCGAAGTCCACGGTGCCGAAGCTCGCGCGCATCGGCAGCAGGCCGGCCGCGCCCAGGCCCAGCAGCGCCATCGTGGCCACGGCCATCCCGCCACTGGCCACCATCACGGGCGGCACGCCGTCGTCCTGGCGGGACGAGAGCACGAAGTAGGTGGCGAGCCCGACCGCGGCGGCGAGCGCCCACAGCACACCGGCCGGGTCGAGGCGGGCGCCACCGGCGAGGTCGAGGACCAGGGCCAGCCCGAGCAGCGCCGTGACCGAGCCGGCCACGGTGAGGCGGCGCGGGCGGTGGCCGTGGCGCAGCCACAGCCAGCCGACCACGAGCACGATGCCCAGGTACTCGATCAGCAGTGCGACGCCGACCGGCAGGGTCTGGATGGCGTTGAAGAAGAAGACCTGGCAGCCGGCCACCGCCACCAGGCCGAAGGTGGTCACGGTCGCGATGCTGCGCCGCAGCGCCCGCCACCGCCCGCGCATCGCCACCACCGCGGGCACCGCCAGGACCACGGCGGCGAGGCTGATCCGGGCGGCCACCGCTGCCCCGGGCGACCAGCCCGACTCGGTGAGGGACCGGGCGAACGAGCCCGAGGTGCTGAACGTGGCGGCCGACAGCAACGCCAGGCCGAGCCCTACACCCGCGGTGCGCTGCCGAGCCATGGGAACCTCCGGGCAGGTGGTGTAATAACCAAAATAGTCTTACGCTGATGACGCTAGCTCGGCATGACGTCAGGAGTCAAGATGCTTTTCGCTCATGACACGGAGCTGGCCCTGGCGGCCGCCGCCGCGCTGGTCAACACCGCCGACGGCAGGACGGAGCACCTGCCCGACATCGCCGCCCTCGACGAGTTCGTCCGCGCCTGGGGCTGGACCGGCGAGCAGGCGCACGACCAGGCAGAGCTGGAGGCGGTACGGGCGCTACGGCCGCGGCTGCGCCAGCTCTGGGAGGGCGACGAGGAGCGCGTCGTCGAGATCGTCAACGATCTGCTGCGCGAGGCGGACGCCCTGCCGCAGCTGGTCCGGCACGACACCTGGGACTACCACCTGCACGCCACCCCGCCGGACGCGCCGCTGGCCACCCGGATGGCGGTGGAGGCCGCGATGGCCTTCGTCGACCTGGTCCGCGGCAAGGAGCTGGGCCGGCTGCGGACCTGCGCCCACCCCGGCTGCGACAACGTCGTCGTCGACCTCTCCAAGAACCGGTCCCGGCAGTACTGCCAGGGCGGTTGCGGCAACCGGGCCGCCGTCGCCGCGTACCGGGCCCGCAAGGCGGCGAAAGGGTAAACCCGGACGCGGCGCGGCCCGCCGTACGCGCGTACGGCATTTGACAGCTACTGATAGGTTTGTTTACAGTTAGGCCTCCTAACCGTACCTGAGGGGACCCGCGGATGCCTGACCTCCGAGCCTCGACGCGCAGTGCGGAGCTGCTACGGATGGCCGACGCGGTGCTGCAGCCGGGGTTCGAGGGCACGACCGCGCCCGCGTGGCTGCTGCACCGGCTCGCCGGAGGGCTGCGCGGGGTGGCGCTCTTCAGCCGCAACATCGAGACCCTGGAGCAGGTCGCGGCGCTGACCGCGGCGATGCGCGCCGAGCGTGGCGACGTCATCGTGGGCATCGACGAGGAGGCGGGCGACGTCACGCGGCTGGAGTCGCGTACCGGCAGCTCCCGCCCTGGCAACCTCGCCCTGGGGTACGTCGACGACGTCGAGCTCACCGAGCGGGTCGCCCGCGACGTCGGCACCGACCTCGCGACCGGCGGCATCACGCTCAACTACGCCCCGGACGCCGACGTCAACTCCAACGCCGACAACCCGGTCATCGGGGTCCGGTCCTTCGGCAGCGACCCGGCCCTGGTCGCGCGGCACACCGCCGCCTGGGTGCGCGGCCTGCACGCGGCCGGTGTGGCGGCGTGCGCGAAGCACTTTCCCGGCCACGGCAGCACGGGCGTCGACTCGCACGAGGACCTGCCCACGATCCTCGCCTCCCGGCAGGAGCTGGCAGAGCGCGACCTAGTGCCGTTCCGGGCCGCGATCGCGGCCGGCCTCCGCGTGATGATGAGCGGTCACCTGCTGGTTCCCGCGTACGACCCGCACCGCCCGGCCACCCTCAGCCGGCCGGTCCTGGTCGACCTGCTTCGCGGCGAGCTCGGTTTCGACGGGCTGGTGGTCAGCGACGGCATCGAGATGCGCGCGGTCACCACCCGCTTCGGGCTGGTCGGCGCCACTGTCGAGGCCATCGCGGCCGGCTGTGACGCGATCTGCGTCGGCGGCGACCACGCCGACGAGGAGACCGCCCTCGCCCTGCGGGACGCGATTGCGGACGCCGTCGCCGACGGGACACTGGCCGAGGAGCGCCTCGCCGAGGCCGCTGAGCGGGTGGACCGGTTCGCGGCGTGGAGTGTCGCGGCCCGCCGCTCGGCTGGGCCGGCCCCGGTCCGCGCCGACGGCGACGCGCCCAGCGGGCTCGCCGCGGCGCGGCGCGCGGTCTCGGTCACCGCGACCGGCGACGTCGCAGCCCTCCTCCCGCTGCGCCAGCCACCGCACGTGGTGGAGCTCGACCCGAGCGTCAACCGGGCGATCGGCCGGGCGACCCCATGGGGCCTCGCCGAGCCGCTGGCCCGGCTGCTTCCCGGCACCACCGCGGTACGCCTGAACCCCAGCGACCTCGCCGGCGCCGGCGTGGCCGACCGTGGGCTCGTCGCGGCGCTGGCACCGGCGGCCGGTCGCCCGGTGGTCATCGTGGTCCGCGACGCCCACCGGCACCTGTGGGTTGCCGAGGCGCTGCGCGCCCTGGTCGCCGCCCGCCCGGACGCCACGGTTGTGGAGATGGGCGTGCCCAACGGGGTGCCACCGAGCGCGGTCTACCTCGCCACACACGGTGCCAGCAGGGTCAGCGGCGAGGCAGCCGCGGAGGCCCTCGCCGGCCGGCGGCCGATGCCCCGGAGCGCCGTAGGCCACGGAGCGCCGTAGGCCACGGGGCGCGCCGTAGGCCTCACCGCCAGCCCGGCGCTTATGGCCAGCCCAGCGCCTCAGGCTCGCGGCCAGGCGCAGCGTCTCAGGGCGTAGCGGCGACCATGCCGGCGAGGGCGCGGTACGCCCGCCACGACCTTGCCACGCCGAGCTCGGCTAGCAGCAGGAGGACCGCGCGGACCTGCTGCTCTCCGGCGCCGCTGTCCAACGCCAGGCCGACGTGCAGCCGGAACGACTCGTCGAGCGTGCCGTACATGACGTCCGTGGCGATCGCGCACAGGGCCCGCTCCCGCGGCGAGAGGCCAGCCCGTCCCCACCGCTCGTCGAACTGCTGCACCAGGAAGTCCGCGAAGGCATCGTCCAGGCGCCGGATGTCCGTGACGTCCAGCACCGGCGGCTCCACCGGCCCAGGCGCCGCCGCCTGCTCCCCGGTCACCACGGCAGGGCCGGGCAGGCTGCCTTCGATCTCCGCCAGGCGCATCAGCGTCTCGGCCGCGGTCGGGTAGCCCACGTAGGGCGCAAGGTGCCGCACTGCCTCCCGGATGCCGTCCAGCCCGACCCCGTTGGACACGGCCATCGTCACGTGGGCCTGGAGCGGGAACTGGAGGTTGTGGTTGCACATGTCGGCGGCGACGAAGACGAACGCCTTCTCCCGCATGGTCAGCTCCGGCAGGCCCCACGCGTGCCGACCGACCCGTACGGCCATCTTGCCGAAGTCCTCGTCCAGCGCGACGACGGCGTCCTGCGAAGCCAGCTTCATCGGCGAGTGCCTCCTTGCGGATGGCCGCGGCGGGTGGCCGTGTCCGGATCCGGTCGTCGCCACGGACAGGTGAGAGGGGAAGCCTACGCATGATGCCGGCCCGTCGGGGAGCTACCGGCCGCGAGCAGCACAAGCACTGCGCCGGCGTACGGCGGGTGCGGCCCACGCGCGGGCACATGGCGTTTCTCAACATCAGCCTGGACGCCCATAATGGCTGGCCATGGCTTTCCGGGTGGAAGCTCGTTGGTCCGGCTGGCTGAGCAACCGGTCACCGGCCATAACGGCGCGGGATAACAGCGCCGCTGGGCAGGGCCTGGGACACACCCCAACATCCCGTTCCGGTTCCGCTACGACGACTTCGAGATCCGGCAGCTACCCGCCGGGACCCGGCCGAACGACCTGACCACACCGGTCTCGCTGGTCGACAACCTGCCGCACGACACGCACGGCGTACGGATGTACCCCGTCCACGGGGAGCTGCACAACCACCCGGTCGCCCAGGCGCAGTACGGCCTGCAGCTCGTGGAGAGCTACCGGCTCAACGGTGGGGTGGAGTACCTCAGGCGGGCGGGGAAGCAGGCGCAGCGGCTGGTCGACCAGCGCGTGACGCACCGCGGCGGATGGTTCTACCCGTACGACTACAAGCACCGCATGCACCTGCGGTACGAGACCCTGGCGCCCGGCTGGTTCTCGATGATGGCGCAGGGGCAGGCGCTCAGCCTGTTCTGCCGGCTGGCACAGGTCACCGGCGACGCGCGGTGGCACACCGCGGCCCGGGCCACGTTCGCCTCGTTCCTGGTGCCCCCGGTCGCAGGCCGCCCCTGGGGGGTGTACGTCGTTGACGGGCTGCTCTGGCTGGAGGAGTACGCCAGCACCAGGCGGGTCGCTGGTGACCGCACCTACAACGGTCACAACTTCTCGGCGTACGGGCTCTGGGACTACTGGATGCTGACCAGGGACGAGAATGCAAGGCAGCTGCTGCTGGGGGCGTTGACCACCTCGCGTGACGTCTATGCCCAGGTGCGCGACCCGGGCTGGCGCAGCAGGTACTGCCTCAGCCACGGCCCTGACGCGGCCTTCTACCACAACGTACACATAGGGCAGTTCATCCAGCTGCACGCACTCACCGGCGACCCGTTCTTCGCCCGCGTCGCGGACCTCTACTACGCCGACTTCCCGCCGTACGAGGGCCACGGGACGGTTCTGCTGGCAAAAGGGAGCCACACCGGGCACCGGTTCGACGAGAACGGCCGGGTGACCGCCAGCAGGACCATTTCCTTGTCGCGGCCCGGCAGCGCGCCGTCGGTGGGCCGGGTGCGGATAAAGGGCAGCACCGGGATGTGGTATGCACTCGACGCCGGCGGGCTCGCCGGCTACCACGTACGGGAGTCGGGCCGGGTATTCCAGATAGGCAGGTACGCCAATATCGACTACCTCCTTCCGCAGGCGGGCATGGTGGTGAGGACGCCGGCTAAGGCTTATACGGTCGACGCGGCCGGAAAGATGACCGCCGCGACAACGGACTACCAGGCCGGCGACAGGGTCGCCATCAGCGCCCGGGCCATGCTGAACAGGGTCGTGCACCTCAGGCTCGCCTCCGGTGAGCACGCCGGCGAGTGGGTCGACGCCGCAGCGGTCGACCTGGACGGGAGCCGCGCCGCGCCGGAGACCGCCATGGTGCCCATCGCCGGCCCGGAGGTCCCCCGGCGTGCGGACCTACGCCCCTGACCGCCCAGCTTCCAGGCACCTAGCGTGACGATCGGAAGCGCCGTCGACGGCGCTCTCCGTACGCCGTCGGGGCGCCGCACGCGCTGGTACGCCGGTGCGCCTGGCCAGCGGCCTTCTCATGTTCCTGGGGCTCGGCCTCGCCGCGATGTGGGTCTTCTACTCGCTGCGGTTCGCGTTCACCGGAGAGCCTGCCGGGGAGAGCCAGCTTGTCCTGCCGGCCGCCAGCGTGCATCTGGGCTACGTGCTCGACCTGGCGTTCGTGGTGCCTGTGTCCATCCTTGCGGCGGCGCTGCTGTGGCAGCGGGCCCCCTGGGGGTACGTGCTGGCCACGGTGGTGCTCACGTTCGGCACGGTGTACCAGCTCGACTACATGGCCACGCTGGTCTTCAGGCCGAGGCAGGCATACCGGGCGCGTCGCGGTTCGACGCTGGGGAGCTGGTCGTCGTCGCGGCGTTCGGGACCGGCGCGGCGCTGATGCTGGGCGGCCTGCGTAGGCCATCGCGCGGCGGAGCCCGCGACGGCCGGCGGCACGGCGCGCTTTAGCGAAATTTCAGTACGACCAAAGCCAGGTGCGGCAGCTTGGTCTAAAGCGTGCCGCACCGGGCGGTTGTCGCGCAGCAGCCGGGACGCCGCGCAGGCGTCTCGTGGGCGCCGCAGGGCCGTGCCTGGCGTCCGGCTGCGCGGCCCCGAGACCGGGAGGATGGCAGGGCCGGGAGGATGGCAGGGACCGCCGAGGTGGTACGGATGTCGCGGTTGCCGGCCGGGTCGGACAGCTCGACCCGCCCCGGGCGCAAGGCGCCTGCCCGGCTCGTACCTGCGCGGCCCGCCACCGTGTTGGTCAACGGCTCGATGGAGCTGATGATGTCCACAGCAACGCGGAGGCGGCGCAGCGCCGGTCGGTGCGCGGGCGGTGGAGCGGAGGGTGGATGCCGGGCTACGAGAGCCTCGTCGACCTGCTCGACACGCACGCGTCGAGCTGCCCGGACCGCCCGGCGCTGGTGTTCACCGCCGACCCGACCGACCCCGCCAGCGAGGAGACGCTCAGCTACGGGCAGCTCGCTGCGCAGGCCCGTACCGTTGGAGCGGTCCTGCGCTCGCGGCTCGCGGTGGGTGAGCGGGTGCTCCTGCTCTACCCACCGGGCCTGGGGTTCGCCGCCGGCTTCCTGGGCACGCTCGCCGCAGGCATGGTCGCTGTCCCGGCTCCGCCGCCCGACGGCTACCAGCGCCAGCGCGAGCGGCTGGCGCGGATAGCCGAGGACTGCGGCGCGGCAGCCGTGCTCACCGAGAGCGCCACCCAGCCGGCGGTACGCGCGTGGGCCCGGGAGTCCGGCCTTGACCACGCAGCTGCGGTCATGGTGACCGACCGGCTCGACCCCACGGCCGGCGCCGCGCCGCGCCCGCCGGCCGGCCCGGACACCGTCGCCTTCCTGCAGTACACCTCTGGCTCGACGCGCCGTCCCAAGGGCGTCCAGATCGACCACGGCAACCTCATCGCCCACTGCCGGGGGTTCCAGCGCCGCTCCGGCCTGGACGCCGGCACCCGGGTGGGCGGATGGCTGCCGATGTACCACGACTTCGGCCTGGTCGGCCAGCTCATCGTGGCGCTGTTCGCCGGGTGCCGCAGCGTGCTGATGCCAGCGGCGACCTTCCTGCGGCACCCGCACACCTGGCTGTGGCTCATCGACCGCTACGACATCAGCGTGTCGTTCGCGCCCAACTTCGCCTACGACCTGTGCACCCGCCGGATCGCCGACAACCAGCTTGCCGGCGTGGACCTGTCGCGGTGGCGGTGGGCGTTCAACGGGTCCGAGCCCGTCCAGGCCCGTACCATCCGCGCGTTCACGCGCCGGTTCGCCGCGTGCGGGCTACGGCCGGATGCGGTACGCCCCGGGTACGGCATGGCCGAGGCGACCCTGTGCATCACCAGCGCCGGGCAGGTCGGGCCGGTGGTGGCCCGCGTCGACACGGCGCGCCTGGAGGCCGGCACGCTGCTGGACGCCGGCGCCCCGCTGGAGGCCGGCACGCTGCTGGAAGCCGGCACGTTCACCGCCCAGCTCGACACCGGCGTGCTCGCGGACATGCCGGCGAGCGGTGCGGCTGCCGGGCCGAGCCTTGGCGGCGACGGTGCGGCGCGGCGGCGCGAGCTGGTGGGCAGCGGCACCGCGCTGGACTGCGTCGAGGTCAGGATCGTCGACCCGCACCACCGGCGGGTGCTGCCGGACGGGCAGGTGGGCGAGGTCTGGGTCCGCGGCCGCAGTGTCTCCCGCGGCTACTGGCGCCAGCCCGAGGAGACCGCCCGGGTCTTCGGCAACGCCACCGCCGGCGGGGAGGGCGGCTTCCTGCGCACCGGCGACCTGGGCGCGCTGTGGGGCGGGGAGCTCTACGTCACCGGGCGCATCGGGGAGCTGCTCGTCGTCGGCGGGCGCAGTCTCTACCCGCAGGATGTCGAGGCCGACGCGCGGGCGACCCACGCCTGCCTCGCCAAGGGGGCCGGTGCCGCGTTCCCGGTCGAGGTCGGCACCTGCGAACGCCCGGAAGACGAGATCGTCGTGGTCCATGAGGCCCAGGCGGGCGCCTGCGGTGCGGGTGCCCTGACCGAGGCGGTGGGCGCCGTCCGCGAGATGCTCCGGCACGGGTACGGGGTGGCGGCGAGCGTGGTGCTGGTTCGCCCGGGGAGCGTGCCGCGGACCACGAGCGGGAAGATCCAGCGGGGGCTGACCCGGGACCTGTTCCTGGCCGGCCGCCTCGCGGTGCTGCGGGAAGGCCTCACCCCGAGGGTGCGCTGCCGCTACCGGGGCACGGCCGGCGCCTGCCCGCCGGCGTCGCGCACCGGGCAGCCCGCGGCCGCCTCCCCGGTCCTGCCCGCGGTGCGCGGCTTCACCTCCCCCGAGCACCTCGACCGCCTGCTGGGCGACCCTTACGACCATCGGAACGTGTTCTCGTACGCCAACGCCGTGCGGCTGGACCGCTGGGAGGAGCTCCCCACCGAGGTCTGCCAGGAGCTGGACCGGCTGGACCTGCCTTCGCACTACGTGCCGACCCGCTACGGCGGGCGGCTGCACCGGCTGGACGAGCTCATGCTGACCGTACGGGTCATAGCCCGCCGTGACCTCACCGTGGCCGTCGCCCACGCCAAGACCTTCCTCGGTGCATGCTGTGTCTGGGTGGCGGGCGAGCCGGAGCAGGCCCGCGCCCTGGCCGCGGCGGTGCGGCAGGGCGCGGTCGTGTCCTGGACACTGACCGAGCGCAACCACGGCAGCGACCTGCTGAGCGGTGACATCACCGCGGTCGCGGTCAGCGGCGGCTACCGGGTCGACGGGACCAAGTGGATGGTCAACAACGCCGCCCGCGCCGACCAGATGTGCGTGGCGGTCCGCACCGACCCGCACCGGGGCTCACGCGGCTTCAGCCTGCTGCTGGTCGACAAGCACGCGCTCGCCGACGGCACCTACCGCTGCCTGCCGAGGGTGCGCACGCACGGGGTCAGAGGCGCCGATATCAGCGGCATCACGTTCGACGGCGCGGTGGTTCCCACCACCGCCCTCGTGGGTCGCGAAGGAGACGGCCTGGAGATCATCCTGAAGGCGCTCCAGGTCACCCGGACCGCCTGCGTCGCGCTCTCCCTCGGCGCCGCCGACCTCGGCCTCGCACTGGCCCACGATCTCGTCAACGAGCGGTGGCTCTACGGCGGGCGCCTCGGCGACCTGCCCGAGGCCCGGCGCCAGCTGGGCGAGGCGTACGCCATGCTGTTCGTCGCAGAGGCGGTCGGGATCGTGGCGACCCGCCTGGCGCATACGGCGCCCGAGCAGATGAGCGTGGTGTCCGCGGTGGTGCGGTCGTTCGTGCCCGTTGTGGTGGACGACGTCCTTGCCCGTTGCGGCAGCCTGCTGGGGGCGCGGGCCGGCCAGTCCGGCGGGTACACGGACAGCCTGTTCGGCAAGGTGGAGCGCGACCACCGCATCCTGGGCGTCCTCGACGGCAGCACCTTCGTGGACCAGCATGCCCTGGTCAACCAGTTCCCGTCGCTCGCACGCCGCTACCGGGCCGCGACCAGCGCGGCACCCACCACCAGCACCGGGGACGCCGGCTGCATCGGGGACGCCGCCAGCACCAGGGACGCCGGCTGCGCCCGGGACGCCGGCTGCATCGGGGACGCTGGCGGCGCCTGGGACGCCGTCGCCGCCGCGGCGGACCTGCACCGTACGCTGCCCGAGCTGGACCTGTCCCGGCTGGCCCGCACCGCCAAGGCCGGCTGCCTTGTGGTCCAGACCCTGCCGGCCGCCGCCATCCTGCTGCGGCGCCAGGCGGACGCGGGGCTGGTCGGCGATGCCGTCGCAGACCTGGCCGCCGGCGTCGCCCGGCACTGCCGGACGCTGCATGACGAGCTGGCTGCCTTCCGGCCGCGCTCGTCCGTCCTGCCTGCGGAGGCGTCCAGGCTCACCGGCCGGTACGAGGCGGTCCTCGCCGCAGCGGCAGCGACCCAGCTGTGGCTGCACAGCCACTGGGCGGCGGACCAGACCTCGCCCCTGTGGCAGGAGGGGCTGTGGCTCGAGGCGTGCCTGCGCTACCTGCTCGGCCGGCTGTCGCCGCGCGCGGCACAGGCGCCCACCACGGTGTTCGAAGACCTCTTCGCCGCCGTTGACAAGGCCGGTCACCACCACGGCGGAGCGTCGATCCTGACCGCCTGCACGCCTGGACGGCGGCCATGACGGTGGCGCCACGATGCCCCGGGGTGGCCGGCGGCCAACGCCGGCCACCCCGGGCAGGGCGTCAGCTGGCGCAGATCGCGTAGACCCGGGAGTACCAGTTGTTGGCGTACCCGTCCGGGTCCTCGAGCGCGACCACTGTCGCGCTGTCGAGGCCGACCAGCGGGTAGACGCCGCGGTACGACACCTGGCCGAGCCCGCCGCTGAGCATGCCGCCCACGCCATGCACCTGCTTGCCGGCGGGGCAGCCCACGCTGACGGTCTCGTCCGTCGAGTCGATCGGCGTGCCGCTGGCCGTACGCAGCTCGAGCCCTGGCAGCGGGTCGGCGCACACGCCGTACGCCCACATGCTCCAGTCACCGGCGAAGCCGCCCTGCACCTCGTACGCGGTCACGGTGACCCAGCCCAGCGTCCCGGACGGCATGATGTCGTCGATGACCACCTGGCCGTTCCCGCCGAGCGTGCGGGCGCCCAGGCCGACCAGCTTCTTCGTGCCCGAGCAGGTGGCGGTCGCCGTCTTGTAGCCCTCCGAGTCGGTCGCGGTGTGGAACGAGACGTACTCCAGGCCGGCCGGCTCGTCGCCGCAGATGGCGTACGCGCTGACCCGCCAGCTGCCGGCGTAGGGTGCCCGCTCGACCGCGACCGCGACGTAGGTGTCGAAGCTGCCGTTGGGCTGCAGCCGGGTCAGGTGCACGTGCGAGTCGGCGCCGGTGATGCTCGCGCCGCCGCCCAGCACCCGGGTGCCCGCGGCGCAGGTCGCGGTCGCGGACTTCTCCGCGACCGAGTCGAAGCCGCTGTGCCCGACCTGGAAGTCCAGCCCTGGTACGGCCGCCGCGGGCGCCGCGGTGGCGAGCCCCGCACCGGCCGCGGCCAGGGTCAGCAGCCCCGCGGTGACGAGCCGGGACAGCAGGTGACGGTTCATGTTGCGCTCCCTTCCTCGGGTGTGTGCCGGAAAGAGCGCGCAGGTGGCCCGCTGCCAACGACTTTCCGCCCGTCGCTGCGGGCGCAATGGCGAACTCAAGTCACATATGTGCCTTCTTAGATACGAAGCGTACGATGATGATCTCATCTCCAGAAGGAGCGTGGGATTGACGGCGACGATGGCGCCTGCGGTCCGCCCGGCGGAGGCGTCCACGGGTGTGGGCGTGCGCCTGCTCGGCCCGGTGGAGCTGACGGGTGGCTGCGGCGGCGCCGTGCCGCTCGGCGGCCCGCGGCTGCGCACCCTGCTCGGGCTCCTGGCGCTACGGGTACCGCAGGTGGTGTCGCGCGACGCGCTGATCGACGGCATCTGGGACTGCGCCCCGCCCGGCAACGCGGCGAAGACCCTCCGGGCGCACGTCGCCTACCTGCGGCGGGGCCTCGCCCTGGCCGGGATCCGGGGGCTGGTCGCCACCCGCTCCCCCGGCTACCAGCTCGCCGTCCCGGCCGGCTGCGTCGACGCGCACCGGTTCGAGACCGGCGTCGGCGAGGCGCGCACCGCGTCCGCCTCCGGCGCCCTGGAGGCGACCGTTGGGCACCTGCGCAGCGCGCTGGAGCTGTGGCGCGGGGACGTCCTCGCCGACTGCGCCACCGGGGAGTGGGCCCGCGCGGAGGCGGCCCGGCTGCGCGAGGTACGCCTCTACGCCACCGAGGAGCTGCTCTCGGCCGAGCTCGCCCTCGGCCGGCACGCCCGGGCCGCGGCCGAGCTGGAGTGCCTGGTCGGCCGGCACCCGCTGCGGGAACGGCTGTGGGAGCTGCTGATCGTGGCCCTGGACCGCACCGGACGCCAGGCCGACGCGCTGCACGCGTACCGGCGGGCCCGGGACCGGCTCGTCGAGGAGCTGGGCGTGCAGCCCGGACCGGCGCTGCGCCGGCTCCAGGCCGCGATCCTCTCCGGCGACCAGGAGGTCATCGAGGCGGCCATCGCCGCCGTCCTGCCCCGCCCACCGGCGGCCCCGGTAGCGACGGCCGCCGGCGCGGCGCAGCCGGCCCCCCAGCTGGCGCCAGCCACCGTGCCCGCCCCGGTCAACCCGATCATCGGGCGGGACACCCAGATCGCCCAGCTGAGCGAGCTGCTGGCGGCGCGGCGGCTGGTGACCCTCACCGGGGTTGGTGGCTGCGGCAAGACCCGGCTGGCGGTGGCGGTCGCCGAGGCCGTCGCCGGACGGTACGCCGACGGCGTCCGCTTCGTCGACCTGACCCCGGTGGCAGACCGCGAGCAGCTGCTCGGGGCGGTCTCCGCAGCGTTCGGCGTGCCCGCCGAGCCCACCGCCGGACCGCAGGCCCTGGCGCTGGTGCTGCAGCCCCGGCACTGCCTGCTGGTGCTGGACAACTGCGAGCACCTGGTGCCCGCCTGCCGCTGGCTCGTCGAGCCGCTGCTGCGCTGGTGCCCAACGCTGCGGGTGGTCGCGACCAGCCGGGAGATGCTGGGGCTGCGCGGGGAGACCACATGGCCGGTGCCGCCGCTGGCAACGCCGCCCTACCCGCCCGACCGGGGGCGCTTCGACGGGGCCCTGGCGGAGGTGTGCCGCTACGACGCGGTACGGCTGTTCCTGGACCGGGCGACCGCCGGGTCGGTGCGCGACCTGACCGACTCGGACGCCCTCGCCATCGCCGCGATCTGCACCCGGCTGGACGGGCTCCCCTTGGCGATCGAGCTCGCCGCCGCCCGTACCTCGGTGCTCACCGTGGTCGAGATCGCCGAGCGCCTGCACGACCCCGCCCTGCTGCTCGCCGAACGCCGCCCCGACCGCCCGCACCACCAGACGCTGGACGCCACTGTGGCCTGGAGCTACCGCCTGCTGGACAAGCCGATGCGGGCCAGGCTGCGCCGGCTCAGCGCGTTCGCCGGCGGCTTCACATTCGCCGCGGCCGAAGCGGTCTGGCCACAGCAGGCAGCCGGGCCACAGCAGGCGGTCGGGCCGCAGGGCGACTCGGCCGCCGTCGACGTGCTGGGCGACCTGGTCGCCAAGTCCCTTGTCGTGATGGAGCGGCGGCCGACGGGGGCGCGCTACCGGATGCTGGAGACACTCCGCCGGTGGACCGCCGACCGCCTCGCCGAGCACCCCGACGAGGAGCGGGACACCCGGCGCCGGCACGCCGCGTACTACCTGTCCCTGGCGGAGGAGGCGGACCAGCGGCTGCGCGGGCCGGAGGTGGGCGCCTGGCTGGAGCAGCTCGCGATCGAGCACGGCAACCTGCAGGCCGCGCTGGCCTGGCACGCCCACGACGGCGCAGACCCCGTCGCGGCGCTGCGGCTGGGTGTCGCCCTGGCCGGGTACTGCCGGCTGCGCGGCCGGTACGGCGAGGGCCGCCGCTGGCTCGACGACGCGCTGGACCGCTGCCCCGGCGCGCCACCGCACATCGCCGGCCAGGCGCTGGCCAGCAGCGCGCAGTTCGCCCTCCTCGTCGGCGACTACCAGGAGGCCCAGGCGCGCGCCGAGCGGGCCCTGGACCTGCAGCAGGCCCACGGCGACAGCGCGGGCGCAGCGGGGACGCTGCGGCTGCTCGCCTCGGTCGCCCGCGAGCGCGGCCAGTACGCCCGCTCGCTGGCGTGGCTGGACCTCGCCCGGCGCAGCTGCGCCCCCGACGGCTGCGCACCGGGGAGCCCGGACGGCCACGCACCGCCGAGCCGAGCAGTGGCCGACGTGCTGCAGCTGACCGGCTTCACCGCCTGGCTCGCTGGCGACCTCGACCGCGCCGGGCCGCTGCTCGCCGAGGCCGCCCGCCACTACCAGCGCCTGGGCGACCTGGAGAACCAGGCGTCCATCGGCGTCCACCTGGCCGCGGTAGCCCTCTACCGGGGCGAGCTGTCGGCCGCCAGCCGGGTCGCGGGCGCCGCGCTGACCCGGTTCACCGCGCTGGACGTCAAGGAGGGCATCGCCTGGACGCTGAACATCCTGGGCCTGGTGGCGCTGCACGAGCGGCGGGCGGCGGAGGCCGTTGCCACCCTCCGGGCGAGCCTGGAGGTACACCTCGCCGTCGGCGACCGGTGGCGGCAGGCCAGCCTGCTGGAGGCGCTCGCCGCAGCGCTGCTCGCCGGTGGCCAGCCCAGGCGGGCAGCCGAGCTGTGCGGCCTCGCCGGCCGGCTGCGTACCGCCCTCGGCACCCCGGTGCCAGCGGTCGAGCTGCCCGCCTGGCGAGCCACGCAGGCCAGGCTGCGCTCGGTGCTCTCCGCCGGCGGGTGGCACGCCGCCCGGGCCAGGGGCGCCTCGGCATGCGTGCCCGACCTGCTCGCCGCCCTCGACGCCACGGCGCCGGCCCCGTGCCAGCGCTCGTGACCGCGCCGACCGGCGGGCCATGTGACCGCCGTGCGCGGCAAGGCCGCGTGACCGGGCCGCCCGGCAGGACGCGCGGCCCGGGTCACTGGACGCAGAGCTCGTTGCCCTCCGGGTCCTGCATCACCACGTGGAACTCCCCCCACTCCTGCGCCTCGCGCACCTGGCTGGCACCGGCCCGCTCCAGGCGGGCGACCTCGGCGCGGACCCGTTCCATGCGCTCGGCCAGCGGCCTGCCCGGCCCGCCTCCGACGTTGAGGTCCAGGTGGACCCGGTTCTTGACGGTCTTTGGCTCGGGCACCCGCTGGAAGTAGAGGCGGGGTCCCTTGCCCTGCGGGTCCACCACCGCCGACGCCGAGCCCCACTCGGACTCGGGCACGCCCTGCGCCCGCAGGAAGTCCTCCCACGAGGAGAACCCCGACGGCGGGTCCTGGACCTGGTAGCCAAGCGCCTCCGCCCAGAACGGGGCCAGCTTGGCCGGGTCGGCGCAGTCGATGACTATCTGTAGCTGTGTCGCCATGGTCGCTCCTCGGCCGGTTGGTCATGCGCCTCGAACGCTACCGACGGCAGGCAGCGCCCGCAGGCAGCGCCGCCGACGGGGACCGGCTGCGCACCAGCCGCCACAGCCATATCCATTAACGTTGATCTCTATGGGGGTGTCTTATTGGACGCACCCATGCCCTTCCTGCCGCTCTCGGGAGGTGCCCATGCACCGACGGTCACTCCAACGCCTGCTCCGCATCGCCTGCCGAGCTGGACGCCAACGCGGCAGGCAACCCGGCCCGTCAGGCGCTCATCATCCGCCCCGCGCGCAAACCTCAACGAGAGCACCCGGTACGTCGTCGCACTGCGCAACCTGCGTACCGCCACCGGCGCCGCGATCGGGACCGAGCCGACGTTCGCCGCCCTGATGTCCCCGACGCCGCCGGCCGACCCGGCGCTGACCCGGCGCTGGCAGTACGCCCAGCGGGCACTGTCCGCCCTGGCGACGGCGGGGGTGTCCACCGCGGGCCTGCACGTCGCCTGGGACTTCACCGTGGCCAGCCAGCGCGGGCTCACCGAGCGGATCCTGCACATGCGCAACGAGGCGTTCGGCAACCTCAGCATCTTCGCGCCGTTCTACACCGTCGACTCCGTGACCAGCTACCCGACCCGGTCGCCGAGCCGCGCTGGTCGTGGTGGACAGCGGCACGCCGGCCCCACCGCCGGACAACCGCCCCAACACCGCAGGTTCTGACCCGCACGGCCACCCGGCCAACTCGGGTGCGATCCGGTCGATGATCGCGCAGTTCCTCGCCACCGGGCAGCTGGTGGACACCTGCGGCGGAGCGCCCTGCACCGCCCCGACCTCCTGACCCACACCCCGCTATGAGCTCCTGACGCACCCGCCCGCCATAAGCGCCTAGGCACACCCGCCCGCCATAGGCGCCTGACGCGGCCGCACCGCCACGAGACCGCAAGACCGTTGGGGACCCGCCCGCGTGGCGGGTCCCCAACGCGACCGGCCTAGCGCGAAGGCCCGGCTACCGCAGGTAGACCCACTTGGCCACCGACGGCACGCCCTCGTCGTTGACCAGGAACATCATGTAGTACCCACGCTGGGCAAGCGCGGACGCGCCACCGTTCGGCGCGCGCAGCCGCAGCTTCTTGGGGTGCGCGTGGTCGTGGTTGTGTGCCCAGTCCAGCTCGACGACCTTCTGCTCGGTGTCCGTCTGGTGGGTCACCGCCATGGGCCGCACGAGCACGACCTTGGCGACCGACTTGCCCTCCGGCGGCGGCGTCTCGACGACGAAGTCCTGTCCACGGTGGATGACGTCCGGCGCTGACGAGATGACCGGCCGCGCCCCGCGGAACAGGTACGGCGGGCTGAAGATCTCGACCGCCGTGCTGTTCCAGCCAGCCATCATCACCTCGCCGCTGGGCAGCAGCAGCGCGACGGAGTGGTAGTCGCGGACCGACGGCAGCGCTGCCATCGACGACCACGCCCCGGTCTGCGGGTCGAACCGGGCACACGGCGAGTTGGTCTGCTGGATCCCGCCGCAGACGAACACGCTGCCGTCGGGCAGCAGGACCGTGCTGGCCAGGCTCCGGTGCGCTCCGTCCGGGAACGCCAGCGGCGGCCCCCAGTCGGTCGCGGGCGACAGCGACGTCACGTCGGCCAGCTCGTACGTGTGGTTCGTGGAGATGTCGGAGCCGCCGACGACCATCACCTGCGCGTAGGGCGCGCTCTTGCTCAGCAGCAGCACGGACATGCCCTTGGTCCGGTCGGGCTCGGCCGGGCTGAACGGTGCGGTGTCGGCCCACACGCCCGAGGCCGGCCCGGTCAGCGTGAAGTACGAGGACTGGTCGTCGCTGCCACCCGGGTAGGGGCCCCCGCCAGGTCCGGCGCCGCCCCAGCCCGTACGCGAGTAGAAGACCGCGCGGTTGGGCAGCAGGTGCAGCCCGGGGTAGAGGTACGGGAACATCTTCGTGTCCCCCGACGACAGCGGCGTGAAGTCATCCGTGCTCTCGTCGTAGATGTCCATCTGGCCGTGCCCGTGCCCGCACACCACCAGGACCCGGCCTGGCTCGCCGCCGAGCGAGACCGCGGTCGGGTACCACCGGGAGTCCGACATCGGCCCGGCGGTCCGCGACCACGACCGGGTCTCCGGGTCGAACGTGTAGCCCCACCTGGCGAGGGCGTTGTGCCCGTACCCACCGCCGCCCACGGACAGCAGCCTGCCGTCGGACAGGAACACGTGATGCCCGCACAGCTGCGAGTAGCCGCCCGGCATCAGGTGCGGCTGGTTGACCGGGTCCTCGAACGTCGCCGCGGACGTGTCCTGCGGGTCCCACAGCAGCGTCGTCTCGTCCGCCGTGATGAACAGGACCTTCCCCGTACGCAGCAGCGCCGCGTGGATGACCCCGTCGTAGCCGCCGGGGCCGCGGCGCGGGACGGGCTGCGGGAAGACCCGCCACTCGCCGAAGGACGTGCGGCCGAAGTGGCGGGCCAGCAGCTCAAGCGCCGGGGTGTCGAGCACCCCCGCGTCGGTGGCCTCCCGCAGGTGCCGCAGCCCCAGCGGGAACTCGCGGTCCCGAAGCTCGATGACCCGCTGGGCCGCGGCCGCCTCCAGCAGGGCCCTGGGTTGCGGCTGGCCGTCGCCTCCCTCGCCGTCGCCGCCGTGACCGCCGTGCCCGCCGCCCTCGCCCACGATGGCGACCTTCTCGACCATCAGGTCCTCGGGCCGCGTGGCGGCGTTGATGAAGTCAAGGATCCTGCGGTGCGTGGGAGCGTCGATGCTCCCGTTGCGCGCGCCGCGGCCGTCCTGGTGCGTCTCGGCCGCCCTGGCCTCGGCCATGGAACCAGCCATCTCCGATTCCCTCCCCCGTGTCTGAAGGCGCTGCCCGACCGTGGGCCGCGCCTGGTCCGGTGCTGCCCCGCAGGTCCGTGCGGGCGTGGCGCGCTGCCTGCTCTGGGGGGTGGGGCAGGACCGTGACGCGCTGTACGCCGGCGCCTGTGGCGGTCCGGACACCGCCGTGGCTCATGCCTTCCCAGTGCAGCATCTGCGGTGCCCACCCGGACAGTCGGATATGCGACTACACCATGAGGTGACACCATCGCGACCGCGTATAGGCGCCGGGCTGCGCATTCTCGCCAATACGCGTTTGTTCGGGTCGCAAGGTCCCGCACCGGCGGGACATCAGTCCCACGCACAAAGGACGGCAGCCGCGCAACCATGCTCTCGAGGAACCACTCCATCGCGAGTGCAGGGAGGCGCCATGAGCGCATCAAAGGTACCCATGGACGCGGCTATCCACGGCCGCGCCGTCTTCGTCATCACCAATGACGACACCACCGTGCACCTGTACCGGGACGTGCAGAGCCTGGTGCTGGACACCAAGGAGGGCGACGCTGCCCGCCTGGGTTCGGTCGGCTTCTTCAATGTGCGGGGCCAGCGGCTCGCTCCAGTGCTAAGCGCCGATGGCGCATTGACCGGCCTGCGAAACGTCGGCGGCCAGCCCGACGTGCGCGCCGTCCAGGCGCGGTTGTGCACGGTGCTGCGGAACCTCGCCGCCACAGTGGAGGCACGCGTGGCAAAGGCGGCCGGAGCGATAACGGTGGAGGAGGCGCTCCGCCTGCTTCCCGAGCTGGACGGAAAAGACCTCCAGGAATGCTACGACCTGCTTGAGCCGGTCTTCTCGCATGCCTACCGTGATAGCGACCCGAAGGCGAGGGACGACCGCGACTGGTGGCACAACCTCTGGGCCCACTGAGCTTCCGGCAGGGGCATCCCGCCTTCCGGCAGGGCATCCCGCGAAGGACCACGGCGCCAGTGATCGTTGGAGGTTGTGATGGTAGGCATCTCAGGTGAGCTGCGTCCGGCGCGGCGGGTGCCGGGCGTGGTCCTGGCCGGCGCAGTGGCTGTGGTGGGCCTCGTCCTGCTAGGACAGTGGCTGGACGACCAGGCGGTCCCGCTGCGGAGCGTGTCGTTGACAGCGGCCATCGGGGTGCTGGTCACCCCGATGGCCGCCCTGGTCCTCGCCGGGGCGCCGGGGCACCTGGTCGGCCGGTTGATGTTCGCCGCCGGTGCGGTCTCCTGCGCGTCGGTGCTCGCGGCGAGCTGGGCCGGCCTGCTCCCGCTGGCCTGGCTGACGCAGTGGTCCGGCTGGCCGCCCTTGGGCCTTATCGTGCTCACCCTGCTGGTGTTCCCCGACGGGCGGCTGCCCTCCTCGCGGTGGCGACCGTTGGCCATCCTCATCGCCGCGGCGGTGGCCGTGGCGAGCATCGCTCTTGCGGCGGCCGCGCTGGACCACCCGCGCGACCTGCTCACCAGCACCCAGCATCCAGTCACACCCCGGGCGCAGCTGCTCAAGCAGGTGGCCAAGGCCGCGATCCTGGTCGTCGGCGTGGGCCTGGTCGCAGTGCTCTGGTCGTTGTGGCACCGGTGGCGGCGGGCCGGCGGGGAGGTCCGCCAGCAGCTGGCCTGCCTCCTCGCGGCCGGGGCCCTGTTTCCGCTGGCCCTGGTGCTTGACGTGTTTGTCCTGCCCAGCGTCGCCTGGGCGCTCGCCGCCGCGGTCATCCCGGTCGCTATGACCGTCGCGGTGATGCAGTACAGCCTCTACGACGCCGACCGCATCATCAACCGGACCATTGTCTGGCTGGTGATGACGTTCCTCGTGGTCGTGGGCTTCGTCGCGATCGTGGCACTGCTGCGTGACCGGTTCCTCGGTGCCGACGCGTCCAACGCCTCCCTGGTCGCGACCGGGCTCATCGCGGTGGCGTTCGAGCCGGTACGACGGCGTGTCCAGCACCGCGTCGAGCACATGATCTACGGCGACCGCGACGACCCGTACAAGGTCATATCGTCCCTTGGCGATGTGCACAGCAGGACGACCGACCCCAACGCCGTGCTCCCGCTGCTGGCCGGGACGATAGCCCGCCTGATGCGGGTGCCGTACGTCGCGGTCGAGCTCACCGAGCACGGCTCCCCGCGCATCTCCGCCGAGTACGGCCGGCGCACCCCGGCGGTCGAGCAGTTCGACATGGTCGCGCATGGTCAGCGGCTTGGGCGGCTGCTGGTCGGGACGCGAAGCTTCGGGGAGCGGTTCACCCGCGACGAGCGCGGCCTGCTGGCGGGCGTGGCGCAGTACACCGCGGCGATGACCGACGCGATCCGGCTCATCCACGACCTTCAGGACTCCCGGGGAAGGCTGATCACCGCCCGCGAGGAGGAGCGGCGGCGGCTCCGGCGGGACCTCCACGACGGTGTCGGCCCGGCCTTGACCGGCCTGTCGATGCAGGTACGGGCCGCACTCAAGTGCGTCGGCCAGCCGGAGCGGGTGAGCACCATTCTGGACGGTGTCAGCGCCGACCTACGGCTCTGCGCGTCCGAGGTACGCCAGCTGCTGGACGGCCTGCCGAGACCAGCCGAGCTGGACCACGGGCTGCAGGCCGCGCTGCTGGCCTACTGCCGCCGGTTCGACAACCCGCCGCTGTCCGTCGAGCTGAACGTGGTGGACGACCTCGACGGGCTACCGGCGGCCGTTGAGGTGGCCGCGTACCGCATCGTCACCGAGGCGCTCACCAACGTGGCCAAGCATGCCCGGGCGCGCACCTGCCAGGTCACGGTCAGCCGGCGGGACATGCTGTGCATCGAGGTCTTCGACGACGGCGTCGGCATCGAGGCCGCGCTGGCCGGCCAGCGCGGCGTGGGGCTGGACTCCATGCGTGAGCGCGCCGCCGAGCTGGGCGGAGAGTGTATTTTCACCGACCGCGCCTTGGGTGGCACTGCCGTGTGGGTCAGTCTTCCCATCCCTGTCGTCCCGCAGCCGGACGCCAGATAGCTTTCACCAGGGCCGGCTCACCATCGAGGGAAAACCACTCCCACACACCACACGGTCAACGGGACTCGATAACATACAGCTTTCAGCTCGGTAGCATTCGGGGGCTGTCGCCGCGCTTTCCTCCAGCTGCATGAGGTGAGCCATGCTCAAGCCCCAGCGGGTTCTCATCGTTGATGACCACCCCATCGTGCGGCGCGGTCTTCGGACGATGCTCGAGGGCGAGCCATGGGTCGCGGAGGTGGTGGAGGCAGCGACCGTCCAGGAGGCGGTGGAGAAGGCGGTCAGCTGCCAGGTGGATGTCGTCGCGATGGACGTGGCGTTTCCCGACGGTGACGGCATCGAGGCCACCCGGCAGATCCGGCGGCTTTGGCCACGGGCGAAAGTGCTCATGGTGACGCTGCACGACGACGAGGACCGCGTGGTGCAGGCGCTAAATGCCGGTGCCCGTGGTTATGTGCTCAAGGAGACCGAGCCGGACCTACTCATCGACGCCCTGCGTACCGTCGCCGGTGGTGGTGTCGTGCTCGGCCCGCGGATCGGCCCGGAGGTGCTCACCACTCTCCAGCAGCAACCAACCCGGCTGCCACCCCCGTTTGACAAGCTCACCGACGGCGAGCGGAAGCTACTCGCCGGGCTGGTCCGGGGCGAGAGCAACGCCAGGATCGCCCGGAACCTCGGGGTCGCGGAGAAGACCGTCCGCAACCGGCTCTCCGTCGTCTTCACCAAGCTGGGAGTCTCCGACCGCGTCCAGGCCGCTCTGCTCGCGCGCGACCACGGCATCACCGGTTAGGCCCCTACCGACCCACCAGGGCGCCCTGATCCACCGGAGCGCCCGGGACATCCGCCCGCTACCGCCCCAGAGGATCCGGGACATCCGCCCGCCGCCACCCGGAACGGCCCGGGACGTGTGCCCTCTACCGCCCGGGACGCCCTACGGCGGCAAATAGTAGACATGACGACAGTGGCCCCCGGTAACGCTCTGAACGAGGAGCGGCGCTGGGTGAGCGTGCTCTTCGTGGACATCGCGGGCTACACCGTGCTCGCCGCAAGACTGGACCCGGAGGACGTCCGCGCCCTTCAGCAGGAGTACTTCCGCCGGGTCCACCGGGTGGTCCGCCGCTGGGGCGGGATCGTGGAGAAGTACATCGGTGACGCGGTGCTCGCGGTGTTCGGCGCGCCGCGCTCCGACGAGCACGACGCGTACCGGGCCGTGCTGGCCGGGATGGAGATCCAGGCGGTGCTCGCCGGCCTCACGCTCGCGGACGGGTCCCCGGTGCGGGTCCGGGTCGGCATCGCCACCGGTGAGGCGGTCGTCGACCTCGCCGCTGCCCGCGACGGCGGGCAGGCACTGGTCTGCGGCGACGTCGTCAACGTCGCCGCGCGCCTGCAGGCGCATGCCGAGGCGGACACCGTCGTCGTGACCGCCGCAACCCGTCGCGCCACCGCACCACTCGTGCGCTACCAGGGGCTGCCAGCGCTCGTCCTGGCCGGCAGGCCGGCCCCGGTGGCGACCTGGCGGGCCCTGGGCGTCGAGCCACGCCCGGCCGCGCGGTGCGGCGCACCCGTGACCGGCCGGGAGGCCGAGCTGGCAACGGTGGCCGGGCAGCTCACCCGCGCGCTGCGCGGGCATACCCCGGCGCTGGTGCCGGTGGTGGGACCGGCTGGCAGCGGGAAGTCGCGGCTGGTCCGGGAGCTGGCGGCCCGGGGCCTCGGCGCCAGCGCCGGCGAGCCACAGTGGTGGGTCGGCCGCTGCCCGCCAGGCCCGGCCGGTCCCTATGCGCCGATCGCAGACCTGGTCCAGGCGCAGGCAGGAGTGCGCACCACCGACGACGCCGGTGCTGTGCGCCGCAAGCTCGCCCGGTGGGCCGGCGCACTGGTCACCGCGGCCGAGCTGCCACCCGTACTCGATGCCCTGGTCGGCCTGGTCACCCCGCCGCCCGGCCCGGGCGACCCGCCCGGGCCGGCGCGCGGGACCACTGCGGACGGCGCGACCGAGCAGGCGCTGCTCCACCTCCTGCGCTCCGCCGCCCGGCAGCCGCTCGTCCTGGTCATCGAGGACCTCCACCTCGCCGACACGGCAACGACCCGCCTGGTACGGAGGCTGCCGGCGGCCGCGTCCCGCCTGCCACTTGCGGTCGTGGCCACCCACCGGCCCGACCCGCGCCTCGACGGCAGCCTGGGCGCGGCGGTGGCGCTCGGGCCGCTGTCCACACAGGAGACCCGTCGGCTGCTGTGCCACCTGCTGGCAGGTGCCGGACAGGCCACCGGTCTCGCCGACCGGCTTCTCCCGCTGGTGGGCGGGAACCCCGGCTACGCCGAGGAGTACGTCCGGACGCTGGCCGAGCAGTACCCGCCGGACGGGCAGCCCGTCGACGGGAACCTGCCGGTGCCCCCGCGTGTACGCGGCATCGTGTCGGCGCGGCTTGGCGGCGTGGAGCAGCCGGACCGCACGGTTCTTCAGGCAGCCGCGGTCCTGCGCGACGCGGTGTGGCCGGAGGCGGTCGCCGCCCTGCTCGACATGGGCGTGGCCCAGGCGGGCGCGGCGCTGTCCCGGCTCGAGCGCCTCGGCCTGCTCGTCCAGCGGCAGCCTGAAGCCGTCCCGGGCCGGCCGCGGTACGAGTTCGCCGAGGCAGTGGTCCAGCAGGTCGTCTATGTGCAGCTGCCCCGTGCCGCGCGCGGCTGGCTCCACCGCCGGGCGGCCGAGCGGCTCCCGGCAGACCTGGTCCGGCGCTGCCACGACGTGGACGTGCAGCGGGCCGGGCACTGGCTCGCCGCATCTGCCCTCGCCCCCGTACTGCACCAGGACGGGCAACCGTACCTGGTCGCGGCGTGCACCGCGCTCGCGCTGGCGGCACACCGGGCGATGCGGCGCGGCACCACCGGACGGGCCTGGGAGCTGGCCGCACGCACGCAGCGGCTCTGGCCCACAGGCGCCTCGGCGAGCCGGACGCACCCACTGCTGGCCGGCGTGCTCACCCCGGCCCCTGCCGGAGGTCCCGCCTCGACGAGGGCCCCTTCGACGCGCCGGCCCGCGGTGCGCGGCCGGCACCGGGGACACCACCCGGGCCGGGCGCGCGCACCCGCCCCGCGGCGGTGCAGGAGTCCCTAGTGGAGCACCACTCACGCGCCGCCACTCGTCGCAACGACCCACCCGTGCCGGGCCGAACTTCCAGGAGCTGATGTGGCAAGGTCCGCGGCGCGGCGGCGTTCCCGCAACAGCCGAAGACCGGCCGATCTTTATGACCTCACCGCGGCTTAGCTGGCAGGCGTGTGCGCTGGTCGCCGCCTGCGCCACGTGCTTCACGGCTGGGGTCATCGCCGTGGTCGACCGCACCGGCCCGGCGAGGAGTACCTTGCTGAGCAGCTGCCCTGGGTGTTAGGGGTCGACATGCGCACTCTGAACGGCCAAGCGCGGATGCGCCGAGGGCTGGTGGATTTCTGCTCGCACTCGCTGACCACCCCGGACCAGGCCACACCGGTCCGCGTCGCGTCGGACCAGGTCAGCGCGGCGCCTGCGGCCAGGGCGCCCCGATGAGCGCCTACACGGGCACCGGCCATCTGGTCAGGCTGGCCCTACGCCGCGACCGGTTCCAGCTGACGGGCTGGGTCGCCGGCTCGGCCGTCCTCCTGGCCGCGGCCGTCGCCGCCGTCGTGGACGAGTTCCCGACCGAGGCTGACCGGACCAACGGGCTCCGGGCCGCCGGCGGCAGCCCTGCCGTCCTGGTGATGCGCGGCGTGCCGGTGGGCACCGACACCGGCGCGTTGGTGAGCTTCCGCAACTTCACGGCCACGCTGGTGCTGGTGGCGCTGCTGAGCACGGTCACGCTGGTCCGGCACACCCGGCAGAACGAGGAGACCGGTCGGGCCGAGATGATCGGCGCTGCCCGGGTCGGCCGGCACGCTCTCCTCGCCGCCGCGCTGGCCGTGACGATCGGCACCGACCTGCTGTTCGGCGCGGTGCAGACCGGCATCCTGCTCGCCGCCGGCCTGCCGGTCGACGGCGCGGTGGCGTTCGGTGCCGCGTGCGCCGCGACCGGCATGGCCTTCGCCGGCATCGCGGCGGTCACCGCCCAGCTCTTCCACAGCTCCCGCGCTGCGAACGCCTGCGCCGCCACGGCCGTCGCGGCCGCCTTCCTGGTCCGTGGCGCCGGAGACGCGCTCGGCCGGCGGGCACCCGACGGCATCCAGGTTGTCAGCGCCTGGCCGTCGTGGCTGTCCCCGATCGGCTGGGGCATCCAGGTCCGCCCGTACGGCCAGGAGCGCTGGTGGGTGCCTGCGCTGCCGGTCGCGTTGCTCATCGTCGCCGCGGCCGTGGCGTTCGCGCTGGCCAGCCGGCGGGACCTGGGTGCCGGCCTGGTCCCCGACCGGCCCGGCCCGGCAGCCGCCTCCCGCGCCCTGCGGAGCCCGGTCGGGCTGGCGTGGCGGCTGAACCGCGGCACGACACTCGGTTGGGTGGCCGGCAGCGCCGCGTTCGGCCTCGGGGTCGGCTCGCTCGGCAGCGCGGTCAACGAGACGTTCTCCGCCAGCCAGGGCGTTGCCGACCTGATGGCCCAGCTCGCCGGCACCAAGGCCGCCGACCTGGTCGACGTGTACTTCGCCGGGATGATGAACATATTTGGCGCGCTGGCCGCCGGCTTCGTCGTACAGGCATTGCTGCGGCTGCGCTCCGAGGAGACCGGCGGGCCGGCGGAGGCGGTGCTGGCCACGGCGGTCGGCCGGGTCCGGTGGGTCGCCTCCCACCTGGCCTGCGCGGTCGGCGGGGCGGCGGCGATGCTGCTGGTCGCCGGCCTCAGCGCCGGGGTCGCGGACGCCGCCGGAGGCGGCGACACAGGGGTGGCCACCCTGAGCGCGGCCGGCCTGGCGCAGCTGCCGGCGGCGCTCACCGTGGCCGGCTTCGTGGTGCTGGCCTTCGGCGGGCTCCCCCGGCTGGTGGTCGCGCTGGCCTGGGCCGCCCTGGTGGTCAGCCTCGCCTGCGGCCTGCTCGGAAACGTGCTCGGGCTGCCCCAGCCAGTACGCGACCTGTCGCCCTTCACCCACGTTCCGGCGATCCCGGCAGCGCAGGCCACCCCCGGACCGATCCTGGCCCTGCTGGCTGTGGCGGCGGTGCTCTCGGCGGCCGGAATGGCACTGTTCCGGCGCCGGGACCTGGCGCCCTGACCCCGCGACGGACCGGACCGCGCTGCCGCCAGGCTGGGCCTGCTGCTGACCCTGTCCGCAGGACTGGCCGGGGAGACCGTGCTGAGCTGGCTCGGTATGGCCAGCGGCGGGTTGGTCGCCGCCGTCGCGATGCTGCGGCGAATACAACGGCGCGGCTGTCCCGGGCTAACCCCACCGGCTGTCAGCTGCGGCGCCGGCCGCGACCGCCGGCTTGGTTCTGCTCGCCGGCCTCGGCCCCGCTGGCCGCGCTCTGGCGGCCCCTCGCCTAGACGAGGCGACCCGTTACACCGGCCTGCGGTCGTAGCCGCGGCCGTACGGTGCGCTCTTGCGCGGTCGCGGCATAGCCGGTACGGATAGGACTGTGCCGGACGAGCTCGAGGAACTCCAGGACCGGTCGTTCGCCCGTGCCGGCCCGGCGGTTAGCTCCTCGTTCCCTGCCGGGCACCGGCTGACCGGGCCGCAGCTGGCGCGGTTCCTCGACGGCCATCGGTTCGCGGTGGCCGCGACCACCCGCCCGGACGGTCGCCCGCACGCCGCCATGACCTCCTACTTCCGGGTCGGAGCCACGTTCTGGCTGCCCACGATGGCCGGCTCGGTGCGGGCGAGGAACGTCCAGGGCCGGCCCTGGCTCTCGCTGGTCGTCGCCGAAGGCGAAGGCGACCGCCACGCGGTTGTCAGCATCGAAGGGGCGGCTGCGGTCGTCGGGCTCGACGCCGCCCCCGCCGGTCTGGTCGAGCGGGTGGAGGACCCGTCGTGGGTGGCGTGCTGGCTCAGGCTCACGCCCTCGCGGCTGTTCTCGTACGCCGGCCGGGAGGCGATGCCCTAGCTAGCGGCTGCCCAGGCTGCATGCTGCGATGTTGTCACCGTGCACTGCCCCACCGGCCGTCCCAGGCCCACGCCAACCGCGTGTGCCAGGGCGCCTCGGTGACCTTAGACCCTGTTCTTGGGGATGCCTCATGTTCGAAGCTGACCAGGTCGGGGAAAGCCACCCGGGGGGGGAGACCAGCGCCCGCCGGGTTCACCGGACCATTTTGTCCAGCTTTACGCCGTGCCAGCAAGCCGCAGGGACCACCGCCGGTGGCCGAGAAAGGGACGTCGAAGGCCGGATCGGAACGAGGAGGCGGAGCTGATGGAGGTGGCCGATGTCGTGGTCGGCGTGGACGGTTCAGAGTCCAGCCGGCAGGCGCTCCGGTGGGCCGTTGAGGAGGCCCGCCGCAGCGGTGGACAGGTGCACGTCGTGGTCGCCTACGAGGACCGGGCTGGTGCGGGGCTCCTATCCACCGCAGGTGCGCCGCAGCTGACGGGGGCGCAGGCGGTCGCCGTCATCGACCAGGCGGTGACCGAGGTGAAGGCGGGGGCGCCCGGCGTCGGTGTCGTCGGTACGACTGTCCCTGGCGCTGCGACCGCCGCGCTGCTCAACGCCGCCGAGAAGGCGCGGCTGGTCGTGGTGGGCCACCGGGGCCGGGGTGGCTTCGCCAACCTGCCCCTCGGCTCGGTCAGCCTGCGGATCGCCACCCACGCCCCCTGCCCGGTGGCGGTGGTGCGCGGTGAGGCCCGGCCAACCGACCCGGTCGTGATGGCCGTCAACGGCTCGAGGTCGGCCACGCTGGTCATCCCGCAGGGCTTTGCGCAGGCCGCCGCCCGTGGCTGCGGTCTGGTGGCCGCTCGCGTGTACCCCAGGATGAAGGCGCGTCACGACCGCGAGGAGCGGCGCGCCGAGCTGGTCGGCTCCGTCGCCCCGTGGCGCCGCCACTACCCTCAGGTGGCCGTGGAGTACGTGCTCCTCCAAGGGTCCGCCACCGGTTACCTGACCCACCTGTCATACCGTGCCCAGCTGATGGTGCTCGGCAGCCGAGGCTCCCACGGCTTCACCGGACTGCTGCTCGGCTCGACCACCCAGCACCTGATCTACAACGCCGGCTGCCCGGTGCTCATCGCCCGCCAGCAGGGATGAGAGACCGCGCCACCAGCACGGCTGAGCATCCGCCCCAGGCGGTCACCACACCCGGGCGGGGTCGTATGGCGGGCAGGCCAGGGCGTAGCTCAGCACGTCGGAGAGCGTCGCCGTGGCCACGGCCACGCCGGAGTCGGCTGCACCGTAGTACAGCCGTAGCTGGTCGGTGGCCTTGTCGTGCACGAGCCCGGTCGGGAACACCACGTTGGGGGCGTTGCCGGAGACCTCGTAGCTGGCTTCCGGAGAGAGGATCCAGTCGTCGCTGCGGCGCAGCACGACGGCCGGGTTCTCGGGGTCGAGCAGCACCAGCCCCACCCGGTAGACCAGGCCGTCGACGACCCACTTCACCCCGTGGTAGAAGCCCAGCCAGCCGTGCGGCGTCTCCAGCGGCGGCGGGCCCATCCCTACCCGGACCGAGTCCCACC
>Ga0075420_100000591_pt1 | contig 29212 bp, 29 predicted proteins | sample SoiMetdeltSBSDD4_FD_75296 | JGI IMG/M metagenome (GOLD analysis project Ga0075420, IMG submission 75296) | Bulk soil microbial communities from a Populus tree surrounding site in Tennessee, USA - Soil MetaG P. deltoides SBSDD4 | ecosystem: Environmental > Terrestrial > Soil > Tree plantation...
ATGGATCAAACCCTTTGTTAATAGCTTTGAATAAAGAGATCAGCTTCACATTAGAAGTAAAAGGTCATACTTGCCATGAGGATTTTCCGAAGCGTCGGTATTCTAGAATTGATTGGTAAGTAGTAGAGGATTAAGAAGGATTTATCCGTATTTTAATAAGCAGTGTGAGTCCGAAGCACCTACTCTGTAGACTTTCTAAAGTTTTTCCAATAGTTAGTTTTATCACTTCTACTTAATTGAGGTCAAGTACAGCTCTATGTCCTTGAGACTTTTGTGGTTCAAATGCGGCACTTCGATATTGCCTGGCTAGAGATCGCTATTTTGAAGAAAGCATACAATATCATTAAAGCAAAAATTAATTGAATTTGAGTATGTTTATGATTCTTTGATCGCTGTGTTATTTCATAAATCATAGCAGAACCTATATATTTTTCCAGAATGACGTTTAAAAGAAGAGTTTATCCAGAATAGAGCCCAACAACCATATGCCTGATGAATATCTGTACTCTAACTATGGAAGTCTACTCACAAGCTTCATAATTTCTTCATAGTGGTGTCTTATGATTTCCTTTCCTTCTGCACCCATCGTTTCCTCGGCAGTTACCTTGCATTGAGTGATTGCTTCAAGTATGCTTTGGTAGGATTCCAATAACTACTACCACAGTTAGCAAAAACTGTGGTCACAAACTTTCGAACCTGAGATTTTAGTATGTCATTGTCAACAGGTAGATTTAGTAATCTCAAGAATTCTCTATTTGCGCTCTCGAAACATGCAATTATTTCGTCTCTAACAAAAAATGGAGTGACATCTACCCCATGTGGATTTTCTGAGGCTTTATAGGTGGTAGTTGTCATAGTCCACTCCCTTCTAGTCGGGCCAGAAGAGTGTATCTGATTTCTCTATGGGAACTCCTATAGCATTTCCCCATTCGGTCCACGAGCCGTCATAATTTCGAACCGATGGATAGCCCAATAAGTATTTCAACACAAACCAAGTGTGCGCTGATCGCTCGCCAATTCTACAGTAAGTGATAATCTGTTTGTCTGGAGTGATTCCTTTACTTTTATACAATGATTGCAACTCTTCAAAGCTCTTGAAAGTTCCATCTTCGTTTACTGTATCTCCCCAAGGTATATTCTTGGCACTAGGGATATGACCTCCTCGTTGAGCCTGCTCTGTAGGATATTCTGGAGCTGTTGTGATTTTACCATCAAATTCTTTTGGGGACCTGACATCAACTAGCACAGTTTCTTCGAGTCTCTCAAGTCCTCGCCGAACATCCTGTAAATACGCTCGAATCCCTTCATTTTGAGGGGTTGCTATGTATTTTGATGGAGCTCTTTGTGGAGGTTCCTCTGTCGTAAATTCTCGATTCTCTGCCTGCCACTTCTTTCGTCCACCGTCCAAGATTGTTATCTTCTTATGCCCATAATATTGGAATACCCAGAAGGCAAATGCTGCAAACCAACTGTTAAAATCTCCATAGAGCACAAGTTCAGTCTCAGGTGTGGCACCTATGTTGGAAAGTAATTGTTCAAAGCGCTGTTTGCTAATTATGTCCCGTCTTATTGGATCATTGATATCCTTCTTCCACCAGATGAGATGTGCACCTGGTATATGACCTTGTTTGTAGGCGTAATCAGGATCGTAGTCGATTTCCAGGATCCTGATGTTGGGATTCTTAAGATTTTTTTCCAACCACTCTCTCTCTGCCAAGACTTCTGGATGTGCATAGCTGCTAACACTGGCGTTGATAGTCAACTTTGTCTTCCTCCATCTGAGAATTTCCAAGTATAGGGATTTGGTTTGTACTTGAGAGGGTTCATTTCTTGTTTACTTTTGTTCATGCTATCTTATAGATCAGGTAAGAATTTATTCCGATCTAAAGGCGCAATATAATTACAATTCATGTGGTTCTGGCACATAAACTAACAGTATCAAACACATGCAATAATCGTGCAGCATTATAATTTGGTATCTATTTCAATATGTGATAATGTAGTTGGATCTAATACTAAGCATAACGAAATGCATACAAGACATTTTGTATAAATTCTGAGGAACCAAAGAATTTTTGGTTATATCCTCTAGTCAAGTTGATTTTCTTGATGACTTCTAAATGTCAGTATTCTGTGGTATTACAAAAATAATTCTAACCTTGATAAAAGGATATGTGGTATTATTTGCGTTAAACTTGATAATATAGCATATTTGACAGAATTAATATTTTGCAAGGCATAATTTAGAAACTTGACGTACATGACATATATCAAAGAACAAAGACAGTTGCGATTTAATGTTCCTAGAACGGATTCCGCAGGTATCAAATCACTTCATATACACAAAGGCCTAGTGGACTTAACTGAACATACTGTGAGCAATCGAAGACAAACGGAGCAACAGTATTGTAGTGGAGAATGTACTAACTTTATGATATGTAGAAATTGCTTTTGGTGCGCATCAATTCTAAATGTTGAGCATTTCATAACCGAAAAATGCCCTAATTGCTCTATTGATATGTTAGAATCTATTCCATTAGCACGGAATGAGAATTTCAAGATTAATTACGATGCAAAAAGAGGTTTCATGCTTGAATTTTCGATACAACGAAAATAAGAATTACAATATACCCATAGCCGGCAAAAATCAAAAATGGACCACTAGGTTTGAATGCATTAGTCAACTTTTCAATCCTTTCAAGAAATCACGCCCAATTAGATGCTCTCCTCGTATTAGACTTCTCGCAGTTTTTTCATCACTAATTCGTTGTCATAAATGAAATTTCTCTGTTTATTGAGCTTAAATACCTGCTAAAATTATCCCATAATTTATGCAAAATCTGCATCATTTGATGCAGATGTTTTTACTAATACAGCATTAATATGTAATATATATGCAAATATGGCGCATAACTTACAAAATTTGCATACACATAAATATCCTGGCTGTTATGGAATATATCAATATGAGTACCACAATCATCAAACTCCAAAATCCGAAATACCAAACATGCATTGATGCATGCTGCAGATGTATGGAAGCTTGCGAAGCTTGTTGCACGGCTTGTATGACAATGCCGATGCAAAATATGCAACAACAGAACATGCAAAACATGCAGAGCCTAGTAGGTATGATGTCACGAATGATGATGATGTGTCGAGACTGCTCGGCGATGTGTATGACCTGTGCTACATTCATGTCAAGAGGTAGTGAATATGTAAGACAAATGTGCAATATGTGCGCCGATATGTGCGATGCATGTGCGCAAGAATGCGATAGGATGATTCAGCAGCAACAGCAAGGAGGAATGAGCATGTCAATGAATGAAATGAAGCAGTGCTCAGAAATGTGTAGAATATGTGCTCAAGAGTGTAGAAGTATGACACGCTAGAAAAAGCTGTTATCTTTTCTATTTTTATTATTGTTATTTGCATTTTCAAGACATTGCAATAATCTCTAGATTATTCCATTTTGCTGACGGGGATGACGGTGACTATGATGAAATACCTGTTTCAATTCTTTCTTTGTTTACATTGTGACTTTTTCATTATTTATCCTTGATTGGTCCGCTTCTTTACAATTTGAATAAGGTTTTTGACTTTTGGTGTCTATTCCGTTCGATCCATATCTAGTAGGCTCTTCACAATTATTATCTCTGAAATAAATAAGATGTTTCTATGCTCTAGTTGTCTATCCAAGACTTTATTTCTATTTCTTATCCTGGTTACTGCAAGTGTATCTGAAGTAAATCTTGAGTAACCATCTTGACGCAACGTAATATGGATACATTCTATGCTCTTCATGTGACACACTGGACATCTAGTAATGGAATCCGATATGTCTAGATCTTCTGACCTGACTAGATATTGAGTGTTCTAATCGCAAGATCGAGACACACGACAAAGTCTCGATTAAGATCAATATCTCTAATACTCCTACAACTATTGTTATTTGCTTCCTCATGCGTGACCTTGTTTCTGTTAACTTTTCTTGTTCTTGCAAACGAGTCTGCATGTAGGTGCATCATATGAATGAGTGATCTCTGATGACATCATTATTAATGCAATGATGCAAAAGCATATTGCATATTTACTGAGGATCTTCTTTATTCAGTATTACATTCAATGGAATATAAGAGCTGATGATTAACACATAGTATTCTTTTTTACATGAATTGGACAAGAGGTAAATACGCGAGATAAACTACTAGATACATGATATATTCCCGTTGTTGTCTTAGTCTTCTTCTAACCTAAATGTCAATTTTACCTCTCGCTCACTGAAGGTCTTCTCAAATGCAGAATCTACTTCTGGTTAGTAAGTTTTTCTGTTGCTGTTAACATTATTCTCAATAGCATCAGGTTACTAATCTTCGATAAAATCTATGACCGCAGACTATACTGGCAATTGTAGCAAGAATGCTAGCCTCTCAAATTTCCATCAATATCTGTTTGACGCAAAAAATGAAGTGTATGTGATGAAACCAAACTAACTTGATAGTAAATACGCAGGATTGGCATAAGTCAAAAGTTCAAAATAGATGACAGATCTGCATATACATGAAGATTTGCTGGAAGAATACGCCAAAAACAGAATAGACGGAAAAAAACCAAGAAACGAAGGGAGAACCTATATTATTGATAAGCTAGAAGGTCTTGACAAGGAGAACCTTGAAGTACTTGCGCCATTTGTTGATACTGTAAAGATATACGGAGTTTTGCCACTTCTTATTTCTGAAGAAATATTGAAAAAGAAGGTGAAATTTTACCACGATCATAATATCAAAGTCTCTACTGGAAGCACAATTTCTGAGTACATGATATCAGAAAATGTATTCGAAAAGTTCGCTGAAGAAGCTGCGAAGATGGGCTTTGACATTATAGAAATAGGCGAGAACAATACACATTTGAGCTTTGAACAGAAGAGAAAGATTACTGAAAGTATACTCGCCAAGGAACTTGATGTTCAATGGAAGGTTGGCAAGAAGGATCCGAGGCATCAACTTCCATTGGATGTTACCTTAGCTAAAATCGACGAAGCAGTCAAACTAGGTTCCGATAAAGTGGTACTTGAAGCAAATGAGGGCATAAATGTTGGCATCTATGATGAAAAAGGTGTAATAAGATGGAATTTCGTTGGCGCTTTAACTGCCAAGTTTCCTCCAAGCACCTTCATCTTTGAAGCTCCTTTGGAATCGCAGCAGTCTGCATTGATTGCAGAATTTGGTCAGCGAGTCAACCTAGCTGAAGTGCGGATTGAAGCTGCTTCTGCTGTAGAGTCGCAACGAAGAGGATTTCCAACAAAATCCGCATTCAGCGTATCTAATCTTAGCAAGAACCCTGAAGGAAGTCCAGCAGCCAAGTTTGTTTACTTTGTAATGAAATCAAAACATCCAATTGATCAGGTTGAGCTTATGAATATGACCAACCTCCCAAGGAGGACCGTGCAAAGCGCAGTGGAGGAGCTCAAATCACAGGGGTTAATTATCGAACGAAGTAGCTTAGATGACGCACGAAAGAAGTTATACACTCCAATTCAATCTGAGTGGCTATAAGTTAACTGTGTCTAAAACATCTTCTTCATACACGACCATACCTGGTAAGAATGGGTAAGAAAACTGCGTGAGAGACACAGCCCAGTCAAAGAAGGAAGCAGCAAAGAAAAATATAGATATGACTTTTAGAAAGAAAATTATACCAATTGTTCAAGCCATAGAGATGGCAATAATTATGGATACATCCTTTTATGGTTACAGAACTTTTGTATAATCATGATGGATAACATTTTCCTTATAAAACACGATTGATGACAAAGAACGCTTATAAAAAAGAACATTTCCTGTACGTAGGACGAAAATACTTGGCAAATACTACCTTTAGAGTGCAATCGCACAAGTTCAGCCAGGAGAATATCCAGACTACACTTGTGTGTTCAAAATGTGACGAGGTCTTTTCCAAAGAGTTCCCCTTAGACCTCGAGGGTCAGACGATAGAATTTAAGTGTCCTGTGTGTGGCGTACCTGGCGAAGCAGATCTCCCATACAAAAGCGCGGAAGAGCGAGAGGAGTTAGAGGAGGACTTTGAAGAGGTAGAGGAAGAAGAGGGCGGAGAAGAATTTGACGAAGAATATTAGGTGGTTGCATGAAGTAAGCTCTGACCCTCAAGTCTCGTCCTGTATTCAATCCTAAGGATAGCTTTTAAATAATTGATGTAAATATACGGTGGCTTCTGATGAGTGCCAGAAAGAAAGAGACAATGCTATTGGTCTGTCTCTTTAGCGAAGGCGTCTGCAGATATATGCGAGTTATATGATGCTGTATGTTAAAAAGAACAACACCATAAAAACCGAGTTTGTTTGACATACTGAGTAAACTCTGCTGCAACTAGAAGGCACTCCCTGTAATTTCGAAGTTATTTCTGAGCCAGCTTACCTAGTTGAGCAAGTAATGCCGAAAGCTGAATTTCTGGATGTGCACCAGCAGTAAGCCTGTAGTCATATTCCGCCATTATGGCTGCAAACTCCTCTGGTTTTTCCATCCTCATTTCATATGCCTCCTCGTTTGCATATCTCATAAAGTCCCCCTCTGACATCCCATAGACCTGTGTTAGTTCAAGAAGCTTTGCTCTTGAGTCATTGAACCTGCCAGACATTGCAAGGTGCAGTACTTCACCTACTTTTGCCCTACCTGAAAGTCCCATAGCTGCTGCAACATTTGCCACAGATACTGAACCCATCCCAGCCGCAGCTTGAATAATGTTTATGGAGTGACGTAGATCGCCACCTGTTGCCGCATAGATCTGAGCCAGAGCCTTCTCTTCATATTTCACTTTCTGTTGTTTGCAAATCATTTCCAGATGATAGATAACATCCTCCTTTGGCAAGCGCGTAAATCTAAACACTACACACCTGCTCTGTATTGGCTCTATTATTTGAGATAGGTAATTACAAATAATAATAAATCTCGTCGTCCTTGCGCTGTCTTCAATTATGCGCCTGAGCGCAGTTTGGGCCTCAGAGGTCATCTCGTCGGCTTCATCAAGTATGATTATCTTGGGCTTACCAAATTCTTTATCTCCTGCTAGTTTAATTGAAGCAGCAAACTCTTTTACACGCTCACGCACCATCTTAATGCCGCGCTCGTCTGATGCATTAAGTTCGAGCGTGTTCTTCCTCCACTCATCTCCAAGGAGCTCCATGGCAATGCAGAGTGCAGTAGTGGTCTTGCCAACACCTGCAGGCCCCGCAAATAGCATATGAGGTATATCTGGACTCTTGATCAGGTTGCTTATGCCCTTGATTATCTCCTTCTGATTAACTACCTCTTGTAATTTCTTTGGTCTGTATTTCTCAGACCACATAAGGTTTGCCAGATCTGTTTTTTTGGCTGATTCCATTACAAAGCGCTTTCACTGAAGTTATCAAACCATTAATAGGTTCCTATTATGCCTCACCACCTACCAATTTCAATCAAAAGACAGCTAGAAGCTAGCTACTAGCTTTAGAAAAGCTGTGCTGATATGATATATAATAAGTACTATGTTCTAAATAGCTCTTCCCCATGGTCAGCATTCTCCACCTGGAGCCAAGGATTGAAACTATCCAAAGTGTTTACCAGCTCGGATTCATGCTCGAGGAGGTCAGAGTGTCATATAAAGAGGATGCTAAGATGAGCGTTGGCAACCTTGTGATCGATGCAAAAGAAGGTGATATGTCTTCTGTTCCCCGTTGGATTGCCAAGATTCTTGTCGAGCAAGGTATGATAGAAATTCAGTCAAATGATGTCACTGGCTACATATCACGGACTATGAACCGAGAGCGTATTGCAAAGCCCCATGACCTCTCGGGTGTTGATGTCGACTTTTACGTCAGAGTCAACGATTACCTCGAAGGTTTGAAGGAGCGGGAAAGGGAAAATCTCGTCGTTTCCCTAAATACATTTGTAGCCTCTAGACTTGAAAAAATAGTCAAGCTTGCTGCAGCTTCATCACTCTCTCCCGAACTTGAAGGCAAACTATCTGCGGAAGAAAAGGAGCTGTACACCTTAATACACAAGATTTCGACTAAATTCAAAAAGGAAGTGCTAAAGAAGTTTGTCTGAGCAGCAGACCGCAGCAGCTCTTGCAAACGATTTGGAAAAGTTTCTCAAAGCGTTCAAAGACCGAGATAGCAATTACAAGTATTTTGAGAGGATCAATAACATGATGGCTTCAGGTGCACAGTCTCTTATTGTAGATTATATTGATCTTGATTCTTACAACCCTCTGCTAGCCAAAGAGATAACTCACAAGCCCGATGAATATCTTGAGGCATTCAACGAAGCAGTCCTTTCAGTGCTGCGCGAGATACATCCTGACTATGAGCAAGAAATCCATGAAAAGACCCGGGTCAGGATAGGCAACTATACCGTGCAAAAGGGGCTACGTGAAATAAACGCTGATTTGATAAATAAACTTGTGAGTATATCTGGCATGGTCGTGCGCTCCTCCGAAGTCAAGCCGCTTGCCAAGAAGATTGCATATAAATGCACAAACTGCAGCACTGTCACAGACGCGCAGCTCAAAGGTCTTGTGATGAAAAAGCCAGTTAAGTGCCCTGCATGCTCTGAAAAAGAACTGGAAATGGATCCAGAGAGCAGCCTGTTTATTGACTTTCAGTTGGTGCGGCTGCAGGAGCTACCAGAGGATCTTCCTGCAGGACAACTACCACATTACATTGAAGTCACTGTCATGAGTGACCTGGTGGACCAATGCCGCCCCGGTGACAGAATCATACTCACAGGTATAATTCGAATAGAACAGGAGCAGTTGGTTCCACAGGCCAAGACCAGCCTTTTCCGGCTTCGTATGGAAGGAAATAACATTGAGTATCTTGGCGGCAGGGCAGGAAGCAAGGATACTAGATCTGTTGAAAGAATTATGATAAGCACAGAGGATGAGCGGCAAATAAGAAATATAGCGAGTAAGCCTGATGCTTACGAAAAGCTAATCGCCTCATTTGCTCCCCACATTTATGGACATGAACCCATTAAGGAAGCAATCCTGCTGCTTATTGTAGGCTCTGTGACAAAGAAGCTTGAAGATGGATCAACCAGAAGAGGTGATATTAACGTGCTATTAGTAGGCGATCCAGGTACGGCAAAATCCGAGATGTTGAAGTTCACTGCAAAAATTGCGCCGCGGGGATTATACACTTCGGGTAGGGGTTCTACAGCTGCAGGCCTGACAGCCGCAGTTATTCGTGATAAGTCGGGGATCATGATGTTAGAGGCAGGCGCCGTTGTATTGGGCGATCAGGGAATCGTATGCATAGACGAATTTGACAAGATAAAGCCCGAAGACAGGTCGGCGCTTCACGAAGTAATGGAACAGCAGACTTGTTCCGTCGCAAAGGGAGGCATTGTTGCCACACTGAATGCAAGAACGTCAATCCTGTCTGCAGCAAACCCCATATATGGCAAATATGATCCATACAAGAATATAACAGAAAATGTCAACCTGCCAGTCCCTCTGCTGACAAGGTTTGACTTGATATTCATAGTCCGGGATAATCCAGATAAGGAAAAGGACAACCGTGTCGCAAGCCATATTTTGGAAATACACCGTGACACCGAAAAAGCAGCCAGGCCTGCGATTGACATCGACCTTTTCAGCAAATACCTGTCATATGCAAAGCAGATCGAGCCTACATTAACACCTGAAGCAATTGAGATCGTTCGCAGTTATTATATGGAAATGAGAAGGATTGAATCAGAAGGGATGATAACGGTCACTCCAAGACAGCTTGAAGGGCTGATTAGGCTTGCGTCTGCTCGTGCAAGACTGCTGTTAAAGGACATGGTGGATGCAGAGGATGCTCAGCGTGCTATCTACCTTGTGGACCAGATGATGAGAACAGCTGGAGTCGACGTTAACACAGGAAAGACAGACCTTGGAGTATTATATGGGAAGCCTCAGAGCGTGGTTTCGAAAGAAAAGATGTTCATGGAACTATTCAGAGGACTAGCCGGTGATGAGAACAATGACGTAGAAGATAAGGTGCTTGTGGATGAGCTAGTAAAGACAGGGAAGTTCTCTGACGAAGAAGCAAGAAAATATATTCAAAAGTTCAATCGGGAAGGCCAGATATTTGAAAGACGGCCTGGCTTTTGGGCTAAGGCATAAATGCATTTTTAAAATAGCCGGCTTGCTTATAGTTTTAAAATGCCTGCGGCTTTAACCGATAGTTCAATCAAAATGCTTCTTTCGCACCTTGGCTATACTTCTCTTTATCCACCTCAGGAGATGGCATTAAAGCATGGTGTATTGGATGGAAAGAGCGTGCTCATGACTACTCCAACTGCCAGTGGCAAGACGCTTATTGCGATGATGGCCATCCACAACACTCTGAAAAAGAATAAAAAAGCAGTATATCTGACACCGCTTCGTGCACTGGCAAGCGAAAAGTATGATGACATGAAAGTGCTTGAGAATCTCAATTTTGGCAGAAAGATCAAGGTGATGATTGCAACTGGTGACTATGATTCTTCGGGAAAAGAACTGGCTGCAGCAGACGTCATCGTTCTTACAAATGAAAAGATGGACACGCTTTTTCGCCATAATGCAGAGTGGCTTGATGACATAGATCTCTTCGTATCTGATGAAGTGCATCTTATAGGCGATAGGGAAAGAGGGGCTACACTTGAGATGATGCTTACCAAGATCCGCAAGCATTATCCGCAATCTCAGATAGTGGCGCTTTCTGCTACTGTGGCCAACTCCAACGAGATATCTGATTGGCTTGACTGCGAGCTTGTAGAAAGCGACTGGCGACCTACAAAGCTAGTGGAAGGAGTCTATGAACATGGCATTATCAAAATGAGAGGCGGCACCACTTTTAGAGTCAACAACTCAGGAATTTCATCTGCCGTAGACATTGCTATTGATTGTGTTGATGAGGGTGGGCAGGCACTGATATTTGCCGAAACAAGAAAGCGAGCTTCTTCGCTTGCAGCCAAAGCTGCAGAAGGTATCTATAAGCATCTAGACAAAGCAGCAAGAGAACTGGCAACCAAGAAATCGTATGAAATACTGTCTAGAGGGGATGACAGCGAGATCACAAAAACGTTGGCGAAGCTTGTGTCACGAGGAGTAGCATTTCATCACGCTGGCCTTGCCTCCTCAAGCAGGGAGATAGTGGAAAGCTCGTTTCGAAAAGGTGTTATCAAATTGCTAACTGCGACGCCAACCCTTGCCGCCGGCGTTAACCTGCCAGCAAGACGTGTCGTGATAGCAAGCATCCTGCGATACGACTCTGAGTATGGCAGAAATCTGCCTATCAGCGTACTAGAGTATAAGCAACTGTGTGGCAGAGCCGGTAGACCGCAATACGATACAACCGGAGAGGCCATAATCGTAAGTGAGTATGGAGCAGATGCTGAAGATCTTTATGACCATTACGTCCTTGGGAGCCCAGAGCCGATTCGATCACAGCTGTCAAGCGATAGTGCCATCAGGTTTCATTTGCTCTCAAACGTCGCAACTGTACCAGGGATGAAAAAACCAGAGATACATGACCTCTTCTCAAGGACACTTTTTGCACGTCAATATCGGAGCGCAACTGTCAAGCTTAAGGTCGAGTCAGCCCTTGAATACTTGGAGGGAGAAGACCTGGTCAAGTCAAGGAACGATCGCTATATTGCTACAGAATTTGGCAGGCGCACATCGCTCCTGTACATTAATCCAGCTACTGCAGTGAAATTTAGAGATGCTCTCCGAGGAGTGGAGCAAACAGCAGACGACACCACCAAACATACACTGGGGTTTCTGCATGTGATAGGAGACAGTCCTGACTTCTATCCAAAATTGTCATTACGCAAAACGGACTATGAGCAGGTAAGCATCCTAATACAGCATCGTGGCAATGAACTGTTGTATCCTGTAAGCGAATATGACTGCTCTCGCAGCTTTTGGGCATTATGCTTGTGGATAGAAGAGACATCAGAAAAGGTGCTGAGCGACAAAATAGGTGTTGAGGCAGGTGACATGCACAGGATAGTAGAGATAGCTAACTGGCTTGTCTATTCTCTTTATGAAGTGGCCAAATTGTTGCGTCGAGGGGATCTTATGCCAGAAATTTATAACCTACGTAGTAGGATAAGATACGGGGTGAAGGAGAAGTTGCTGCCACTTGTCGTGCTCGAGGGGATTGGAAGAGTCAAAGCTAGGGCACTGTATAACGCAGGCTTTACTGATGTACCCTCAATAACAAAAGCTTCAGAGGCCAAGCTTGCAAGTGTGCCCAAGATAGGGCCAGCTCTGGCAGGTAAGCTAAAACATCAGTTAAAGAACAGGCTGGGACAATAATATCAAATGCTGGACGGCACTAATCTGATAATATATGCTGCAGCCGTATCTGCTATATCCTTCTGTGGTGTGTTACTTGTGACGCCGGCAGCAATCAGGTTGCTGGTTGCAAAGGGCAGGGTAGTCCCTGATGCTCACAAACCGGAAATGCCTCAAGTTCCTCGGCCAGCAGGTCCGGTCATCATGATCAGTATTGCTGCAGCCGAAGTCGTGCTTTTTATCCTAACAATGAACGTTGCTGTCTTTGCAATACTTCTAACAACAGTTATCGCGTTTTTCGTAGGGTACATCGATGATAGCCGAGTGATGCCAGGCTGGTTTAAACCCGTGGCGCTGTTGGCTGCTGCTCTTCCGTTGGTCCTTCTTGATATTTATGTAGGAGATGTGTATGGGGACTCTCTAAATCTAATATTTGGTAGTGCATACATACCTCTACTATACGTGCCGCTCATATTCGTCATTATTCCCATTACTGGTAACACTATCAATTCCATTGATGTGCTAAACGGGGTAGCAAGTGGTTTCCTGATAATTGCAATGGTCCCACTCCTGGTAAGCATTGCGATTTTTGGCAGTCGCGAAGTGTTCCTTGCTGCGCTTCCATTATTATTTGCCGCAATTGCATTTTACAGGTACCACAAATTCCCAAGCCGGATATTTCCTGGCGACTCAGGTACACTTTTACTGGGAGCAATGTACGGCGCAATAGCCATTGCTGGCAGTTCTGAAATAATTGGAGTAATCGCACTCTTGCCGGCTGTAATGAACTCATTCTTATTCCTTGCAAGTGTAAAGCGTATAGTGGAGCACAGGGAGGTAAAGGCAAGGCCTACAACATTGACAAACGACTTCAAGATAGCTGCAACAAATGATAATACGGCACCAGCTACACTTGTAAGGTTGATTGTTGTGGATAAGCCGCTTGGCGAAAGAGAGATTGGTTATCAAATATTCAAGCTTGCACTCTTTACATCACTTTTAGCATTTGTATCAATTGCAATCCAATATTTCGTCTTCAGCAGGTAGAGTAATCTAGATGGCACTTATGATTCTGGCGCTTTTCGTGACAGGTATGTGGGCAATGATACTTGCTGTTGCAGCATTCTTGGTTATCTTTATTGCACCAATAGATGTATACTTGTTTGGCGGCCATGGAGAGAGGTTAGCCATATCAGCAGTACAGGCAGCAATTGCTGTATTAGTAGTAATTATTCTTGTTGCAGGGTTAAGCAAATTAAAGAGAATTTATCTGCACAAAAAGCTTCAAGGGTAATATATCACTCTAGAGATAGCCTTCATAACTGTTAATATTCCCCAAAGCGTCTCTTCTTACTGAGAGAGTATATAGAATGTCAATAAACATGGAGACTGCTTTGGCTTTGTTGCTGCTACCTATAATAGGCAGCATTCCCTCTGCAGCTGGCCAAAATGCATTGTCCAATACTACTGTTAGCGATATTGGTGACCTTGTTGGCAATATCACAGAAAATAGTGTAGAGGAGGTAACAGATGACTCTCTTCCTCTTCCTTTGGAGTCAATAGAAGACTTAACCGGTTCTCCGTTGGTCAATGCTAGCGATATTGGTGACCTTGTTGGCAATATCACAGAAAATAGTGTAGAGGAGGTAACAGATGACTCTCTTCCTCTTCCTTTGGAGTCAATAGAAGACTTAACCGGTAGCGCAGACGACACCTCATCTGTTACAGCAGGTGACACCATCTTGGTAAACGAAGTTGAGCTAAACCCTGAAGGCAATGACGAGGAGGAGTGGATCGAGTTATACAACCCTACTGCGGTAGACATCAATATCAGTAATTTTGAGATAAAGCCGTTGTTCCAGTCTCCAACGATCGAGCTGCCATCAGATGCTGTAATTGAGGCTGGCGAAACATATGTACTTGAGCTTGACAGCTCGCCGCTGTCAAACATGGGCGAAAGCCTAGTCCTTGAGAACACAACAGGCGATATCCAGGACAGGACACCTTCACTTGTCGACAGAAGCGATGATGATCGTACTTGGCAGAGGATCCCTGATGGTAATAACGAATGGCAATTTGTAGAAAATACTCAAGGCGACCTTAATGATCCTGACACCTCCAGTACAACAATCGATAGTGCAGAAAATACTCAAGGCGACCTTAATGATGCTGATACCCTCAGTAGGATACTCGATAATGTGTATTCTGGGTCAGATGTAGAATGCCTTGGATCGGCAGGCTGCTTTGAAGGTGTGGCAACCAGAATTGTGGACGGAGATACACTTTATGTGGATGTAAACGGCACCATATACAAGGTTGACCTTGCCCTTACTGGAGCACCTTCAAGGACTGAAGAAATGTTCCTTGAGTCGACTGAGTTTACTCGAGATCTCTGTCTTGGGAGCACTGTACTGGTAGATCAAGACGACATGCTGCTTACATCCAACTCTGGTGTCGTCGCCGTAGTATATTGCTCCTCCAGCAACCTCAACAACGAGCTATTGGATAATGAGTATGCCAAACTTGAGACAGAGCAATGCGCAACAAGCGAATTCGCTAATGAGCCTTGGGTAAGAGACAACGGCTGCTAAGTCTTTTTTTCTTCGTTTAACGCAGTTGATGGGTTTATCTTTATCGTATAGGCGCGTCGCGTCTCAATTACGTTGATTTGCTCTTCCAACAACTTTTTCATGCCTGCCATAATGTCTTCCTGCCGCTGGTATGGCTCTTGACGAGCCTCTTCCATTATCCGATTAAAATTTCTCACTATTGCTTCTGCCATCTCCGATAACCTTCTAACATTTTTTACTGGAATCGTCTGAAACGTGGAAAGGAACTTGGCCTCTTGTGTTTGTTTGATAGTTTCTGCCTGTGCTTCCTTTGTTCGAAGCTCATCTTCCTGCGTAGGATAATAGGAGGACATCGCTCAAAGGTAGGCTAGTATTTCGTTTAACAGTATACGAAGATAATTCTATTGCTTCTAAAGGAAGAGTAAATCGCTTCGCATTCTTACCTTCGCCACAGGTGCGATAAGTGATTTGATTTGCGCACAGCAGTGAAGGAATCTAACACCCTTGTGTGTTGTTTTGTAAACTAAATTGTCATCTGAGTCTTTTTCCGCATTCAATAGGCTATGTGACAATAATGTGTTGAAGTAATAATTCATCTGTTCAGAGCTTAAGTTTGCATGCGACATAATATGCGTCTTTTTGACCCCACCTGTTGCAGATACTAATATATCATATATTATGTCAAGTTTGCTTCGGTTCTTAATCTTATCTTTTTCCTGCAATGCAAGTAACCTGTATTTTAGGTAGATCTTTATGAACCATGCGGTAAAGTATTCTGTATTAGCAATACAGCTTCATATTGAACCGTGTAAATTTTATGTTAATTACATTACACTCACTATTTGTGGATATATTAAATTATGATAACCTGATTATTTGAAAACCTTATATCGTAACCCTATTTACATCGTGCCATGAAACGTGTAGAGGCCATCATTTCTGCAGAGAAGGTCAGCGCTGTGAATGAAGCTCTGAGGAACGCTGGTGTAGGCGGTGCGACAATCCTTGACGCTAAAGGGAGAGGGAAAGGTGAAAAGCCCCAAGTGCATACCGCTAGGGGGACAAGAGGACTCTCTGCTGAATTTTCAGTTAGGGCTAATGTTGTGGCTGTAGTTGATGATCCTGACGTCGAGAAGGTGATCACAGCCATTCTCGACACTACAAGCACTGGTTCCGCAGGCGATGGTAAGATATTTGTCTCTAATGTCATTGAAGCAATTGATATCGGGACAAGAAAGCGTGGTCAGACTGCTGTAGGATAGCCTATTTTTTAGTAAAAAATTTTTTGGTTTCTCCAAGTGTCAATATCTCAGCTGCTGCAACTTTGATCACAACAGGTAGGTCACACACCGCCTTGCCTATGGCCAGACAGTGGCGTTGTGGGAGCGTCCTTACTATCGATCGTATTGTATCATTATCTGCCAATGATACTTTGGATATTTTGTCTAAATCGTTATCATTTGTAAAGTTAAACAAAAAAATGTTGTCCACTTGTCGATAAATCCCATCACTTAGTGCATCTGGCTGGTTCGTGATAAAGGTAGTATAAATACCAAAGTGTCTCATTCGAGTAATGATATCCTCCCAATATGTATCGCGGACGTAGATGTGGGCCTCTTCTGCAAAGAGGAAAATAGGTGGGATTTTCTTGTGCTCCAGCAGATCAACAATTTTACTCAATACTAACTCAACGACCATCCTGCGTACCGTAGGTGATATTTCGCCCATGTTGATTATCATGGCCGCGCCGCTGTTGCCTGAAATTATATCTTCAAATTGCAGGCTTCCTTCACCGTTGGTGAATAGTCGTGAGGATTGGATGACGTGGTAGCGGGACACCAATGCATCTCTTACGAGCTCATTTATGTTCCAGGTATTGACAGCATTACCTATCGAATCTATTGAAAGCGACTGTTTGCTTTCGCACCAATCCCAGATCCGCAAGAATTCCCTCAAAGACGCAGCAGGCATGTCGAGAGCGTTTCTAAGCATTCCTGATATTGCTGTTTTGCCGCAGTAGTTAAGAGTAAACCTAAGTGTTTTGCCCGGCTCGAGTATCTTGACTTGCTGATGAATTGAAGATGGGACACCGTCGCAGCTCCATCCGAGGCCTCCGTACTCATTGTTCAGATCAAATACGATCACAAACGCGCCGTATTGCACCAGTGTTTTGATAAGCATCTTAGATAGGTGTGACTTGCCTGACTCTTTCTTGCCCGTGATGACACTCAGCTTGCCATCCAGATCTTCTGCATAAATTTCAAATTCTTCTTCACGACCAGCTCTGCCAATTGGGATCGCAAAGACACCATATCTTCCAAGCAAAGACGAAAGCTCCTTCATTGCAATCCTCCTTATTCTGGACTCCACTCTTGATGGAAGCCAAGTTACGTCGCTAGATAGCTTACCGTCATTGACTGATGCCCTTATCTTTGCCCGAAAAACTCTGGCATCTCTTACCAATCGGGATAGGCTCCCAATATTAAGTGGATCATGTAGGTTCTCCATGCTTGATGCATTGACCACCTCTTCTTTGACAATGTCCTCAACTAATGCCTGAGATGAAAGATATTCTTCATCATAGACTTGTACAACCATGCTCCTGCTTCTGTCCTCTATCAGCAAGTAGTCTCCCTTTGCAGCCGAATCTTCCTTCATGGCAAGCAAGAGCAGCTCGTTGCCATTCTTTGACAATATCTTCATACTGGTATCGACCCCAAAAGAGTTCTACGTATGTCCTCTGCAGCTAGCTCAGTCACGTCATAGCTGTTCAGTATGTGACTTCTGAGACATGTCACCTCTATGCTTGTGAATGTTGAAATGTGATGTGCGAGTCTGAGAGTTTCGGGATACCCACCTGCTACCACATCATTTCCAAGCAGCTTGCCAAGTGATTGCCTTACGTCGCCTACAATGTCTGCTCGCAAAATAGGACTGCTTGTGCCCTTTTCCAGCTTAACCATTAGGTTGCTCCCAATAGTGTTTCTGATCAAGCTTTTGATAATATCCTCAACTTCAATGTAGGCAGGTCCTGGCACCTTTGTTAGTGGGGCGGCCGCCCTGTCTAAGGCCTTGAGCTTAGTGCTCTTGCTAATCCCTACAAGCATGTTCTTGCGCAGAACGCTGCTCTCTGAAATCTTACTTATACGGCAGCCTCTCTCTTCAAAGATCGACGCTTTGAGTGAGCCGTCTACTAATATTATTGAATTTGTAAAGTTAGTAGCAATCTCTTTCTGTACGGCTCTCTCGACGCGTACTCTTATAAGACGCTTTGCGAGGTCATCATCTAATAGAACCAGCCTTGAGAGCCGCTCTTCCAGCTCCGATTCGTGAACTGTCTTTTCGCTTAGATAGAACAACCCTGGGCCTATTTTGAAATGCATGAGTGTGTGGCCAGCGTAGGCTGTAGCTACTCCACACTTAATACCATAAAGGCTTCCATCTTCTGTCTCAGCTAGCTTGATGCTGCTAGAGTCAATAGCCGCAACAAGTGCATTCTCTTTGATCGGACGAATGGTAGTTATCGTTGTCTCACTATAGGGGTTAGATCTCATGCCCCATCCATCAACTGGCATCATTTTCTTGTCATCATAGCAGAACACAATTTTCTTTCCTTTCAGCACATCAAGCTTGGGAGCAAGACACTTGCTCACTGATTCCCCTATATCGAGATCCCTTAGACTCAATATGTTGTCTGAAAATAGGGCTTTTTGATTGATCATGTTGATCAACAATATCTGCGGGCACAAGTATATTAATATTGCTCAACATGATCAATATGGTCAGCAACAGCTTTATCAATAGCAGGCTGAAAGGATATTTAAGCAAAAATATGAGCGGCCACAGTGCTGAGGAAGTCAAGATAAGGCTAAAGCACGGTGAATGGGAAGTGGAGGTCGTGTGCATTGAGAGTAGGGTTAAGCAAGTAGTTGAAAGCGTACTCTCGAGCCTTGATACAGTTAAGATGATAGAGCCAGAAGTTCAGAACCAGATCGATGAATTGAGGCGAGAAATAGATTCTTTAAAGGCCAGACCCATCGCTGAACTTGGACTAGAGGGTCAGCAGCAACAACAACAACAAAAGATGATAACCAAGAGTGGTATAACATGTAGGGGTCTATTGGAAAATCTCTGGCTCGAGGGGCATTTTGTTAGTGAAAAGTCTCTTGGTGAAGTACATGAAGAGCTATCAAGGAGGGGCTACAATTATGATAGGACTGCAGTTTCGCATTCACTTACAGATATGGTGCGAGAAAACATCTTGACAAGAATTGGGACAATGCGGAATTACCGCTATATTCAGAAAAGGCCACCAAATGACACTACTGCACCGGCCTGATCTTCTTGGCTATCGTAGAATTGAGCCAGTGAATGCCTGCTGTAGTTATCCTGTATTTGCTTGGCTCTTTTTCATCACGTGCAACATGACCGGCCTTGACCAATTCTGATATTCTGGAGCTTATGGACTTTGGATTGAGTGCCGTAGCAGCATGAATGTCTGACACCTGCATAGAGTTGTCTTGTATCTTGCCAAGGTCTTTTGCAATTCTAGCGGCTACAAGTTGGAGAGCTACTATGTCTTTATCAGACAACCTTACATCAGCATTTAAAATTACACGAGGACCCTCTGGTGTAATCTTGATGACAGGGGAATATGTTTCGATTAGCTCCTGCGCTGCGTAGTTTAGTAGAATCTTTCTTGCAAGATCCATTGAAGGTATCTGCTTATGCAGAAAGTTCATTACAGAAGTCGTGACGGTCTCTGCAGAGCCGCTGAACTCAACTCTGACATCGCCGATCGTTACAATGACATTAACATCATTCTCAGCTTGGCTCACTAGCTTTTCGCTTGTAACACAAATAACGGGCTATATATTGAATTCGTTAGATTTCTCTGACTTGAACTCTTTGTTCTCTCTTCTTCTATATAGTAAATATGTTACTCCCAGCAATCCTCCTGATAATGCAATAGTTGACACTGTAGCGCTGATGTCACTCTCAAGCACCGTGCAAGAAAACTCACCGGCAGAGCAGCCAGCAGAAAAGAAGATGCCATTCCAAGCAGAATGTGTAATCACTGAGAACCACCCCTTGCCACTAATCCATGTTCTTAAGCTAAAAAATAGGGATGGGAGTACAAAGACTAGGTTGCCAAACGCAAGGCTGTTCACGGAAAGCGTATCTGTGTTAAAAAGATGTATCCCGACCCAGATAAGTCCGGTCGCCAGGACAAAGTATGCGTTTCCCAAAATGTAGAACGGGATGCCAAAAAATATTGTCTCTTCTAATGGTCCTGCGGCAAGTACTAACAATAGTGACCTTGGGATACTCGGCTGTTCATAGTCAGGAAGAACCTGTTCAATCAAAGGAGTGACTGCAAGAAGCAAAAGAATGCCTATGCCATGATAAAATATCAACATCTTTGTGAGGTAGCCCACTGAAGTGCGTCTATACTTGGACAGCCATGACCTTGGATGAAAGTCAGCCTTTTCTTCAACAAATCTCCCCGCCAACGGGCATAACATGACTGCTACATTAAAAGAAGTTTCTGCTGACTAGCTACATCCAATCTTCCCATGCTGATGAATAGCGTTGGATTAGCCTGCGTGCAGGTGACGACAGGCTAAGCGATTTCTGCACTTGGGCAAGACAATCAACGAATAGCTTAAGGGGGCTTGGCACATGCTCCAAAGCCATCATGTCCTTATCACAGAGTGTGGCAATCCTCTCAACACCTCTCAGATATATCTCTGAAACCAAATCTAGTATGCTCCTGATCTCCTCTCTTGAGACTGAGTCGTCCACAAGCTGCTTTTCTATGCTTGCAGAATTGATAGAAAGGGATTCAATGTAAATTTCCCTAGTAGACTTGGGTTTGTACATTTTATTACTTACTTGTTGACCATCTTGCTCATCTTATCTTTCAGCATCGCATTTACCTTTTGACCGTTGGCTTTGCCCCTATATTCTGCCATTGCCCTTCCCATGAGTGTACTCAACGCGTTCATACCTTTTTCCTTGATTATTGCCATGTTGTTGCTTATTACCCTGTCAAGTCCTTTGCTCAGTTCCTCGTCGCTTATTGAAGACACGCCTACCGCCCGAATGACTTCATTTATGTTTACTCGTTCATTGACAATGGCCACGATGTTCCGCCTGCCGCAGTTGTCACATTTGTATCGTCGAACTTGACCTGTAGCATTTGCAAGCTCAGGCCGCATTTTCCCAATTTTGCAGTTGTCGCATTTTGGTAGATTATCTGCCTTTATCAGTGCTTCAAATAGCATGATTACTGCTTCTTTTTGTGTAGAACCCTTGTCAACCTCTTTAAAGACATCTTTTATATCATTATTTGTCAAGACAGAAATATCCAATCCTTGCCTTTGCAAGCTGGTGAGATCTTCTGTCAACTTGGATGCGATAAATGTCGGCTCTATCTTGGTCTCACTTGCAATTTCCTCAAACAGGTTGAAGTAGTCGGAGTCAAATATCTGAGTTGCCATCTTTATATTGAGATTATATTTCTTAGCAAGTGAATCCACAATTTCATCCCAATGTAGTGGCACTTTGTCTGCAAGCGGCTCAAGTATTGATTTAGTGATCGCAATGGGGAGTATATCTGTCTCAGGGTACATCCTTGCTAAACCCGGCCTTGGCCTTAAAAACACTGTCTTGCCGTCAGGGGTTGCTGCGCGGGTTTCAGCAGGAACGCCATTAATTGCAGCTTTTAGCCGCTGAATTATTGCCTCAGAAGCGAACTTGATTTTGTCCTTTGGACCTCCTAAGATAACGAAAGCATCATTGTCATTCATTTGCAGCGTTCGCTTGACTGCTGCCACATCCTGCTCTGTTATTCCATAATTTGGGAGTTCATCTGAATGGAAGACGCCATCGATGTCATAAAACTTAACTAGCTTGCCTAGCTCTCTACCAAGTCTGATGTCAGCATAGGGTTCAAAGCCGATCATGCCTGCAAACCCTGGCACCTTTATCGCTATGATCCGTCCTCCGTCTTCAATAATCTTTTTAATAATTCTTGAAGGCGCCCTGTTTCTGCCAAGAATGTTAGAGATATCTTCAATTCTGTCGCCTACTTTTTGGAAATCGATATTCTTTTCTTTCAATTTCTGTGCGATTACTATTAAGCCGTATTGTCTTTGCATCTCATACTCGATTACCTTTACCAACTGGTCGAGCTGCTGAACTCCCTTGACCTCCACTACCGCACCATTTCGTATTGAGATGTTAATGTCCTGCCTGATGCTGCCAAGTCCTCGTGCAACCCGTTTGCTTGCACGAAGGAGCCTGCCTAGCGTAAGGGCAACCTCCATAATTTCGCTAGGTCTGCCTGTTACTGGCTCCAATGCAATTTCCACAAGTGGCACGCCCAACCTGTCAAGGCCAAACCTGCGCACTCCCTTTTCATCCCCTATTAATTTAGCTGCATCTTCTTCAAGACAGATGCTTTGAACTCCGACTCGCTTGTCTGCAATATCCAGATAGCCTCCAGTTGCGACAAGCATTGTGCGCTGAAAACCAGTGGTATTTGACCCGTCTATTACTATTTTGCGCATGACATGGATCTCATCCATGATCTTAGAACGAAGTTTACTTGAAAATATCAGCGTAGTTTCAAGTGCTTCTGGCCCAACCTCGTGTGGAGGTTCCTCGTCCGCCTCTACAAGGCAGCTAGAACCAGGGGGTGCATGATATTCAACGGTATGCATTTTGGAAAACTCAAATACAGCTGCGGGGTCATATGCCCCAAGCTCACTCTGTGTTGGCCGCAGCTTGCGTACGAACACAAATGAACTATCATATTCTTTTGTTTCTTTGCAACTGCAGCTGCAGAACAGCTTTCTTTTTGTGGCTAGCTGCTGATGTATCTCAAATCCGACCTTCAAGTCCAAATGTTCGTGATGTAGAGGAGAGGCCACGGGATAGAAGTTTCCTTAACACACGTATTAAGCCTTGCCAGTCATGTTCGGTCATCACCTTGTGAAAACACTCTGGTTGCATTCCATTCAGGATGGAATGGTTGCTTTGTTGATATACTCTATCTTATCGTGATATCGGGATAATATCTGAAATTTCCATTGCAAGGTTTTCTTGCATTATTTTTTTGGCAGCTTCTGCATCTTCACTATTTGCCAGCGCCCACATTGCTTTGACCGTAGCAGTCTCTGAAATCATATCAGATAGAGGTATCACGCCGATATCGAGTAAGTCTCTGCCAGTATCATAGACCGTCATCCTCACACGCCCCCAAACACATTGTGATGTCATGCATACAATGAGACCTGCGTCAACAGCCTTTTTAAGAGCGGGAAAGCACTGCTTGCCTACATGGCCCAGTCCTGTTCCTTCAAAAACTATGGCCCTGTACCTTACATTAATCGCATGCTCAATGAGTATAGGATCGAAGCCAGGATAGTATTTCAGCAATATGACCCTGTCCTCAAATCTTGTCTTTACTTCAAAAGGTTTATCGCTGAATATTTCTAACAGCCCCTTTTGGCCTTTCTCCTGAATTTCTATTTCGTTGTTCTTGACAAGCGCTACAGGGCTCATATCAATTGATTCAAAAGCATCTCTCCTGCTTGTGTGATTCTTCCTTACTCTTGTCCCCACATGGCATGCAATGATGTCGTCTGAAGTGCCAGCATGCATGGCAACAAATACACCGGCATATTTTGACTCTGCTGCAAATATAGTCGCACCAAGCAAATTCAAGGCAGCGTCAGATGATGGCCTATCAGATGAGCGCTGCGCACCGACAAGCACCACTGGAACCGGCAAGTTCTGGAGTGCAAAGCTTAGAGCAGCTGCAGTATAATGCATAGTATCAGTTCCATGGGTTATCACAATGCCTCTGTATTTGTCTGTCTTGATTTTTTCTGCGACTTTTTCTGCTATCACTGTCCAGTGTTCCGGTTTAAGGTTCTCGCTGTACTCGCTCATCAACACTTCAGGGTCAATTAATGCATGATTCGCAAGCTCTGGTACTGATGCATACAATTCCTCGGCAGAAAGGGCTGAATGCACGCCGCCAGTGCGATAATCTATCTTGCTTGCTATTGTCCCACCAGTGCTTATCAAGGCAATCTTTGGCAAATTTTGGTTAGTAGAAGCTCCCGAGGTCATGACAGAGGCGGCAGCTTCTTTGCCTTTGTCTGACAATTTTGTTATAGATTTTATTTTTTCGGTATGTATTCCAGTATTATATCCGCTTCTTAATTTGATGACAATATACTCATCGCTAACAGATTCATAGCGCGGCATCAATAGGCCAGTTATCGCGCCATCCTCGGTAGTAATCTTGATGCTATCGCCAACCGAAATGTTGTACTTTGATAGAAGCTTGGGACGCGTTTCTTCCATATATCCCCCACTATCGTCGTGCTTTGTCAATGCTAACGAAGTCAATTGCTAAATATATTAACAAATCTTTTTTCTAGCTAAGAAAGAGTGTCCTAGCTCCATCTACTATGAATTGGACAGCTATAGCTGCAATTAGCACCGCAAAAACCCTAGTAACGATGATCGAGCCTCTCCTTCCAATTAATCTGTAAATCCTATCGGTGTACCTCAATACAATATATGTTACACCTATCACTATCATGATCGATAAAGCAGTTACGATTAGACCTGCAGTCTGAAATGAGATTATGACTGATGTTATAGCGCCCGGCCCTGCAAGCAGGGGAAACGCCAAGGGGACAACACCTGATTCACCCTGCGTCCCTGCACCTGCAAATCTCCACTCCCCATGCGTAAGAAGCTCAATTGATACAATAAAAAGCAGGATGCCACCAGCAACCATAAAGCTGGAGATAGTGATGCTAAAGATGGATAATATCTGCGTGCCAGCCACAGCAAATACAAAGAGCAAACCCGCTGCAGTTATGATCGCAGTCTTGGTGACAGATGCCCTTTCTGTCCTTTCCATCTTTTGTGTGAGTGCAATAAACACGGGCACATTTCCTACTGGATCGATGACTACAAAGAGTGCAATTGTTGATCTGATTAGATCCGTAAGAAAAGTAGAAGAGAAGTGGTCCACTTTGGTATTGACTTAGACGTATTAGGTATTAACTGTGTTCAGTTATCGCGATGTTTCTTGATTCTAGTATCTTTAGAATCGCCTTTTCGATGTCTTGCTCAGTAATGTATCCAAAATCCCATGCGTCGATAAAATTCAGAAAGTCGCTTTCCAGCATCTTTGCTGTATCCTGAAATTCTGCCATCCTATCCAACGTATCTGGCGACCTGTAGCCTTTGGCAACCATGATAGGACAGCGATGGTCTTTCTCAATTGGAATATACCAGGCATTTTTGGCAAACCTGTAATGACCGTCAGATATCATGGTATACATGCGCATTAGCTCTTCATTCGTTAACTTTTGCAGGTCAATATACCACGATTCATTAACAAAGCTTGAAGCTGGCCGTCCTCCATCCTTGCCACCATTCTTATTGCCAAACAACATCGATTACATTTTATGGTCAGTCAGCTAGAAATATATTATTTTCTACTTATGTTGTATGACCTGGCAGATCTCTTCGAGAAAGCGCCTTGACCCTTTCAACACCATTTATTTCCTTTATTACTTTTGAGACAGGCATTGGAACAAGATCTTCCCAAATTTCTTCCGCAACCATTCTTCTTCTAATTTCGGTAGCCCTCATCTCATCGCGCCTATAAAGAGGCGCTTCAATTGCCTTGACGCCTTGCTCGCGAAACAGCATGAGTGTAAATAGATCATTTGCAAAGACAACATCGTATCTTGGTACAAGCATATCCACTTGGTGGGTCCAAAGTGAGTGCACATCAGTATCTGGAATAGGGATTATCAGTATCCGCCGGACATCTGTTTCGCTATCAATATCGAGGGATTCTTTTATCATCCTGATCCTCTCACCCGCTGTGAAAGGATTTCTAGGTTCATGACTCTTCTGTGCACTTCCAACTATTATCACGAGATGTTCGACCTTCTCCAACGCAAATTTAACAGTGGCAAGGTGCCCTTTATGGAAAGGCTGGAATCTGCCAATGAAAAGACCATTAGTCAACAGCGATATGCTGGGATCGACGCTATTTTAAAGATATTTTAGGCGATATGACCAGTTCAAATTGTTAAAGTAACACCTTCGCCTTAATGTTCCACAGAATCAGCTAAACCTATTTTCGATTGATCGTCCTTAGCTTTTCTCTGAGTGTTTGTGAACAAAAAGAGAGAAATCTATTCATGTATAGCAATGAACTCTGACTGTCTACATTTAGATCATTCAAAGACGATCACAACTACGCTACAATTAAGATACTATACAGTCAACATGTTCCTCTAAAAAATTTAGATAGTTAAAATGAATCTATGCTTTCTGCTATTTTCTTGCTCTGATTATCTTTTTTATGTTGTAGCCCCTGTGGTCACAGCATCAGATCCCGTAGCACTGGTGGATGTTGTTGCTTTCTTGCTTACTCGCCTTCTTTTAGTTGCCGCTGATGCGCGACCCCCTTTTTTTCCTCCTTTTCTTCCAGCTGCTGCTTTTTTGGACCTTGTTTTTGCTGGACTCTTTGATTTTGCTCTTGCCATATCGTGTTATTGTTTTTAAGTTAGCACTACCTTATTAGATCATATGGTGAAATCTACTTAATTGTCCATTTATTTATTAATCAGATAAAATAGTTATATTATATTATAACCCTATTCTTTTAGTTAAAATTCGAAGTGTTATCCAGATGCTTGCCATTTGTAGGCGTAAATTAGTACTATATGATACCGTTCTAAAACGTCTTAAGGCTTTGCCTGCTTGAAAGTTGACTGATTTAGTTATTGATTTGAGCATACAACATTGAGTGCAAAAGGAATATTGGGAAAGAATGTTCCAAATCCTGTTGTTCAGTCTTCTGATGTGCAATAATATCAAAAGCTTTTGGCTGTATTGCTCTTCTTATGAAGCATTAATAGATTGAATCTCTGTCTTTTTTTGTGCACCATTTTCTTGGGCCGACCCATATTCTCTCGTGTGTTGCAGAATCCCTTGTATGGAAAAAAATTATAGTCTATAGTCTTTTTTGCCTCTCAGTTCCTCTTCTCTGTCTGGTAACTTTATTGATTTAGGGCAGGGTCCCGGCTATTCTTTCTGCTAATATTTGCCCAAAGCTGGGGGTACCCGTGTCGTCGACCGTTGCTTCATCTTCTTCTTCAGTATCATCAGCGCCGTTCGTATCACCATTATCTGTAGTAGCGACCGTTGCTTCATCTTCTTCATCTTCTTCTTCTTCTTCTTCGTCAGCATCAATTGGTAGACTTTCAGGAACTATTCTGAATATTGAGCCATCATCATCTTGAAATGTTAGTATGTAGAGATATCCATCAGGTCCAACTTTAACATCTGCAATTCCTCCAAATCCTGTTCCAAATAATATGTCATCTACTTCGTCTCCTGGATCTAGCGCTCTATCTGCCAAGCCTCCTCCTAGTATAAGCTGCGTTCTATTTTCATTTAAGTCAAAATGGTATAGATTTCCATTATTATAATCGCCTACAAACAAATCATTTTGATATGTCGCACCCAGTGCACTTGAATTAAGGAAGTCTAGGCCCATTGGAGCAACAGTTTGTTGCCATGTGAATTCTGGATCGCTATACCTGCCCCTATCATCAAAATGTACCAAGTCTTCTTCTATATCTACATCGCCTGCACGCTCAGCCAATCCTGACAAGTCTCTCCAGCCGCTGTTAAAACCTGGCTCAACAAGGTTGAGCTCATCATAATTACTTGGACCATTTTCTGTATCCCATAGGTTGCCAGTTATAGGGTCAAATTCCAAGCCGAAACTTTGCCTCATGCCATATCCATAATATAGGTTTAGAGGAATTTCATCACTAATGATGCCCTGGATGTTTGCTACTTGGCCATCCTGTGGTATTCTGATTACTCCACTAGTGCCATCCGGCGGTGGACCATCTTCAAAGTTTTGAGCCTGTGTTTCGTGGTGATCTACAGTACCGATGACCACATAGACATTGTTGTCTGGACCGATGGCAACTGGCCCTCCGTGATAGCGAGGACCAGGTGTAGCTGGAAGGTCTAGCAGCAATGTCTCATTCGTTAATTGTAATCCTTCAATCCCCTGAGTTATGCTGTATCTGTAAAGACGAGTGCCTGAGGGTTCGATGCCATCGCTCCAATCGTCTCCATCTTCACCTCCACCAGATTCCGTGAAGAATAGAAAGACATATCGTTGATTGTTAGTACCTGTGCCATTCGCATTAGAAATGTCAATTCCTAACAAACCTCTTTCGTCATTATTTGCCACTTCAACATCAATTACGGACTCCTCCTCCAATTCGCCGTCAACAACCCTCTGCACTTGGCCGGAATCTTTTTCAGTGACCAAGATGTCATTAACGCCTAAAAAGGCCATCGATGTAGGAAGTTCTAGACCTTCATAGACTGTTTCAATTCTGAGATTAGGGTCATCTACCTCAGGTGACGGAGGAGGTCGATTATGTAAAATATGTTCGCTTAGTTCCTGTGCTGCGGCACCTCTCAGAAGTGTTGGTTGGTCAATAAAATTAGTAAGGGCTGGAGGGGATATCAATAACAGGCCCGAGATCAATAATGTAAGAGAGAATGTAATACTTTTTGGTAGATACATTATTCCCAATAGAGCAGTCCCTGTATACCAACTTATTAACCCTTAGGATTTCCCTCTCTGGTAAAATTAACCTAATATGCACTATGAAAATTAACTACTAATCTAAAGATGCATCGCTATTCCACGCTTGCGTGTAAAGTTTAGAAGATTTATTGTCTGAATCGTTAAAGTGTGATTATTATTGTTCCGATGTCGCCCTATCTGCTAATTTCTTGTGGTTACTTTTATTGATAAGGGAAGGATATGAGGTAGCAATTTCACAAGTCGATTTTCATGGCATTAAATTACTAAAGATTATCTTCTAGCGACTAGTATTATATATCTGAAATTGAAATATCTTAGCCTGGGTCCAGAAGTCGGTTATAAGTTACACAATTCAATGATGTCTGTTTTCTCCAAATAATCACTCATTGATGGCTGTCTAATCGCATGGCCTTACTTAAGGCTAAAGTTCACTGAAGGTGAACCAAACAAATTTTAATATATGCCTATATCATGCTCTACCCTCGGTAGAATATTAGTTGTCCGTAGATATGGCAGTGAAAGTTCTCGATGAGAGTCTTGGAAAAGTTGTTCTTATCAAGCTTAAGGGCGGCAAAGTCATCAGGGGAAACCTTCACGGTTTCGATCAGCATATGAACCTGTTGCTTGA
>Ga0075420_100000592_pt1 | contig 29196 bp, 18 predicted proteins | sample SoiMetdeltSBSDD4_FD_75296 | JGI IMG/M metagenome (GOLD analysis project Ga0075420, IMG submission 75296) | Bulk soil microbial communities from a Populus tree surrounding site in Tennessee, USA - Soil MetaG P. deltoides SBSDD4 | ecosystem: Environmental > Terrestrial > Soil > Tree plantation...
AAACGCATCGATCGTGTTCTAGGCAAACCCGATCATCGCAGCCCGAAGGGCACTCTCACCGCATCTCCACGCCGAACCCGGACATCAACAGCTCAGTCGGTCCACGGATTCAGGCTAAGACGAGCACTAGGACGGGCGCGGGGACGAATCTGGGCAGGGTTGGGCCAGGGCCGGCCGGTTGCTCAGGTAGACAGCGTCGGAGCGAGCAGCCGTCCACCGGTGAGCACGGCGATCACCGGCCACAGGTCGCGCTCGTTGCCGCCGAAGCGACGTACCACCGCCAGAGCGGCCGCGGCGAGCGCCGCGAGCGCCTCGCCCAACGGGGTCGGGCCGACCTGCGTGGGTAGTAGCTCGCGGTCGACCGCGATGACGGCCTGTACGCCAAGCCGATGTAGCGGCTCGCTGTTGGTGCGGGCGCGGCGCAGCCACGAGCGGACGGTCGCCGCCGGCACCGTTAGCCGCGCTGCGAGGACCCGGTGCCCGTGGCCGCGGGCGGCGCCCAGCAGCGCGGCGCCGATCACGTCCAGGCCGTAGCCGCGGTGTGGTAGCAGTCCTGCCGCCAGCACGACGTGGGTGACTCGGCAGGAGCGGCAGCGGGCCCGGTCCGGTCGCACCTGCCGCGCACCATGAAGCCCGCGGATGGTGCGGGGCCGGGCGTGGCCCCACGCGCGCAGCGTCCCGCCGCATGGGCAGTGCAGCACCCCGGCGGCCAGCGCCCGCCGGCCCGCGGCCACGTCGACGACCTCGATCACACCCATCCCGCCCAGATCACCACGCCCGGCCCCGCCGCGACAGGGGCAGCCGGTGTTGCACTCTGCCGCCCGCCGTGGGCACTGCGCAACCGGAGCCGGCAACCGGGACGGTTCGGCACCACCACAACGGCATCGGCTCCGCCCGCTGGTGTCCGTCCACGTCAGACAGTGCCCTGGTTGTTCATCGGCAGGGTGCCGCCGCCAACCAACCCATCAGCCGTGCGCTGCTCGTCAGCATCGTCAACGCCGGGAACCTGACCCAGACGTGAGCATCCTCAACGTCGTCGAACACCTGTCCCCGCTGCACCGCCCGGCACCAGGGCGGCCCGGTGCGGCGGCTGTTCGCCCATCACGAGTACCTGTGCACCCGGCAGGGCTACTGGATCGGCCTGACGTCCACGCACCTGGCTCGTCGGACGCCGTCGGCGATGAGGCCCAGTCGCGGATCAGAGTCTGCGAGGGCCCCGCCGATAATGGGTCGCCTCAATGGAAGTCGGCGGTCCGGACGAATCGGCGTCGGTAGCGTCGGCGATCGCAGCGCGTTCCTCGGCCCGTCGTTCGATGGTCTGGCCGGCCGCCTCTCGGGTGCCGAGGTGGGGACCGGTTGTGTCGGCGATGCGTTCCCACGCGTCGAGCCAGGGACGGAGCTGGTTGCTGGTGACTCCCAGCGCGCGCAGGACCCGATCGTAGGTGTCGGCTGGGCACAGGCGGCGGCCGCGGAGGTACGGGTGCAGCATGCTTGGCGCAAGGTTGGCCCGTGCTGCGATGTCGCGTACCGACATCCTGAGCTGGCCAGGCCTGGCCGCTCGCCTCCGTAGCCGTTCGAACTCGTAGGCGAGGTCCTCTAACGTGTTGATCCGCTCGGGAGCGGGCTTATCGTCGGCCGGTATCACTGTCACCTCGCGCCGTCGTTCCGACACCCTCCATACGGAGCCTATCGGCCGCTCGCATGACGACAGGTGGGGAGACACTGCCCGCCAGCGGCGACTTCGGGCGCGACGGCGCCTGATCCAGTCAGCTGCGGTGCCGGCGAGGGTACAGGCCGCGTCAAGGGCAACGTGAAAGTGGCTCTGGCACCGATTCCGTGATGGATGCTCGCCGGTGATGGCGGTGCCGTGACACCTGGCAAGAGTCTGCGGATACGGGCTCGGCGTCTCACCTAGGACTACTGATCAGGCTCGGCTGATCATACCTGGTGTCCAGAATGGAGGGTACCGGCCGCCTGGTTGCCGCACTTTGCGGGCCTGCGTTGATCGGGTGTCCACACGGCACAGGGTCGGGCGGTTGCCCGGGCTGCTGCGGGCTGTCGCCGTTCAACGGGGCAGGACTCGTAGAAGTGGGTGAATGCACCGAAATCCGGATCATCCTTGTATGAGTCCCAACGATCAGGCTGAGTCTGTCGTCGTTCTCTCCGAAAGCCAGCGTTCGCGGAGGTGCTCGGGGCGGAGCCACTCGAACAGCATCTCTTGTAGCGACTGGCCACTGCTGTTGACGAACGACCGGTTCTCGCCGTTCTGGCCTGACCCTCCCGGCCACCATCGCTGGACGGCGAGGAGATCATCGAGCAGCCGGATGACCATCCTGTCGTCGTCCGCCTTCTCGGCCAGGCAGGCGTCGACCGCCGCGCTTAGGACGGCCGGTCGACCTTGCCGCACGGCAGCGGCGAGTGCCGGGCGGACGTAGCGTCGCCAGCGACCGCAGCCCTCGCCGTCGTCCGATGCCTGCGGTCGCGGCGGCTCGGGTCGGTGATCGTTGTGGTAGATCGCAAGGCACGTGGCCTGCCGTTGCCGCCGATCCCAATCGGACCCGTGTTCGGCGGCGGCGTCTGTGGAAGAGCCGATGTCCGTGTCGACGTCCAGCGGTGGGCGGTCCGGCATCGGCACGCGGGCGGCGACCTTGCCGAGTGCGGATTCGATATGGCACCGGGTGCCGTCCGGGTGGTGATGCTGCGTGCACGCCGCAAGGGCGGCGTTGCTGAGCATGCTCGCCGCCTCGGTACCGGACGTGCACATCACCAGGGAGGCGAATGCGTGCGACCGGTCGCAGGGGTCGGTGATTGCGTGGGCGATGGCCACCGCACGGTCGACTGTCGTGGGCGGAAGGTCACGTGCGAGATTCGCCAAAGTGGGCAAATCGCATATCCCGCCGTGGTTGTCGAGCCGTTGCTGCAATGCGACCGCCGACCACAGTGCGACCGGGTCGGTGACGCCGTCGGTGAGGCGCTGAAGCTCGGGCCGGCGCAGATCAATGTCTCGGATCGCGTCCGCCGCCTGGGCTGTGAGCATGGCCTGGTCTGGCCCGGCGACGTGCATCGCCAGCACGGTCAGAGCCATTACCCGGTACATAGGGCCGGTGTCCGCCGACACGAGATCGGCCAGGCCGGCAACGGTGGTCGCCGGCAGGTTGGGGGCGAGGAATACCAGCAGCTCGGCCCGAGTGTCCGGCTCCTCCACGGCACGCAGCGCGGCCAACGCGTGCCCGCGGCGCGTGGCCGGCAGTCGTGGGGCAAGCCGGACGAGTGCCCGGGCGCGCTGGGCTGGCGTGTCCAGCCGCACGATCCTGCCGAGGGCGCGCCGCAGCAGATCCGCCGGGAGGTACGGGGCGAGGGACTCCAGGGCCGTGGCGCGCTTGGACTCGGACGTCTCCGTACAGGCGAGGTCGACGGCGATGGCGAGCAGCGGGTGCGGAAGATACGGGCCCAGGGTGCAGAGTGTGTCGAGGTCGCTGGGGGACTCACCGACCAGGCGGGTGACCAGCGAGGGCACGTCCGGCCCAGGGCGGTGCGTGAACGCGATTCGCAGCAGCTCGGCGTCCACGGCCCCGCCTCCTGCCCGCGCGATGACGGCATCGGCCGCTGATGCCCGTTGCGCTGCCGGAAGCTCCGCGAGAAGCACGCCTATGGCCTCGCGGCGCATCATCGAGTCGCCGGTGTCCGTCAGCAACGCCGGCAACAGGTCCAGGATCGTCGCTCCGGGTTGCGGGTGCAGTGCCGCCCCGGCTGCGTGGGCGTCGGCCAGCAGCACGGCTTGTTCGCCGGGGGGCGCGCCCGCGAGCAGTATCGTGTACAGGCAGAGCCGCCACTGGTCCTGTCGCAGCGCCGCGATCCTGGTCCGCAGCGGCGTCCGTAGCTGGGGAAGATGGCGTGCCGCGATGGCGAGCGCGAGCATGTAGGCCGCGGGGAGCCGCTCGCCGTGGGCAATGTCGAGCAGCGGCCGGAGCACCGCATCGGGGAGATGCCCGGCCAGTCTGGCCAGCATCCAGATCTCAGTCTTGCGGGGTGCCTGCCTAGCGGCGTCCAGAGCGGACGTAAGAAGTGCCGGCCGGCCGGCATCGGTGACGAACGGGATCATCGCCGCGAGTGCCCACGCCCGATCCGCCGCGGTAGGCAGCCGCATTGCGGCGGCGATTGCCTGGGATAGCAACAGCGCGCGGTCGGTGCCGTCGGGTGTCGGGAGCCGGCACAGCGCGGCGAGTGCCCTCGCATGGTCTGCCGGCTTCGTCACCATTCCCGCGTACGTCCATCCCTGAGCGAAGGACCACACACGGCTGCGGACGAGGGCGGCAATCAGCGGCGCGGGCACACACGCGGCGAAGCTGATCATGGAACTTGTCATGAGTGCGTACCGCAGCTCCAACCCCCGGTCTGAAGGGCTGCCGTCCCGGTCGGCGGCAGCCTCCGCCAGATACCGCGCCCGGTCGAGCGTCGTTAGGTATCGGCCGGTCCAGCCGGCCCTGTCGTGGACGGCGAACCAGCGGTTCCCGGAGAGCACCGGTCCGTTAGGCGTCTCCAGCGAGAGCAGGGCGTGCAGGTCGACCACCCGTCCGGCCTGCTCCAGATGGTGCGCGAGCTGGGTCACGCCGTACTCATCGGTTTCGTCCACGTCGGGCAGCCCTGCCGCGAGGCCGCCCCAAGCCGCGAGGTACCGGTCCGCTAGGCCACCGTGCATGCCCGGCAGGTCATCGCCGGCCTCCGCGACGAGGTAGCGGTACAGCAGCTCGTGCAGGACGAACGTCTCGGTCCGGTTGTCGTACGTCAGCAACGACCGCCGGGAGAGCCGAATGATCATCGCGCCGCTGCGGGGCCGATCCAGGCCACGCGTGGCCCACAGCCGCTGCGCGGCGGCCACCGGCACTGGTCCGGAGCCGGCGAAGACCGCGAGTTCGCCGTAGGCGAGGTGTTCCTCCGGCGCCAGCACCCGCACGCCAGCAGCGAGCGCGGCGAGAAGGGAAGGTCGCGGATAGTCGTGGAATCGCTTGCGTAACAGACCGAAGTCCGCAGTGTCGAGCAGCGCAGCCACGTCGCCCCAGCGGTGCCCGTCATCGACCATCGCCCCGCAGATGGCCAAGGCCAGCGGGAGCCCGCCGCAATGGACGAGAACGCGCTCGATCGCAGGCCCCGGCGACGCGCCCTCGCCGGACTGGTCAGTCGCTCCCCTGGAGTATCGCCGCAGGAGCTCCAGGGAACCGCCGAGGTCGAAGCCGCCGACGGGAAACACCTCGACGGTGTGCGGCAGGACCTCCTGATCGGTGGTGGTGACGAGGACGGCACTGTCCGGCCCCACGACGGTGAAGGCGTCGTCATGCTCGTGGGAGTCCAGGTTGTCGAGCACGATCAAACACCGCATGCCCGCTAGCCGCTCCTGCAACAGCGCCCGGAGATCATCCCACTCCTTGACCGGCCCTCCGATCCGGGCCAGGATGTCACGCTGCCAGTGGGTCGCCGTGGTGCGGCGGGCGTCGAGCCAGAACACGCCGTCGGGGAACCGCGCTAGGATCCGGTCCTGACCTGCGATGTGCTGGGCGGAGAGGGTCTTGCCCGCCCCACTCATTCCGGTCAGCGCGACGATGCGACCTCGGGTAGCCGGCCGTGGTCCCAGCAGCGCCGCTATCGCGTTTTCCTCGACCGCCGGCCGGGGAAGGAACAGCTCGGTCAAGTATGGCGCCGGCAGCCCGGCAGCACGGCCGGGTGGTGCCGCATCCGGCCGTGCTGCACCCACGAGCTGCGCAACCTCATCAGGGAACCGCTTCGCCAACGCCGTGAAGCTGAAGCGCTCTGGTTCGATCGACAGATTCCTCGAACATTCCGGGCTGTCGTAATAGTGCTGCAGGCCGGCCAGGAACGCTTCGACCTTTGACTGGTGGAGCCTGCGCTTGGTCTTGCGCAGGTCGTAAACCCAGTTTCGGCCGAGGTCCTGCGTGTGCTCGCTGATCTCCCGCGGCCCCGCTCCGACCTCTTCCAGTAGATCGAGGAGAGCCTTCCGCAGTCCCGGCATGAGGTCGATCACGGTATGCTGCCGTCCAATCATCGACCGAGGTCAGAGTTGGTCACAGGGTACTTCGGGCTGCCCGATTAGCCCTCCGACGTTTGATGTGTCCGATCGGACCGATCAGATCCGGCATCTGGACAGCCTTTTCCTATGACCGCCGACAACATGCCCCATAACCAGTCCAAGAACCGCCGCGGCACCCTGCGGCGTCTCGTCAACGTAGGCTTCTACTCAGTGGTCCGTGGCGCCGGCACCGCCATTGGCGGTGCGCTGATCACGGTCCTCATCTGGTGGATCACACGCCGGTAGTTGCGAACCCTCCGTGACCAGCTCTGGTCGTCCGCGCCTCGGGACGACCAGAGCTTGCCCGTTCGCTTCGATCACGTACATCTGTTTTGGGATTTCGCGGCAACAGCTGGCGCGGGATCCCTGACTGGCATCGTGTGGTCGAGATCCCGTTGCCGTGGCCGAGCTCTGCCAACCGGTCAGCGCGGAGATCGCCTCCTGAGCCGCCGGCAGGTTGAACACCGACGAACGGCTGCTCGCCGGCAAGGAGCCGACGCTGTCGGAGGACGACCGCGGGCTGGTCCTGCCGGCGTCGATGGGGTGGCATGAGATTGGCTGCTGGAGACTGTCACCGTGGACAAAGCGGGTTCGACGGCCCGGGGTGGCGTGACCTCCTCGCTGGACCTGGTGCGCCGGGCGGTCGGTGGCGTGGACGGCCCCGAGGTGGTCGCCGGTGTGCAGCGGCTCTCCGATGTGCAGGTGGCGGACTTGGCCGAGGCGGTATGCGCCCGGCTGCCGCAGCCGCAGGTGGTGCCGGGTGAGGGTGAGGCGTGGCCGCTGATCACGGCGCGGGCGAGCACCTTCGCCACCACGTCCGGCACCCGGTTCAGCGACGCGCCCGGCGCCGCAGGGTTGAACCTGACCGCCGCGATGGACCCGCGGTTCATGGGCAGCGGCCGGTTCTCGACCAGCGTGTTGCAGGCGCTGCTGTACTGCCACGGCCTGGTCATCGAGGACCCACTGGCGATGGCCGCCGACCTGTACACGACCAGCCCGGCCCAGGTGCGGGCGATGGCCCGTTCCTTCATCACCGCCGCCACCGTCTCGCTGTGCGAGGTCGCGCCGCTGCTGGACACCGGGGTGGTCCAGACGTTCTTCACGCCCACCGCCGACCTGCCGGACATCGGCCAGGTACGCGCTCAAGCCCGCGAGGAACTCGACCGGCCAGGTGCGTCATTCGGGACGCCGGAGGTATGGGAGGCGTTCGAGGCCAGCTACGTCGACGGGCTCAGCCCGAGCTTGCGTGAGCTGTGGCGGCTAATCCGCGCCGGCGACCGCCATCCTCCACTGGACCTGGTTGAGGCTGGCCTGCGCGAAGACGACGCACGTGTCGTCGAGACCTTCATCGAGGTCCTGTCCGACCTGCGTCCGGCAGCAGTGGTGGACAACTGCCTGGACATCGTCCTTAACTCGGTGGCCGCCCAGACCCGGCTCGGCGCCCGCCACGATCTGCTCTGCCCGACCCCGCTGTTCGCCAAGCTGCTGTTCCTGGGCACGGACGATCCGGTCCACCAACTGCGGCTGCACGAACTGGCCCGGTTGAACGTGCCCGGCATCGCAGATCTGCTGGTCGAGGACGCGGTGCGCATCCGCCAGACCAGCGACGCCTTCGACCAGTGGCGGCGCAGCCTCAGCGTCGCGCTGGAACGCGCCCACACCCTGCGCCGGCAGGTCGGGCAGGTCGACACCACCGCGGTCGTGGCCGAGACGATCGCCGACGCCCGAGCGGGCCTGTTCCGCGAACTCGGCAGCTCGCGGGCGTTGACGCTCGCCGGAGCAACGTCGTTCGCGGCCGGTGCGCTCGGCGGCGTCATCGGCGCGGCCACCGGCGGCGTCGCCGCCGTCCTGCTCGGCGCCGCCGGCGGCCTGATCCCAGCCGTCGTCCAAGCGGTCGTCGACACCAGGCAACGCCCGCCCGGCCACCTCCGCCGCCATTACCTCGTCTTCGACAAACCACAGGCTTGAACTGCTGCCGCGACCCAGCGGCGCCCGGGCCGATCCGGAACCCGACCGGATGCGGGGCCTGCCCGGTCGGGGGTTGCGGCAACCGCGTGCCAGCCGGCATCGTCGGCCTCGATGTCAGGCGGTGACCGTCGGAAGCCGAGCCGTGGCCAGCAAGGGTGCCTTCGATCAAGGTGCGCGACAGGAGCGACGTCGGGGCCACCGATGGGCTCGGTGACGGGCGGCTGTTCGACATCCTCGCCTGGGCGACCGCCGGGCCAGGGCGCCGTCATGGGCGCTCACCGGCGCACGCCGCAACGGGACAGCGGATGATCGGCAAGTACCGTCCGCTGACCGATCACCTGCGCGTGGCCGCCGCCGACGGACGGCCGATGGTGGAGATGACCTTCGACGAGATCGCCGGTCTGGTCGGCGGACTACCCCCGTCGGTCAGCCAGCGGCATTGGTGGGCCAACACCGACCATCCCCAGGCCCGGGCGTGGGCGGCCGCGAACTACCGGGTCGAACAGGTCTATCTCGACCGCCGGCGGGTCCGCTTCGCCCTCGCTGGCATGACCGACGCCGTGGCGGTAACGCCGGCTCTGACGGCGGACACCTCGCCGCTTGCGGCCACCCGCGAGGACCGGGCGCGGGCAATCCCACCGGTCGATGTCCGCGTCGTGCTGTGCTGGCAGGACACCGGTGCCGTCGTGCTCGACAGCGCCGGGATGCTGTCGTTCCCCCGCCTCGCGGCGGTTCCCGGTCTGTACCGGCTTACCCTGCCGCCCGCGACACCCGGCCAGCGGCAGCGCGTCTACGTCGGGGAGTCCAGCAACCTGCACCGGCGCCTGGCCGGCAGCTACCGCAGCCCAGGACCGAGCCAGCAGACCAGCCGGCGCGTCAACGCGCTGCTTTGCGAACACCTCCTACGCGGCGGGTCGGTCAGGTTGGCCACGGCCGCCGCCGCGACGGTCTACCTCGCCGGGCAGCCGAAGCCGCTGGACCTCGCCGTCAAGGCCGCGCGGCTCCTGGCCGAAAACGCCGCCCTGGTCGCCGTCCTCGCCGCCGGTGATGCCGAGATCGTCAACCTGGGATGAACACGAGACCCGACCCCGCCCGCGCCCGGGCCCTAGTCGCGGCGCTCGACGCCTACCGGCAGGCCCGGCAGGCCCTGCTGGCCGCCATCGGCCTGCCGCAGTCCAACCGCGACCCGCTGGCCGAGTTCAGCGAACACCTCATCGCTGCGCTCACCGGCGCCGCGCTGGCAACCAGCCGAGTGCGGGCCGGCTACGACCTCATCCTGCCCGATGGCGAGAAGGTCCAGGTCCGGTACCTGGCCAACCCGGACGGTGCCTGGGTCAACGAGCATCTCGTCCAACGAGTCCCCGGCGTCGGGTGGTACGCGCTGGTCCTGTTCGAGGCGTTCTCCGTCGTCGGTGTCCTCGCCCTTCCTACCGGCCGGCTGGCCCAACTCGGCCGGACGCTCGGCAAGCGTCACCCGCGGCAGGACGAGACGCTGCACCTCACCCGCCGCAACTGGTGCAGCATCCGGGATGACCCGCAACGGTTCCGAGCTCTCGGCGTGATGGTGTGGCGTCCACCCTTTCGGGTGACGCCTGCATAGGGACGCGTGTTGGTGACCTGCGGTTCCTTCGGCTCGTGTCGCGATGCCCCTACGGCCGGATCCTCACCCCGGGATGTACGCGCGGGCGGGAGTGTCGTACCTCGTGAGTAGCTTTGGTGTGCAGCCCAGTCATCGTGCTGGGCCACGGACCGGTGTTGGCGCCCCGTTGCCGGCCGCCACGAGGGGCAGCTTTTCCGGCATCGCCGGTGGGTGTTCAAGGAGTTCCAAGTGCACGGCATCCCGACCCCTCCGCGGCGCGCGGCGCCTAACCTGGTGGCCAACTTCCTCCCGGTCCGTTTCTTCGGCCAGACGTTTCGGGCCGGCGTTCTGGCGTTCGAGGCGAAAGAGCAGCTCGCCGGCCTCCGAGAGGAGTTGAAAGACACCCACGCCGTCCGCCGCGACGGTGACCGGATTGTGTGCGTGCCGTTCGTGCCGAAGGCCCCGGAGGTTGGTGAGCAGGAGAAGTTTGCGATCAGCGACCATCGGGAGCTGACCATGCGGCTGGTCCGGGAGGCGCTCGTTCGCGAGGTCATCGCAATGCGGTACAAGCTGCGCTCCTTCTCGCGGCCGAGCTTCATCTCCCGCTATGCCCGCCATGACCTGCTCATCCCATGTGCGGGCACGCACCGCGAGGCGCTCGCACGGGTGCACGTCTATCCGCAGTACACGCTGGACACGCGGACGTCAGGGCCATCGGAACAGCCGGGCATCATGGTCGGGCTGAAGACCCGGTCCGAGATCGACCTGACCGTGGCCGACCTGATTGAGCTCGGCGTCGCCATGGAGGGGCGCTATGTGCTCGCCGAGACCGGGGAGGTGCCGTTCAACCCCGATCTCGACGATCGTGCCTACCGCCGGCTGGTCGGCGCCATCGACTCCATCCACGACGGCCGGCTCTACCTTCGCGATACCCGCAACGTGACTGAGGTCGACGCCGGCGGCGCGTGGGTCGAGGCTCGTCGGGAGACCTTCCATGACGTGGTCGCCGCCCTGACCGGCGGGCAGCACGCCCGGGTGCTGGAAATGCTCGAGGAGGAGAAGTACGGCCTGACCGGCGCGGACGGCCGCCTCAACCGGATCACCGCGTTGGCCAACAGGCTGGCGGAGCGCGTCCCGCTCAAGATCGCTAACGGCGTCGAGGTGGAGGTCGGGCAGCCGATCGGAAGCGCACCTCCGCGCACCGGTACGCCAGCGGTGCGCTGGCGGAGGTTCGACGAACCTACCTTCGTCTTCGACCCCGGCGGCGACAAGACCCACCGGTCGGCGGAAAAGGGACTTGTGGAGTTCGGCCCGTTCGATTCCCAGTTCTTCTCGCCCAGCCGGCCGAGGATCGTGGTGCTGACACCTCGCGCGTATCAGGGCAACGTCGAGGTCTTCATGGATCGTTTCCGCCGCGGGGTGCCCGACGGGAAGGTGTTCACGCAGGGATTCGCGCGCAAGTACCGGCTCACCGACTGCGACGTGGTTATCGAGGCCTTCGAGGCGGGCCCGCGCGACGCCGCGGCGTACCGACAGGCATGTCTCGCGGTGGCGCAGGCAACCGACAAGCCGCACCTGGCGATAGTGGTCACCAGCGAGGAGCAGGAGCACCTGCAGGGCGATGAGAGCCCGTACCTGGTGTCGAAGTCGACACTGATGGGGCAGGGCGTTGCGGTTCAGGAGATGCAGGTCGAGACCATCCGCGGCGGCGATCCCGCCTACGTGCTCGACAGCATGGCCCTGCAGTGCTACGCCAAGCTCGGCGGCATCCCGTTCGTGATCGCTGCGCCCCGGACGATCGCCCACGAGCTGGTCATCGGGATCGGTAGCGCCCATGTCAAGCCCAGCCGGTTCAGCACCCCGGAACGGGTCGTGGGCATCACCACGGTCTTCAGCGCCGACGGCAACTACCTCCTGTCGAACCTGTCCCGGGAGGCCGACTACGAGCAGTACCCGCAGGAGCTCTTGCGTGCGCTGCGGGCGTGCATCGACGACGTGAAGAAACGCAACGCCTGGCAGCCGGACGACGCGATCCGGCTGGTGTTTCATGTGTTCAAGGCGCTCAAGGACACCGAGGCCGACGCCGTCAAGCGGCTGGTGACCGGGTTGCTGGCCGAGTTCCGGTCGGTGGAGTTCGCGTTCGTGCACGTCGGCGACGAGCACGACTGGTCCCTGATGGATACCGCCGCTCCCGGTGTCGGCGACTGGCGCCTGCCCTCCGGCCGTCGCCAGCCCAAGGGCAAGGGGTTCCCGCGTCGTGGTTACGCGGTCAACCTCAGCCCGACCGAGGTCCTGCTGACGGTCTCGGGCCCCTATGACGTGAAGCTGCCCACGCACGGCCTGCCAAGGCCGTTGCTGCTCAAGCTGCACCGGGCGTCGACGTTCACCGACCTCGACTACCTCGCCGGCCAGGCGTTCCGGTTCACCGCGCTGTCGTGGCGCCGGTTCTACCCGTCCAGCCTGCCAGTCACGATCATGTACTCGGACCTGATCGCGTCGCTGCTCGGTCGGCTCCGGCACGTGCGCAACTGGAACGCGGACATCATCTCCACCGCGTTCCGGACCAGCCGGTGGTTCCTGTGACCGGTTCCGACACCGACGCCGCCGGGCTGGTTGCCGGCCACCTCGCCGACCAGATGGCCGCGCTCGAACACCGCATCGCCTCAGCGAACCGTACGGGCAGCCTCGACGGGCTGTTCGCGTACCACGTGCTCGCGACGAGCCCAATCCCGCTCGCCTGGGAGGTCAGCCCGCTGGCCGGCCGTTGGCTCGACGGGCACGCCGGCCAGCTAACCCACGCTCCCCAGCTGGCCGTGCTTGGCTACGGCCTGGCCCACTTCGACACGGCCGGCGCCGGCACCGCTAGGACACGGCTCGTCGCCGGCCTGACCCACCTCATGCGGCGCGATCCATACCCCGCCGACGGGGTGACCTTCCTGAACGATCCTCGCCAGCTCCTCGGTATCGCCCTCGCCGCCGGGGTCGTACGCGACCAGCTACCGCAGGTGCGTCAATGGCTGCGCGATGTCCTGGACAACGATCGAGCTCCCGTCGGCGGTCCACGTCTGGACCTGATTCGCCGGCACGTGCGCGGCATGCTGACCGCAGAGGCATCCGTGCTCACCGACCTGGCGGGCAGCCACGACGCCATCGTCCTCGCGCTGGCCCACTGGGTGACCGTGGCCGGCACGGCGCGCCTGCCCGGCCCGGCTACCGACCTGGGGTGGGTACAGCGACGGATCCTCACCGGGCTACTGAGTACCCGCGTGGCTGAGCTCTCCGTTCCCGACGCGGCACTGCTTCGGGCCGCGGCCGGTCACATCATCGACGCGAGCATCGACAGCGCCGTGCTGAACCGCAGCCACGTCGGCGTGGTCCTGCGCCGTTTCACCCCGGCAATGCGACGCTGGCGATGGGACGACCCGGACAAGGTCAAGGACCCGATCCGCTGGCCCATCAACTCCGAACGCGAGGTCCAGGACATTGTCTGGCTCCTTCTGCGCGGCGCTTTCGACGACCTGGTCGATGAGGAACCGCTGCGCAAGTTCGGACACAGCTCCTACCGGTCAGACTTCGGCCTGCCGCGCCTCGGCGTCCTCGTGGAGATCAAGTACGTCCGCTCTGCCACCGAGTTTAAGAAGGTCGAAAAGGAGGTCATCGAAGACTCCGTCGCCTACCTCAAGGAACGAGCCACGTACCAGAAGATCGTCGTGTTCATCTACGACGCCTCGGCCTCACCCCAAGAACACGACATCACCGCCGCCGCCCTGCTCGACCTGGAGCACGTGATTGATGTCGTCATCGTGCCCCGCCCGGGCCACCTGCCGGCACCCGGCGGGGAGGCGACCGGCACGGCTACCTCCGACACCAAGCGCAGCCGCGTCAAGGGCCGGACAGCGGCCGCCAAACGCTAGTCGTGGCGCCGCAATGATCTTCTTTCTGCCGGGCCGGGTCCCGATGGGTACTTAGCAGTTAGACGCGCGCGCCTCGGCTTGCTGCCGGCTGGAGGTGACCGGTTGGACGGGTGGTCACGTACCGAGGCGCTGGTAGGACCAGCTCTCCCTGCGGAGGAGGTTGAACGTGTCGAGGTACTTGGGCCGGTTTGGCCCGGCGGCCGCGCGGGCATCGGCGAGTAATCCCTGTGGGCGGTGGGTGTCCCACAAGGGGTGCACGATGAGCACCTCGTGCCCGCCCACGCGGAAACCGGGTAGCGGGCCGAAGTCGTGCGGCGTGCAGCCGAACGTCGCGCAGAATGCGTCCCGCCGCCCGGCCGCGAACGCTAGCCAGCCCTCGATGTCCGGGGCGGTGAAGTCGCCATCGAGGCCTGCGGCGAAGGATACGTCGGCGAGGCAGCGCAGCAGCGAAAGTCCAAGCCGCCAGTCGAGAAGCCCGTGGTAGCTCATGTTGCGGTACTGGCGCAGGCAGTCGTACCCCGAGGAATCACAGGCGAGCCGGTGGTCCGGGGCGGTGAGCGCGCCGATGAACGTGTTAGGCGGTGCCGTCGTGCTGGTGGCGGTTGCCAGGACGGCAGTCCATCGCTCGTAGATGCGGGCCACGAACCCTGCCCCGTTGGCGAGGTGATCGCTGAGGACGATCTCGCCAGCCTTCTGCCCGCCGGTCAGTTCAACTTGGCGGACGTTGCTGACGTCGAACTCGTCGGGGTCGGTGTCGAGCATCTCCGCGGCAAGGGACCGGAGGATGAAGGCTGCCGAGGAGTACGCCGCCTTGACGGCCCCGTTCGAGGCAAGCGGGTCGAGGTTAACTCCGGCCGCGACCGAGTGGGGGCGGATACGAATGACATCTGTCGTCTTCGGCGCCGCGATGGCGACGGACTCGGGCGGCTCCTCCGGCGTGAAGGTGATGCCGTCCTCGGCCTGGAAACGGCTGTCGATCCATTGGTGTTCGAGGATCTGGCCACTTCGGGTGGTGGTGCCGAGCTGGCCGCGGAACAGCTGCCCCCGTCGGTCGTTGATCCGGTACACCCGGCCGGAGGTCGAGTGCGCCAGGGCGCTGTTGGTTCCGGCGACCTGTGAGCAGGGAAGCGGGTCGGATTCTGCGAGGCTTGCGACGCCCGTGGAGACTGGCTCGCCTTCTTCCTTCGCGTCCTTGCCGGGGTGCATGCTGGTTCGGAATGCCAGCGGTACCGCAAACTGGAAGATCCGGAACGCCGGTTGGCTGTCGGGCGCGCAGCCGCACTCCGGGCAGGCCGTGTCGTTCGGTTCGTTGTCCGACGTTCGCGTGAAGTGGCACTGCTCGCAGCGTTCCATCCACCGCCGGCCGGCGAGCGGCTCGCTGGCGGCCGGTTCCCATCGCCCGTTGCGGTACAGATAGGGGGCGGTGAACCCGATCGGCAGGTGGATCCTCTTGTCCTTGGTCCGCTCGGAGCCGGGCGCGAACTCCGTCACCGCCAGGTCCAGGTCGCGGTCGATCTGGCTCGGGGTCTCCGAGCCCGGCCGGAGTTGGTGGAACAGCAGCCGGCTGCGCGATGGCATCCCGAACATCGGGAGGATTGCACCCTCGGCCAGCCGTTCGGCGAGACCCGCACCGGTGAGCTCGGCGTTCGTGGCGGCGCTATCAACGCGGCCGTAAAGGATGTCGCGGGCGAACGATTCCAGGACGTCGGGAGCCGGCGCGCCGGGGCCACTCCCGATGGCCGAGACGACGTCCGCAACCTCGGGCGAGGTGCGCAGCCAGTCCCGAACGGCTTGCCGGCGGGCAGGGTCGGCGGCCCAGTCGGCGGCGAGCCCGAATTCGCCATGGGCGTCCGGGGGTATCGGGCTCTCCCACCATTGCACGCCGGTCGCGAGGAAGGCGCGGCGCAGGCATTCCTTGGCCACGATTCGTTCAGCGATCTCGACCCGCGACATGGATAGGAACGGGACGGGCGGCTTCTCGCCGGTGATCCGCTCGGGGTGGCGGTAGTAGAACTCGTCGTGGCTACGCCCGCGGCAAAGCGTGAGGACTGTCGCGAATGCCTGCCCGCGACGGCCGGCGCGGCCCGCGCGTTGCTGGTAGTTGAAGCGCATCGGGGGCATGTTTCCCAGCACGACCGCCTGCAGGCCGCCGATGTCGATCCCTACCTCCATCGTCGTGGTGACGCTGAGAATGTCGATCTCGTCGACCTGCCGGACGAGAGGCCGCTCGGGCTGGCGGTCAACCTCGACCACGATGTCCCGGAACAGTCGCTGGCGTTCTGCCTGGTCGTCCGACTGCGCGGTCAGTTCTTCGGTGTGCAGCCGCAACGGCTGTCGCAGGTCGACGGCCTCGCGTGCGTAGTAGTTCCGCCCGTGGAGGTCGGCGCACGTCTCGGCCGGCGCGTCGGGGAGCCGGGCGTCGCAGTGCGTACAAACACCGGAGGTCTGCAGGTGTTCACGCCTGCATGAGGTGCACACCCACACTGGGTCGGCCGGCAGCGCGAGCCGGACGTTGAGCCGGCGAGGCTCGAGGATGAGGTGGGAGTGGCCGCCGTCCCGACAGATCGCTTGCCACACGGCGTTCAGGGTTGCCATCTCGCCTAGCTGGTTGACCTCAGCGCACCGCTTTACGAAGTTTCGCAAGCGGGCACGGGCACTCTGCCAGTCGGGCCACTGGTCCAGCGGGTACTCCTGCGGCTCCTGCCGGTAGCGGTACAGCGCGCCCATGACCCGGACCGTGGCGTCACAGATGCTCGCGAACACCTCGGGTTGCGCACCGCACGAGGCCGCGATTTCGGCCATCCTGGCCGGTGGGACGTCGATGCGCACGAAGCCGAGGCCAGCGGATTCGAAACCGAAGTACAGGCGGCTGAAGAGCACGCCGCAGATCTCCGCGATGACCTTTGCGCGCAGCTTCTCCCGCTTGTCATGGGCATCCGGCGAGAGGCCGGCGCGCCAGCCGGCGCCCGGCTGGGAGAAGTCGAAGAACTCGGTCCACCGGTGCCAGGTGCCGTCGAACTTGTAGTCCTGGTAGAGAACCTCGTTGCCGGCTGGATTCACCCCCAGTGCCTTCAGTCGTAGCAGGAGCGAGCCTGGTGCGGTCGGGTCGGCGGGTGGTCCCTCGAAGAGGTGCCGCAACGGCACGGTTCGGGTGGTCTCCCGCTCCCGCAGGGCATCGATCTCGCGTTGTGCCGCTGCCTGCCGTTCCTGCAGCACGGCCGTCATCTCTGGGTCGTCAAGCTGGGGGACCGGGGTTGTTGCTCTGCGCAAGAGGCCGCGTAACCTCTCGGCTGCGCCCGGGTGGGCTGCTGCGAACCGGACAGCCTGCGGCGAGGGTTGCCCGCCAGGTGCCTCAAGATCTCTGAGGAGGAGCGGCTCGCCGAGCGCGATCGTCGCCAGTTCGTCGTAGAGGGCCTCGCGGACGAGGTCGAGGTAGTGCGACCGTTCGACTCCGTTGGCCAGTGATGCGGCTTCCTCGCGGCTATCGGAGAAGAGCACGAGCTTCCGCGACTCGCCCTCGTCTCCCGGAAGGAGGTAGAACAGCTCCTTTGACAGCAGCTGGGTGAGCTTCGAGAAGCCGGTCCGGAACGCGCGGATTGGCGACTTGCGGAACCGCCTGCGGGCATAGTTCTCCCCGCATGCCGGGCAGGCGGCGGGCAACGCGGCAACGGCATCCGGTCCTGCCCCGCGGAGCGTGTAGAGGTAGCCACGCGCAGCGGAGGCCCCGGATGCTGGAGGGCCGAGTCGTACCCTGCCGCTCAGCGGGTCTAGCGAGGCGGGCGTCCACCGGCCTTCGGCCGTCATGCCCGGGATGAGCGACGGCTGGCTCCACCGGCCAGCGTCGTGGTGGAGGAGCTTGCCGCCGGCCGGCCAGAAGATCGCGAACTCGGAGAACGTGCGGCGCTCCGCGAACCGTGCCGCCTGGCGATCGGGGATGCCTTCGATGTCGGGGTCGGCCGTCAGCATCTCCAGGCCGCCGCCGTCGGCTAGCGGCATCCTGCAGCCCCCGAACAGAGTGGTCCCGCATTGCTCGCAGTACAGCAGCTCCAGGACCCGGTGGCGTTCCTCTTTGGCCTCGCAGAGGATCCTTGAGTCGAGGAAGAGCTGTCCCGCGGTGCGGCCGTCGTGGTGGTCGCCTCCCGGGCAGGTGGCGCACGTGCACGCCCACAGCCCCTCGATATTGCGGTAGAACCAGTGCAACCGGAACGAGGGGAGCGTCGTGGGCGCGCCGGTCACCTCGCTGGCCGCGCGTGCGTAGAGCAATCCTCGGGCGGCGGCCGGTGCCGCTGGCGTGTCCCCGAACAGCGACACGGCAAAGGTGCTGAGCGGCACGGCACGCGCCGCGCCACCGGCCGCGCAGGCGCTTATCATCCGGGCGCCGAGCTCCCCTGCGCGGGCATTGATGGCGGCGTTGAGGCGTTCGGTACCGGTGGACCCCGCGCTTGGGCCGAGCGCTGCGGCGGCAGCGCCGCTCGCCGTCTCGATCATTGCGGGGTCATTCGTATCGAGCGCGGAAGCAAGGTCGGCGAACGGGGTGGGGTCCAAGGTGCCTGATGAGGGCGCCGGCAGCGGCGCGGGATAGCCGGGCACGACATCGCTGGCGTCCCACGGCTGGCCGAAGAACGCTGAGAGGAACTCCAGGCTGTCGGCGTCGTCTGGTTCAAGCGAGGCGGATGACGCCAGGATCTTCAGCTTGGGGTGGCCAGGTTCAAGTCCGAGGCGGTGTAGCAGCAGGCGGAGCAGGTAGGCGACCTCGGTGCCGGCCGTTCCCCGGTAGAGGTGGAGCTCGTCAACGATGAGATGGAATACGCTGCCGTCTTGCTTGAGCCACTCGCGGGTGAGTTCGAAGACGCGTGCGTCGGCGTCGCGCATCAGCATGATGCTCAACATGCTGAAGTTGGTGATCAGGATGTCAGGCGGCGTGTCTTGCATGTCCCAGCGGGAGAACATCTCAGCGCCGTCAAGTCTCGGGAAGAAGTAGCGGACGTCCTCCTTCCCGGACTGAGCCGAATACTCCTCCGCGACCGCCGCTGCTCGCTCGGCCGCGTGCATGGCCGCGACAAGCCGCTCGATCTTGGCGGCGTCCGGGCTGCGCCTGCCGGCGCTCGTGGGGGGCCGGTACTCGTGGCCGGGTACTGGGGTGAGCCCGTTGTAGCGGCCCACGTAGATCCGGTTGCCAGCACGGTTCGCCGCCAGCCACGCCCGCGCGGCCGGGGAGTCCAGGGCCCGGCGCATCCGGCTCAGCTGGTCTTCGACAAGGGCGTTCATTGGGTAGAGCACGAGCGCGCGCACGGCCGCCGGGCGCTGCTCGTGGCCTCGCTGGGGCACCCGCAGCGAGCGGTTCCAGCGCCGCTGGTTGCCGGCGAGAGGGACGCACTGGTCGCGCCACTCGTCGCTGCGCCACCAGTCATGAAGGTGATCCGGAGCCGTACCGGGAGCCGCCCACCCGCCCGACTCGGCCGCAAGGTAGGCAAAGAGCGGAAGCAGGAACGATTCTGTCTTCCCGGAGCCGGTGCCGGCGGTAATGACGCAGCTCTGGCCCGCGAGCGCCTTGCCGAGCATCTCCACCTGGTGGCGATGCAGCGGGAAACCGCCGACGAGCCCGCAAGCGGCGAGGTGCCTGAAGTCGGCCGCTGCGGCAGGCGACAGGCCCGGGAGGTCGCTCGCGTCGAGCTGGTCGATGGTCTTGCCAGCTGACTCGTAGCGCGGGAGCGGCTCGATCCACGGCTCCTGCGACAGCACCCCGGGCTGGCGGAGCAGCGCGGCGCGTTCCTGCTCCAGGCTGGGGAACTGCGTCCCGAAGGCGGTGCGGACATAGGAAATGACGCCGTCCGCAACGCTCGAATGCGCCCCGATCGGATCGATCACAGGCCCAACCTCCTACGCAACGGGAACTAACCCCACATGTTGTCCTAGCCGGGCCGCGAGCGCCTGGACAACGCACTGGGGCACGCCGGTGTAGCTGTGATTTCCCAGGCCCTCACCCGGGACGACGGCGGGCGGCTGGCCGCTGCACAGGGCGAACGACCTCGCCGCCAGCTTGGGCAGCGGCACCTGGCGCGGCACGGTGACGGTCCCATTGCGGTGGTCGTATCGCAGGACATCGATGCCAGCGGATGCCAGCACGGCGTAGCGGCCCCAGGAACGATCAGCGCTCGCCACCTGCCCCTCGCGGTGCAGCCGGTCAATATGCCACCAGCCCCGCGGATGCGCGTACGTGCTCAGCCGCAACGCCTCGCGGTCGCGGCTTGCCCGCGGGGGGCCAAATGCCAGCCGGCCGGGATCGAAGTCTCGCCGAGGCCAGTCGAGCCCGTCGTCGGGTTGCCAGTCCAGCGACGCGAGGTATGCGGACACGGTGCAGCACGCCTGTGCGAGCCCCCAGGCCGGAGGCTCGATCGCAACGCGGATGCCCAGGTCGCCGACGAGTGCCGCGAGGCCATCGTCGGTGCCGGCTACGACGTCCACCCGGGCTGGCGCGTAAGGATGGCGGGCCGATTGCCTGGTGGCGCGAACCGTTGCCTTGCCTTGCCTCGCACCCGCCGCCAGTACTTCCGAAACCGTGTCGGGCGATCGCGAGCCGCATAGGACGGCGCGCGGCAGTCCCGGCCAGGGCAGGCGGGCGAGGACTGCCGGTGCCGCGCAGATGCGGGTCGCGTTCTGCTGGTCCGGAACGATGTCCCAATGCCCGAGCGAGTCCCCGACGTCGGCGGCGCCGGAACGCACGTACCTCATCTCCTCCGCAGCCTTACCGCCCGGTGGATGGATCGCGTCGACCGCCGCCTTGAACGAGCTCCACGCCATATTGCGCCGCGCTGACACGGCGTAGAGCAGGGCGTCGCCGGGGCTAGGAGTCACGGGCGGCCTCCCGGTATTCCCGCCACAGCGCCTTGAACGGCTGGTCGGGCGGCGGCGTGATCCGCCTGCGCCACCGCCAAAGCACCTGCCGCCAGGTCTTCGCCTGCCGGTGGCTGCCGGCCCGCCCCGCCGTGGGTCTCACTTGCGCAAGTGACGTTCCGCAGTACAGCGGCCGGCCATGATCATTGAAGGCGACGGCCCAGACAGGGTTCCATGGGGGCAGGGGCTCAGCAGGCCAGACGGCGACAGCGCCCGGCGTGTTACCGATGAAATAGATCTTGCGTGCGGCGGGACTCAGGCCTGGGGTTCGGAGGAGATCGTGCCGAAACGGCTCTGCGGCGGCTGCGACCGCGGCACCGGCGATACCTGCGGGCGAGGATGCGTCTGCCAGCGGCTCCCCGCAACTGTCCAGTGCTGCGACCGGAGTGTGAAGCCGCCAGGAGACGCCGGTGGCTAGGTAGAGGGAGAGACGGCGGATCGTCTCCTCGCCGCGCCGGATCTCGATGGCGATCCTGGTGTCCGTAGGAAGATCGCCTGGAAGCGTGTAAGTACCGGGCGTGCGCCTGTCCTCATCGAGGACGCCGTCCTGGCAATACACGGCCTCCGCCGGGCCGATACCGTCTACGACAAGGCGCGGCGGCGCGAATGGAAAGAAGGTGTTGCCGGCGGCCGAGCTGCGGATGCCGCCGGCAAGCCGGGCGCCAATCCGGTCGGGAAAGGCCGCTCGTGGGTCGAGGATGCTTGGGCCGCGGTCGGTCCTGGCCTCGCCCACCGTCGCCAGTCGCCAACCGCTTGGCAAGCCCGAGGAGATCGGGATTTCTCGCCAGCCGGTGCAGTCCTCCTCGGCCCACGGCTGTAGCCGGGCCCAGTCCTCCGCGCGGAACGCGAGGTAGAACGGCCGGCGCTGCGGCAACCCGGGTTGCTCCACCAGGCCGGGTAGCCCTTCGGCCTCGCCACTGACGAAGGGCCGGATCCTGGCGGGCCGTAGCCGCGCGTGCCACCCCCGCTGCAGGTCGGCCAGCACCAGCCCGGCCTGCCAGGCGTCCTCGGGCGGCACGAACTCGGTCCCGGTCGCCATGTCGGACACGGGGTGGGACCAGCCTGGTAGGTACTCGGCGCCCCGCAGCGGCGCGCCGGCACCTTCGAGGCGTAGCCCCTCGTCGGGGAACTCCACCCTCGCGTGGCAACGCAAGCGCGCCCTTGCGACGCCAGCCACCCGGTCGACCGCGAGGCACAGTCGTAGCGCTGCTTGGATCTCATGCCGCTGGCTCGGACCAGTCGGGGCAGGGACCTGACCATCCCATTCAAGGTAGTCGCCGGCAATGACGTCGAGGACCGCGCGCTTGAAAGCCTCGGAGCCGCGTTCGACCGCAGACACCGTCCGCGGCCGCAACACCGGCCGGCCGTACTGGACGACGGCCCGGTGAAGGTCCCGGGTCGACGATGGCGCGTCCGGATCAAGCCGAGCCGCCGCGAACACCTTCGGTAGCGCACGTCGTTCGGCCTCAGTGAGCACCGTTTGGGCGAGTGGCAGGCCGACGTGGACCCACCCCCCAACGATCCGCGCCTCGAAGATGCCAAGCTGGCCATCAAGGTCTTGCGTCGACCACCGTTCCAGGTCGTCCCAGAGTTCGATCATCCGGTCGAACGACGGCGGGCTGCCCTCTCCCCGCTCGCCGAGCAGCTCCCACAGTCGGGGGTAGTAGGCGTGGGCAGCGAATGCGCCCTCATGGCCTCCCGCCAGAACGAACAGGGCGAGGTACGCCACGTACGGGGGGTAGGCCAGGCCTCGTTCGCGCCACCCCTCCGCCGATCGCAACGCGCGCTGGCAGTGGCCCGACCGCGTCGCTCCCGGCGGGCCGGCGCGGACAGCGGCGATGAACTCGTCAACCCCGCCTCCGAGCGGGCGGCCAACGTCCCTGATCACGTCCTCTGTGACGTACAGGTATACCTGCTGGCCCGCCGCCTCCGGGTGAAAGTAGCGGGCGGCGAGGGCGTCGTTCCATGCCATGTACGACGAGGCTTCGGCCTCGCTCACTGTGCCTCCGCTTTCTATTCACGTTCCGCACCTCGACCGGTCTGAGGATACGAGTGCAGTAACGTGGGCCCGCGCTGTCCCCAGGGGTCGTTTCGCGTTGTTCATCCGTCGGGGTTGGTTGCCTAGAGCCGGTGTCGTGAGTCGTTAGTTATGTCGTTCGATAGATTCGGGAATCTGGTGCTCGATTTGGTTCCGGTGACCGCCGCGGGCTCTGGAGCGGCAGTGCAACGGCAAGACGACCGTCAGCTCCTGATTAGCGTGAGCTTGGGCCGCTGCGGTGGAGCCGGTGCAGCGGTACCGCTGACGACGGTGGGTACCAGTGCGAAGACATGGCGATTGAGCTCGGCCGTCGTGACGTCTAGATCGCCGGCGATTTGGGCAGGGCTGGTGCCCTCGGCGCGCAAGGTGTGGAAGACGGTCTCGAGCAGGGGTGAGGTCTCGCGGGCGATGCCGCCGGGCTCGGCGGTGCGATAGCCCCGCCGGGACAGGTCGACGCAGGCGGTGCGGTAGCCCCAGTCGGTGAGTAAGCCGAGTTCGTGCAGCCGGTGGGTCAATGCCATGGCGGACACGCGCCATGTCTGTTTCGCGGTGAGGATGCGGTCGATGGTGGCGCCGGCGAGGCCGTGAGCCAGGACGCTCGCGCGGGGCATAAGGAAGGCGGCGGCGAAGCTGTTGGCGTCCTGTTCGGCGTCGGGGCCGTGCGGTACGCGGTGTTCGCTGTGCAAGACGAGGTGGCCGAGCTCGTGAGCGGCGTCGAACCGCCCGCGCTCGCCGGACTTGGTGGCGTTGAGCAGGACGTAGGGGACCTGGCGCCAGACGAAGGAGAAGGCATCGACCGCGGCGCAGTCGGCTGCAAGGGAAAAGACCCGGCCTCCGTGGGCCTCCAGCAGCCGCACCAGGTTCCCGAGTGGCGCAACGCCGAGTCCCCACCGGGCGCGCACGACTTCGGCGGCGGTCTCCGGGTCAAGCCTGGGCAGGGACGGCAGGTCGGGTTCGGGGAGGTGGAAGCGGTCTTCGATCCACTCAGCGAGCAGGAGGGCGATCCGGGCAGCCCCGCGGGCGGCGTCGCGTTGCCCGGCCGTGAGCTTGCTAAGTGCCCGGAAGCTGATGGCGTCGACGGGGATCTCGTCAACGTCGCTGGCGGTAAGAAACCCGACCGGTATGTCGAGTGCGCCGGCCAGCCGCCGCAGCGTGTCCGGGCTGGGCTCCTGCCTGCCGTTCTCGTAGGCGGACAGGCTGCGCGCGCTGAGCCTGACGGCGGTGGCCAGCTCGACCAGGGTCAGGCCGCGGCGCTTGCGGGCCAGCGTGAGCCGGCTGGGTGTCAGCGTGCCGGGGCCGGTTGCAGCCCTGCTCATCCGGCGCGGCGGGTGACGGCGACTTCTGGCTCGGCCGCAGGCCCGGCAGTGGCCGTGGGTGTGGCCTCGGTCGGGATGGCCGCGAGGATGATCCGTTCCATCCACGTGTCGATATAGCCGTCGACCATCGAGTCGGGCAGCGACAGCTCCGCCCTGATCTCGGATTCGGTCACGTTATAGAGCAGCATCCAGGTGGCGATTCCGTCGATGTAGGCGTCGGCTGGCTCGTCACCGAGGTCTATCGGCAGGGCCAGCTGTATGAAGTTGCGGCTGACGGCCTCGACCGTGGCGATGCCCTTCTCATACCGGGTAGAGGGCCGCACGCCTGGCAGGCCGGTGGCGGCGTCGCCGAGCGTGGCAATGATCGCTACCTGCCGGTCCGGGCTGACGGTGCGGGCGAGGTTACGCGGGTTGTCGTATGACCAGCCCAGCGGCAGCAGTTGCTCGCGAAGCAGCCGCACCGTGCGCGAGTACCGTGCCATGCCCTGCATGTTCGGCGGATCCAACTCGGTATAGGTGCGGGCCTCGGCATCCGCACCACGCAGGGCGAACTCCAGGATCTCGGCCTTGAGTCCCAGCTCGGCCAGCCTGTCGGCGACCCCGTCACCCTTGATCACCGGGATATCCTGCAGCATTCCGATCCCCCTCCGGCTCGTCTCCCACTTCCGGAAATCCTTCCTCACCTGAGGCAGGAAAACGCGAAGGCTCGGCCCCGGCGTGTCGCGGCGAGGTTCCATCCCGAAACGTCGTGAGGAGGCTAAACATGGGAGTCGCTCGCCCAGGGACCCGCTAGGCCCAGGCCGAGGTCAAGGGCGGTTCCGCCTGTTCCGCGTGCACGCAGCCCGCGCGTACCCAGACGGCGTCGGCCTTGCGTCACGAGCCAAGTGGGCTAGGGTCCGGTCGGGTGGTCAAGAGCGAGCCGGCGGGCGACGTAGTCCATCACCGAGGTTGCCTGCGGGATGTCCTCGTCGTCGGTCGGACCGGCGGGTTCGAACCGTAGCCCGCGTAGCTGATCGGCAATCAGGGCCACCGGGACGCCGATTGCAGGGCCGGCGAGGTCACCGCGGAGAACGCCTCGGCCAGCCCGGCCAGGGCGGAGCCCTGCTTGCCTATCCGCAGGACGATCTCGCCGATGTGCCCGTCCGGGTGGGTCCCAGTGGTCAGAGAGCCTTCCGTCCCGGCGAGGACGAAGGAGATCGTGGCCGAGCGCCGCGCGCTTGGCATCCGCCGCGCGATCACGGCCGGTCTGATCGCCGGGACAGTCATTGCGTTCCCCCGCGTGCGGTCGGTCGTGTTCAGCGCGTGCCTCGTGAGCGTCGCCCTCGACGGCAGCATGTCGACCATAGGTGCGGGGTACGACAGGAATGCGCTGGCAGGCGACGCGTGCGGAACGTTTACGGCGGGTGCACCGTACGCGGGTCGGGCCCCGGGGGCGGCGCGCGCTCGCCGACAGCCGCCGCGGGGGGCCCGCCTGTACCTGCGGTGGGCGGACATCTTGTCGCCCCCGACCGCCAGGCATGGTCGCTTGGAATGCGCGCCGATCCCGGGCTTGCCCGTGCCTATCGGGGTTGCCGCTTCGTAGCGGCGTGGCATGGCGCCCTCGCGGACGGCCTGACTCTGGTGAGGCGAGTTCGATAGCGTATCTCTGTGATGTCGAAGCCCTCGTCGCGTCGCGGCTTGGATCAATCCCGCACCACGGGTGGCGAGCCTGCCATTGGCGCGGGCTCAGCCGGTGCACCGGGTACGACGGCAGGGCAGCGTCGTGGCCGGCGATAAGGTCACCGGGGAGGCGCCCGAGCAGCTCGTAGAACGCGCATTCGGCCATGAAAACCGGATGAGGCTCCTCGGCCGGTACTTCGATGGGCGGCCGACGCCTGTCACGCCCAGTGGCGCGTGGCGCGATATCTACCGCCTGCTGCTATGGATCCACCCGACGGTCGGCCTTGCCCACTGTTACGAGTCAGACAAGTGTCAGCCAGGGCGGCCCTGGTATGCCCGGTCCCTGGCCTTTCATACGTGGCTCGCCCATGAGTTCGGCGTGACCCCGCGCACTCTTGGCGTCGAGATCGACGTGCTGTTCTCGCTGGCAGTTACAGACCTCGCTGCGTTTGCGGCGACCAAGCGCGAGCGTTCCGCCGCGATCGCAGAGTCCCAGAGGCAGGTCTATGCGCCGGAGGAGTTGCCGCTGCCGGGTGAGGATCCGGAACTCATAGATCTCGTTAACCGGCACCTGGCGCCATGGCTTCGCGAGCTTCCCGACCCGGAGCGCCTCCGGAACCTAGCGGCTAGCGTCCGGCTTTACGTGGGCCAGGAAAATAAGCGGAAAAATATCGTCGGCCAGGGCTTTGAAGACACGATGGCCACCATACTGCAGAGAATTTCGGCGATCCAGCGATCCTACGATATCCGCATTCGGCCCAAGCTTCATGACCTCCCCGGGTTCTACCCGCCGAAGGAAGGCGAGGACACGCAGGAAGTAGATCTGGCCCTTGTCAGGAAGTCTGACAAGCACAGGACCCTGGTCACGTGCAAGTGGTCCTTCCGCAGCGACCGCGAGAAGCAGTTCCCCAACGAGCACACGGCATTCATGAACCTGCGCTCCAACAACCGGCCATTCGACTACGTGCTCCTGACGAACGAATTCGACCCTGCGCGGATGGCTTCGGTATCCGAACGGACCCGCGACGTCCACCCCCTCTTCCAGACCGTGGTACATGTCAGCCCCGCAGCCTTGCTCGCTGCATACGCTCCGCCGGCCCAGGACAGGAGCGACGGTGGCATAGCGCGAACCAGGAAGCACATAGCAAACGGAAGAATCCAGAGTGTTGAATCGTGGCTGATAGCGCTTATACCGCGGGATGCCAGACCGAACCGCTAGCGTGCCCGTCTTTCACTGGGTTGTTATCTGGCGCGGCGGACCGCTGCGCGCCCCTGCCCGGGTGTGCAGCCGGCCGCCGGTTTACGGGTACAACTGATCGGCCGGGTCGAGCCGCGACTCACGCAGCGCGCCGCCCGGGTGCCGACGCCGGGTACGGTTGCCAGCCAGGAGCACGTGGCCGTGGCCCCGACGCTGACTCGGGCATGATGGACCGCGTGCTCGCTGGCCTTGCGGCGGTCGCGGACGGAATTCACCGACGTGCCGGATCACCTTAGCCGGGCGGGCCGCTCCAGGGTGATGGCGGCGATTCGCTCGAAGAACACGCGGCCCGAGCTGGCGGTCCGGGTGGGCTTGCGCGCGGCTGGCGCGACCGGGTACCGGCTACACCTGAAAGCCGTGCCGGGCCGGCCGGATGTGGCATTCACGCGATGGAAGGTGGCAGTCTTCGTGGACGGCGCCTTCTGGCACGGGCACCCTGATCATTTTGACCCCGCACGGGCATCGCCCTATTGGCGGGACAAGATCGCGCGCAACCGGGAACGGGACCGGGCTGCCGACGCCGCGCTGCATGGGGCGGGCTGGACGGTCGTCCGCTGCTGGGACTTCGAGGTCAAGGAATCGCCCGAAGCCGTCGTTGATCGCGTGCTCCTGGCGTTAGGCGCCGCGGGATGGACACCCAAGCCTCGCGTGACGATGGCAACCCGGCCGGTCACTGCGGAGGCGCTACCTGGCGCCCGCCCGGTGGCGCGCCGTGCCGACTAGCCCGGCTACCTCCCGTGCCATGGCTGCCGCCAGGAGTGGGGGCACGGCGTTTCCGACTTGCCGGTACCGCGAGTGCGCCGGGCCCCCGTCAATTCGCCCAGGCAGGTCCCCACGCCGAGGGTCGGTTGTGAAGACGAAGTGGTCCGGGAAGGACTGGAGCCGGGCGAACTCGCGGACGCTAAGTGCTCGCGCGTGCTTGTAGTGGTAGGCAGAGTCGGCCTTCGTATTCAGGGTCCATGCCCAGATCCCGGGATGGAGGCGACGGTATGCATAGAAGTGGGCGCGGCCGAGCTTGCCGGTGTCGGTGCTGGGTCCCCATCTCTGGCCGCTGATGTACCGGACGGTGAGCTCATCCGCCAGGTCGCGATGGTTGCCTCCGGGCGGGATGCCGCGCAGACGGGTGACCGTGTCCTGGTTGATGCGAGGAACGCTCACGTTGCGAAGTGTTTCGTCGAGTTCCTTACGCATGAGGTGCTGGTAGGCAGACTCGGGCTCGGGAAGGTCAACCAGCGCGATGTCCTCGTCGCGGCGGCCGGTCTTCAGGCTCCGCAGGTCGGAGATCGCCTGCGCGGTGGTGACCACGGTCAGGTCGTCCGGATCGCGCAAGGCATGCAGGAGCCGGGCGGCGTTGTCGCCGCGGCCTTCAATCGCGTACTTGCCCTTGTCGCGACGGACGAGCGCCAGCTGAGACGTTGCCTCGGTGCCGAGCAGCGGTGTGGGAACGACGCCCAGCTCACGGCGAACACCGAGAAACACGATGCGCTTGCGCGTTTGGGGAACGCCGAAGTCGGCCGCGTCCAGTACGCGGGCCGTGACCGCGTATGCCCTGGCGAGCTCCAGGTCCTCCTTAACCTGCTCCAGGACGCCCATCTGCGCCATGCCGGGCACGTTCTCCATGACGAACACGGTCGGTGCGAGTTCGTCTACCGTCTTGACGAACTCCCGGTACAGCGAGTTACGCGGGTCATCGATAATCCGCGAGTGGTTGCGGACCTGGGAGAACGCCTGGCACGGCGGGCCGCCCACCACGACGTCTGCCCCGCGGCCTGCTGCCACGACCCGATTGTGGACGTCGCGATCCCGGATGTCACCGCAGGTTGTCTGAGCGCCGGGGAAGTTGAGCGCATAGGTGGCGCACGCGTCGGGGTCGATGTCCGTGCCCGCGACAATGGTGAAACCCTCCTGGCGAAAGCCTTCGGACAGCCCGCCGGCTCCAGCAAAAAGATCGACCACCCGCAGGGTTCCCACGCCGGGCCGCGCTCCAGCCACATCAGGATCTGCTGGCCCGAAGCCGAAGAGCGCCGGTTGTACCACCGGTTCCCCGGTCATCCCGCCTCCTCCCGGCGCTCGGCACGTGCCCGTCGTCGTTGATCCTGGCGGATGACCATACCGTTCGGACCACGCCGCGCCGAGTCCGCGCGCGACTACCGGTTGATCGTCTACCAGCCACCTACGACAAAGTTGCAAGGTCCGGACGCACCTCTCACCGTCCGTCACCACAGCGTTCGCAGGCGGCCAGCGACGGGCCTACCAGCAGACCGCAGCCGTCCTTCGCTGGCCGAGGTTGGCGGAGGCGCGCCGTGCGCGCCAGAGGATCCACACCAGACGGCCGGCTGGTGAGCGGGAATCTACATCTGGGGCGACCGAACCGTGCGCGGGTCGATGCCAGGGAGCAGGCCGCGCCATGACGGGTGCCGCAGCCCGTCCGCTTCGACGGTGCGGTAGGCGACCTGGGCGACCAGGACCGGTTCCACCCAGGTCGCGT
>Ga0075420_100000594_pt1 | contig 29116 bp, 19 predicted proteins | sample SoiMetdeltSBSDD4_FD_75296 | JGI IMG/M metagenome (GOLD analysis project Ga0075420, IMG submission 75296) | Bulk soil microbial communities from a Populus tree surrounding site in Tennessee, USA - Soil MetaG P. deltoides SBSDD4 | ecosystem: Environmental > Terrestrial > Soil > Tree plantation...
AACCACGACGCCTGCATCCTCTGCGACCGCTGCGTGCGCGCCTGCGACGACATCCAGGGCAACGACGTGATCGGCCGCACCGGCAAGGGCTACACCGCGCGCATCGCCTTCGACCTCGACGACCCCATGGGCGAGTCCTCGTGCGTGACCTGCGGCGAGTGCGTGGCCGCGTGCCCCACCGGGGCGCTCGTGAACAAGCCGATCCGCGACGTGCCGATCCGCCCGCGCGAGGATCTCGAGCAGGTCGAGACGGTCTGCCCCTACTGCGGCGTGGGCTGCGCGCTCACCTACAACGTCGATCGCGAGCGCAACGCGATCGCCTACGCCGACGGGCGCGAGCAGCCCGGCTCGAAGGGGCGGCTGTGCGTGAAGGGCCGCTACGGCTGGGACTACGCGCAGTCGCCGCAGCGACTGAGGACGCCGCTGATCCGGGTCGACGAGTCTTATCCGAAGGGCCCGCTCAGCACCGATGTGAAGGGCGAGGGGCGGCGGCGCAGGCGCAAGCCGGGCGGTCTCGTCGACTACAACGAGGTGCTGCCGCACTTCCGCGAGGCGACCTGGGACGAGGCGCTAGACCTGGTGGCCCGCCGGCTGACCGAGATCCACGCCGACGGCGGCCCGCCGGCGATCGCCGGCTTCGGCTCGGCCAAGTGCTCAAACGAGGAGGCCTACCTGTTCCAGAAGCTGATCCGGACGGCGTTCCACACCAACAACGTGGACCACTGCACGCGCCTCTGCCACGCCTCGAGCGTGGCGGCGCTGTTCGAGGGGATCGGCTCGGGGGCGGTCTCGACCACCTACGGCGACGTGATCAACGCCGACGTGGCGATCATCACCGGCAGCAACGCCACCGCCAACCACCCGGTGGCCTCCTCGTTCTTCAAGCAGGCCCGCCGGCGCGGCACCACGGTGATCTACGTGGACCCGCGCGCGAGCAAGGTGGCCGACCACGCCGACATCTTCTGCCAGATCAAGCCGGGCACCGACGTGGCGTTCTACAACGCCCTGATGCACGAGCTGATCCGAACGGACCTCGTGGACCACGACTTCATCGAGAGCCGCACCTCGAACTACGAGGAGCTCGAGAAGACGGTGGCGGAGTACACGCCCGAGCGCGCCGCCCAGATCTGCGAGCTCGACGCCGACCTGATCCGGCGCGTGGCGCGCGTCTGGGGCGAGGCGAGCGCCGGGGTCATCTTCTGGGGCATGGGGATCTCGCAGCACACCACCGGAACCGACAACGCGCGCTGCCTGATCGCGCTCTGCTCGATCACCGGCAACGTGGGCCGCCACGGCACCGGGCTGCACCCGCTGCGCGGCCAGAACAACGTGCAGGGCGCCTCGGACGTGGGGTTGATCCCGATGTTCTTGCCGGGTTACCAGGGCGTGGAGGCCGAGGACATCCGCGACCGCTTCGAGGAGGCCTGGAAGACGGAGCTCGACCCCGAGCGCGGGCTCACCGTGACCGAGATCATCGGCTCGATCCTCGAGGGCGGCGTGCGCGGGATGTACATGATGGGCGAGAACCCGTTCCTCTCGGACCCGAACGTGAACAAGGTCCGCAAGGCGCTCGCCGCGCTCGAGTTCCTGGTGGTGCAGGACATCTTCCTTACCGAGACTGCGGAGTTCGCCGACGTGATCCTGCCGGCCTCCTCGTACATGGAGAAGGACGGCACCTACACGAACACCGACCGCCGCGTGCAGCTCGGGCGCAAGGTTCTCGACGCCCCCGGCGACGCGCGGGTGGACTGGGAGATCGTGCAGGAGGTGGCCCAGCGCGTGGGCCTCGACTGGGACTACGACTCGCCGCGCGAGGTGTTCGACGAGATGGCGGAGCTCACCACGGGCTACGGGACACTCAGCTACGACAACCTCGGCCCGAGCGGCAAGCTCTACCCGAACCCGGATCCCGAGCACAGCGACGGCACCATCGTGCTCTTCACCGAGCGCTTCAACACCGAGGACGGCCTCGCTCACATCGTGCCGGCCGAGTGGCTGCCGCCCAGGGAGCTGCCGGACGACGAGTTCCCGTTCGTGCTCAACACGGGCCGGCTGCTGGAGCACTGGCACACCGGCTCGATGACCCGCCGCTCGTTCGCACTCGACGCGATCGAGCCGCGCGCGGAGGTCTACCTGCACCCCGCCGACGCCGCCAACCTCGGGCTCGAGGACGGCGGCATGGCGCGCGTGAGCTCGCGGCGGGGCTCGATCGAGCTGGCCGTGAAGGTGTCCCACCGCGAGGCGCTCGGGAACGTGTTCATCCCGTTCCACTTCCGCGAGGCGGCGGCCAACCTGCTCACGATCGACGCCATCGACCCGATGGGGAAGATCCCCGAGTTCAAGTTCTGCGCAGTGCGCGTAGAGCCGGCCTGATGGCGGCGACACCAAGCACCGTTCCCGGAGTGGAGGCCCGGGCCGGCAAGTTTCCCGGGCCCAGCCTGATCCCCGCCCTCAACGCCATCCAGCGCCGAAACGGCTGGCTGCCGCGGGAGGAGCTCGTGCAGCTCTCGCGCGAGGTGCGCCGCCCGCTGTATGAGATCGAGGGCCTGATCTCGTTTTACCCCCACTACCGCACCGATCCGCCGCGCTCGGTGGCGCTGCACGTGTGCGGCGACCTGTCCTGCTGGCTGTCGGGCTCGGAGGAGCGCATCGCCGAGCTGCGCGCCCGGTACGGCGACGACGTGGAGGTGGAGCTGGTCGAGGTGTCCTGCCTCGGGCGCTGCGACGACGCTCCGGCGGTGGCAGTCGACGAGCGCCCCGCGAAGGCCGCCGAGGCGGACGAGCTGGTGGCGGCCGCGCGCGCCGGCGAGGGAAGCGGCCGGGCGGCGGTCCGGACGCGCGACGAGCCCTGGCCGAACGACCCCTACGCCCCGGGCGAGGAGCGCTACCGGCTGCTGCGCGCCCTGCTCCGCGGCGCGCTCGACCCGGGCGAGATCGTGGCCGCGCTCAGTGACTCCGGCCTGCGCGGCATGGGCGGAGCGGGCTTCCCGACGGGGAAGAAGTGGGAGCTCGTGGCGGGCCAGGAGGCCACCCCGAAATACGCGATCTGCAACGCCGACGAGTCCGAGCCGGGCACTTTCAAGGACCGCCAGATCATGGCCGAGCAGCCTCACCTGGTGCTCGAGGGGCTTCTGCTCGGGATGGTCGTGACCGGCGCCGAGGAGGGCTGGGTGTTCATCCGGCACGAGTACGGCCCCGAGGAGGAGGTGCTGCGCGAGGAGATCGAGGCGCTGCGCACCGAGGGCCTCGTGGGCGAGGACGCGGGCGGCAGCGGCCGCCGCATCTCGCTCGAGATCTTCACCTCGCCGGGCGGCTACATCCTCGGCGAGGAGTCCGCGCTGCTCGAGTGCATGGAGGGTCACCGCGGCGAGCCGCGCAACAAGCCGCCCTTCCCGGGCGTGTACGGGCTCTGGGGGAAGCCCACCCTGATGAACTCCGTGGAGACCTTCGCCCACGTGCCCGTGATCCTCGAGCGCGGCGCCGACTGGTGGAAGGCGCAGGGAGCGAACGGCTCCACGGGGCTCAAGTTCTTCGCCGTGTCGGGGCACGTGGAGCGCCCGGGCGTGTACTGCGTTCCGATGGGCACGACAGGCCGCGAGCTGCTCGAGCGCGCCGGCGGCGTGCGCGACGGCGGGGAGCTCGCCGCCATCCAGCCGGGCGGCGCCTCCTCGAACTTCCTCGGCCCGGACGGCCTCGACGTGCCGCTCGACTTCGACTCGCTGGCCGAGGCGGGCTCGATGCTCGGCTCAGGCGCGCTTACGGTCATCGCCGAGGGCACCGACCTGCTGGCGGCCGCCACCAACGTCCTTCGCTTCTTCCGCAACGAGTCGTGCGGCAAGTGCGTGCCCTGCCGGGTGGGATCGCACAAGGCGCACGAGATCCTTACCGAGCTGCTCGAGTCGGGCGGCGGACCGGACGACGTGGACGAGCGGATCGTGCAGCTCGAGGAGACGATGCGGCTCACCTCGATCTGCGGCCTCGGCCAGGTGGCGCTCGGGCCGGTGATCAGTGTGGTGGGCCTCAAGCGCGGCGGGACCGAGGCGCGCACCCACCCGCGCGGTGAGGCGTCGCCCGAGGAGGAGGGCGGCGACCCCGGCGGCGACGGGAGCTAGGGGCCGTGGCCGCCCGCCAGGGGCGCGAGTTCTTCGCCGTGCGGAGGGTCTCCGAGGCGCTCGAGGGCTTCCGCCCGGCGCGCCGCACGGGCGTGGAGCGGATCCCCCTCGAGCAGGGCCTCGGGCGGGTGCCGGCCGAGGCGATCGAGGCAGGCGCGCCGCTGCCCGGCTTCGCCCGCGCCACCGTGGACGGCTACGCGGTGCGCGCCGCCGACACCTACGGGGCGTCGGAGGGAATGCCCACCTACCTGGAGCTCAGCGGCGAGTCCGCGATGGGCCAGGAGCCAGAGGTCGAGCTGCGCCCGGGCGGCGCGGTGGCGATCGCCACGGGGGCGCCGGTCCCGCCGCGGGCGGACGCCGTGGTCAAGGTCGAGCACACGAATGCCGCGAGCGAGGAGCTGATCGAGGTTCTGCGCCCGGTCGCGCCCGGCGAGGGGCTGGTGCGTGCCGACGAGGACGCCGCTCCTGGGGCCGTGCTGGCGCGACCCGGCCGGCCGCTGCGGGCTCACGACCTCGGGATGCTGGCGGCCGCCGGCGTGACCACCCTGCCGGCCTGCGCGCGGCCCACCGTGGCGATCGCCTCGACCGGCGACGAGCTCGTGCCGGCCACCACGGCGGACCTCGGCGCCGGGCAGGTGCGCGACGCCACCGCCACGGCGCTCTCCGCGCTCGTGCACGAGGCCGGCGGCGTGCCCGTGTTCGCGGGCATCGTGCCCGACGACCTCGACGCGCTGACGGGCACCCTGCGGGCGGCACTCGCGGGGGCCGACGTGCTGGTGGTCTCGGCGGGCTCGTCGGTGGGCGCGCGCGACGCCACCGCGGCGGCCGTGGCCGCGCTCGGCGAGCCGGGCATCTGGTGCCATGGGCTCGCGCTGCGCCCGGGCAAGCCCACGATCCTGGCCGAGTGCGAGGGCGTGCCCGTGATCGGGCTACCGGGCAACCCGCGCTCGGCGCTGGTGGTGTTCCGGCTCGTGGGGATGCCGATCGTGCGCGCGGTGGGCGGCTGGAGCGAGCCGCCGGTCGAGCCGACCGTGCGGGCGCGGCTCGCGCGCGACCTGCCCTCGTCGACCGGGCGGCTCGACATCGTGCAGGTCGAGCTCGACGGCGACGAGGCGGTGCCGCTGTTCGGCAGCTCCTCGCTGCTGTCGGTGCTCACGGCCGCGGACGGCTACCTCGTCGTGCCCGAGGCGGCCACCGGGCTCGCCGCCGGCAGCGAGGTCGAGGTCAGGCTCTACCGCTAGATGGCGCTCCCAGCCCCCTTCATCCACGACATCCCGGCCGCCGAGGCGCTGGCGGCCTGGGTGGAGGCCTGCGCCACGGCCGGCTGCCCCGAACGCCTCGAGGTGATCGAGGTGCCGCTCGACCGGGCCGTGGGCATGGTCACGGCCGAGCCCGTCTGGGCCACGCGCTCCTCGCCGCCGTTCGACGCCGCCGCGATGGACGGGATCGCCGTGCGGGCCGAGGACACCGGCCAGGCGAGCGAGACCTCGCCCGTGCAGCTCGACTCGTCCGACTACGAGATCGTGGACACCGGCGATCCGATGCCGGAGGGCCGCGACGCCGTGGTGATGCGCGAGGAGGTGCACGAGCGCGACGGCGGTGAGGTAGAGCTGCGCGCCGCCGCCGTTCCGTACCAGCACGTCCGCTCGATCGGCGAGGACGTGAGCGCGGCCGAGCTGCTGCTGCCGGCCGGCCACCGCCTGCGCCCGGTAGACGTGGCGGCCGCGGGGGCCGCGGGGGCGGCCCGACTCACGGTGCGCCGCCGCCCGGTGGTGGCGGTGATCCCGACCGGGGACGAGATCCGGCCGGTAGGAGCCGAGCTCGGCCCGGGCGAGCTCCCCGACACCAACTCGCTCATGCTCGCCGCCCAGGCCGAGGCCGCCGGCTGCGACGTGGTGCGCCACAAGGTGGTGCCGGACGAGCAGCAGCGGATCGTGGAATCCGTGCGCGCGGCAGCGGGCGGCGCCGACCTCGTGATCGTGATCGCCGGCTCGAGTGCCGGCCGCGACGACTACACAGCGGCGGTGGTCGAGGAGGTGGGCGTGCTCGCCGTTCACGGCGTGGCGGTCAAGCCGGGCCACCCGGTGGTGCTGGGCGCCGCCGTGGCCGACTCGGCCCCCGGCACCCCGGTGCTGGGGGCGCCCGGCTATCCCGTCTCGGCCGCGCTCACCTTCCACATCTTTGCCGCGCCGCTGCTCGCGCGGCTGGAGGGAGCGCCGCCGCCCGATCTCCCGCGTACCCGCGCGTCGCTCGCCCGCAAGCTCGCCTCCACGATGGGCACCGACGACTGGGTGCGGGTGCGCCTCGGCCGCGTGGGCGAGCGGCTCGTGGCCACGCCCCTGCCCCGCGGCGCCGGCGTGCTCACCTCGCTCGTACGCGCCGACGGCCTGGTGGTGGTGCCCGCGCCGCTCGAGGGACACCACCCCGGCGAGGAGGTCGACGTGCTGCTGCTGCGCGGCGTGGGCGAGATCGAGCGCACGATCGTGGCCACCGGCTCGCACGACCTGGTGCTCGACCTGGCCGCCTCGGAGCTGCGCCGGCGCGACCCGCGGATCGCGCTGGCGTCGTCGAACGTCGGGTCGCTCGGCGGGCTCACGGCACTGCGCGACGGCCTCTGCCACCTCGCCGGCTCGCACCTGCTCGACCCGGACAGCGGCGAGTACACGCTGCCCTGGATCGAGCGGCTCCTGCCGGGCCGGGACGTGGCGGTGGTGAGGCTCACACACCGCGACCAGGGCCTGATCGTGGCGCCCGGGAACCCGCTCGGCCTGACCGGAATCGACGATCTCGTACGCCCGGGCCTGCGCTACGTGAACCGACAGCGCGGCGCCGGCACGCGCGTGCTGCTCGACCACGAGCTGGCCAGGCGCGGGATCGAGGCGGACGCGGTGGAGGGATACGCGCGCGAGGAGCACACCCACCTGGCCGTTGCCGCGGCGGTGTCTGCCGGCCGCGCCGACTGCGGGCTCGGGGTGATGGCCGCGGCGCGCGCGTTCGAGCTCGGCTTCGTGCCGGTGGCCAAGGAGCCCTACGACCTCGTGCTCGACCGGGCCTCCGTCGACGCCCCGCTGCTCGCCCCGCTTTGGGAGCTGCTCGCCTCGGAGGAGTTCGCGGCGAGCGTGACCGCGCTCGGCGGCTACGACACGACCGAGATGGGCGCCCGGATCCGCTAGTCCCGCGCGAGCCCGGCTCCCGGCGCCGTCCTACCCGCTCGCCGTGCGCGCCCGCGCCACCGCCGCCCGCCGCGCCGCACCCAGCGCGCGCTCGGCGGCCTCGGCGCTCCCGACGTTGATCTCCACGAGCCGGGCCGCCGCGGCCGTGGCCGCCTCGGCGATCGTCACGCCGGCCGCGGCATCCCCGCGCACGGCCGGCGCGGCCACGAGCGTGACCTCCGCGCCGAGCTCGGCCACCTCGGCGGCGCTCTCGGCGATGGCGAGCGGAGAGGCGCTCGCCTCCTCGAGCGCGGCCGCCAACCGGCTCGCCCGCGACGGGTCGTCCTCGGGCAGGCGCCGCGCTTCGAGCACAGGCGCGTAGGAGGACAGCTCCTCCTCAGCGAGCGCCAGTGCGCGCTTGCGCAGGGCGCCCAGGCGGACCGGCAGACCGGCATCGAGGACGGAGCCCGGCCGCCCCAGCTCGATCGCGGCCGCCATCTCGACGAGGGCCGCGCCCAGCGCACAGGCGCAGGCGCAGGCTGAGCCGCCGCCCGGCGCCGGGGCGGCCTCCGCCACGCCGCCCAGCAACGTCTCGAAGGGCTGTCGGGCCAGGGACTCCACGGGCCGCGATGCTAGCCGGGCGTCCGGTATCGTCACCTGTACGAATTCGTTCAACGGAGGAGACTGACGATGCCGGCGACCGCTGCCAGCCAGGCCGTCCTCGAGGACGTGAGCGACGAGCAGGTCGAGCGCTTCCAGGAGGACGGATTCCTGATCATCGAGGAGGGCTTTCTCTCCGACGGGACGATCGAAGTGCTCCGGGAGCGCTTCGCGGCGCTCTTCGACGGCGACTACGCGACCGGCATCGCGCCCGACGAGGTGAACTGGAAGCAGGGCCGCGATCCCGATGACCTGACCCGGCAGCTCTGCAACGGCTGGCGCTCCGACGATCTGATCGCCGCGCAGGTGCTGAGCGAGCGGACCGGCCGGATCGCCTCGCGGCTGATGGGGTACCGCGGCGTGCGCATGGTCCAGGACAACTGCCTGTGGAAGCCGCCGGGGGCGCGCTCGCTCGGGATGCACCAGGACGCCTCCTACGCGCAGTACCTCGTGCCCCCCGAGATGATCACGTGCTGGGTGGCGCTCGACGAGACCCAGGCCGCCGGCGGCACGATCGAGCACGTGAGGGGTTCGCACCGCTGGCCGAAGACGCCGCCCGACCGCGGCAGCTTCCACGCCCCCGACGACTGGCTCGCTCCGGTGGCGGCAGCCGCGCCCGAGGGCGTCGAGCCCGAGCGGGTCCCCGTCGTGGTCAAGGCGGGCGGCTGCGCGTTCCACCACGGCTGGACCTTCCACGGCTCGGGACCGAACGAGGCGACCGTCGAGCGGCGCGCGCTCGTGACCCACATGACCCCCGTCGAGGCGCGCTTCCACCCTACGAACGTCGACCTGACCTACTCGCGCTACCGACGCCGCGGCGACCTCTCGCTCGACGAGTCGTTCTTCCCAGTGCTCTGGGACGAGGACGGCGCCCGCAGCGCCTGGCTCGGCACGCTGCCAGAGCTTCCCTGAGGTCGCGCGCCTACGCGGCGGCCGCCGCGAGCGACAGCATTCGCGCCCGGCCGCGAGCCTCTAGGTGGCGCCGGAAGGCCGCGTTCGAGTAGAGCGTGGCCATCGCCCCGGCGGCCTCGCCCGCGGGCACGCCCTCCGAGAACGTTCGAATCAGCTCCAGGTGCGAGCGCTTGCAGGAGGCCTCCGGCGTGGAGGAGCCGGGCCGGAACAGGCCGCTGCGCCGCGCCACCGCGGCCGGCGAGCGCCCGTTCAGGCGCGCCGGTTCGGAGCGCTCCAGGCAGGCCCTCGTGAGCAGCGCGAGCCGCTCGGGCTCGCGCCGCGCCGCGGAGTAGCCGGGCAGCAGCAGGCGGCAGGCCTCCTGGAGCAGCGACGCCGGCACCCGCAGTGGCGGGCGCTCGGCGCCCGCCACGCTCACCCGCCCGCCTCCGCAACGAGCGCCGGCCGGCGCGCGGGCTCGGTGCGACCCGGGTCGCGCGCCTCGATCTGCTCGAGCTTCGCCAGCAGGTTCTCCGCCATCCGGATCGACGCGGCGTCGATCAGGCGGCCGTCGAGCGACACAGCGCCCTTGCCCTCGGCGGCCGCCTGCCGCATCGCCTCGACGATCCGGCGCGTGCGCTCCACCAGCCGCGGCGCCGGGGTGTAGACCTCGTTCGCCAGCTCGATCTGCGCCGGATGGATGGCCCACTTGCCCTCGTAGCCGAGCACCGCCGAGCGGCGCGCCGCGGCGAGGTAGCCCTCTGGGTCCGTGAAGTCGCCGAACGGGCCGTCGATCGGCCGCAGGCCGTGCGCCCGGCAGGTCACGGCGATCCGGGCGAGCGGGTAGTGCCACTGGTCGCCCCAGTGACGCTCGCGCTCGGACGACGCCCCGCCGCCGTCGGGATCGGTGAGCACCGCGTAGGCCGGGTCCACGCCGCCGATCGAGGCCGTGTGACTCTGGATCGAGGCGGCGTAGTCGGCAACGCCGAAGATCATCGCCTCCATCCGCTCAGGGCAGGCGGTGGCGATCTCGTCGACGTTGACCATGCCGATCGCCGTCTCGATCAGCACCGCCAGGCCGATCGTGCGCTCGAGATTCATCGCCGCCTCGATCTGGGTCAGCAGCGTGGCCACCAGGTGCACGTCACCGGCGCCGCTCACCTTCGGGATTACGACCGCGTCGACGTGCTCGCCGGCCTGCTCCACCACGTCGACCACGTCGCGGTAGCACCAGTGTGTATCGAGCCCGTTGATGCGCACGGAGACCGAGTTCTGGCCCCAGTCGAGCTCGCGCAGGGCGTCGACCACGTTCAGGCGAGCCTGCTCCTTGTCGTCGGGAGCCACGGCGTCCTCGAGATCGAGCATCACCACGTCGGCGCCGAGAGCCGGCGCCTTCTCGAGCATCCGCACGTTGCTGCCGGGCACGCAGAGCTCGCTGCGGTGCAGGCGCGTCTTGGTGGGCGTCATGGCGGTAGTAGAGCGGCGCCGAGGCCCCGCAGCAAGGTGGAATAGACACATTCGTCTGCCCTTCCCCGCGCCTCAATACATAGAGTTTTTTCTCACTGTTTCGCGAAAGTATTAGGTTGGGTTGCAGCACAGGCGCGGGTACGCAAACCTGAACGCCATGACTTCCGACCTTCCCGTGCTCTCCCCGCCCGAGCGGCTGCTCTGCGGACCGGGGCCCACGAACGTCGAGCCGACGGTGCTCGCGGCCATGCAACGCCCGATGCTCGGCCACCTGGATCCCGACCTGCATGACGCGCTGCTCGACGTCGTGGCGATGCTGCGCCAGACCTGGCGGATGCCCGACGGCCTCGTGCTCCCGCTCCACTGCACGGGCACGGCGGGCATGGAGACCGGGCTCGCAAGCCTGCTCGAGCCGGGCGACACCGCCGTGGTGGCGCGCTCCGGCTTCTTTGGCGCGCGCGTGGCCGAGATCGCCCGGCGCCACGGCGCGGACGTGGTGGAGGTCGAGGCCGACTGGGGCGAGGCCGTGCCGAACGAGCGCCTGATCGAGGCGCTCGACCGCAACCCGGAGGCGCGCGTGCTCGTGGTGGTGCACGCGGAGACCTCGAGCGGCGTCCAGCACCCGCTGGCGGAGCTTGCCGAGGCGATGCGCGGCCGCGACACGCTCCTGATCGCCGACTGCGTGACCTCGCTCGGCGGCGTGGAGCTCCAGGCCGGCGCGTGGGGGATCGACTTCGCGTACTCGTGCACGCAGAAGTGCCTGGCCGCTCCGCCTGGCATGTCGCCGCTCGCCGTTTCCGAGCGCGCGCTCGAGCGCATCCGCTCCCGCAGCACCCAGGTCCCGTTCTCCTTCGACCTGCTCCTGCTCGAGGACTACTGGGTCAAGCGGCCGGCGGCCTACCACCACACCGCGCCGATCCTCTCGATCTATGCCCTGCACGAGGCGTTGCGCAGCACCCTGGAGGAGGGGCTCGAGCAGCGCTGGGAGCGCCACGCCCGCGCCGGCGTGCACCTTCAGCAGGAGCTGCGCTCCCGCGGCCTGGAGCTGCTCGCCGACCCCGAGCGCCAGCTCGCTCCGCTAACCGCTGTGCGGGTGCCCGCGGGCGTGGACGCCAAGCGCGTGCAGGGGCGCATGCTGCGCGAGCACGGCATCGAGATCGGTGGCGGCCTGGGCCCGGCCGCGCCCGACATGTGGCGGATCGGCCTGATGGGCACGAACGCCACGGTCGAGACGGCCGACCGCGTGGTGGCCGCGCTCGACGCCGTGCTGGCGGAGGAGCGGGAGCCGACGCTCGCCTAGCCGGCCGCGGGCCTAGCCGCAGGCGTTCGCCGTGTCCCCGCCGGCCAGGTCGGGGCAGCGGTTGGCGCCCGCGCCGCCCTCGTGGTGGTCGTCGCCGGGGCCGCCCCTGAGCACGTCGTCGCCGGGGCCGCCCGACAGCACGTCGAAGGCGTCGCCGCCGGCAAGCTCGTCGTCGCCCGGACCGCCGTAGAGCGTGTCGTCGCCTGCGCCGCCCTCGGCCTCGTCATCGCCATCGTCGCCGAAGACCGCGTCGTCGCCTCCGCTCGCCAGGACGCGGTCGTCGCCGCCCAGCCCGCAGATCACGTCGTCGCCCGAGGTGCCACGCAGCTCGTCGTCGCGGCGCGTGCCGGTCACCGTGCAGCCACGCGGGTCGGAGTTGAACTCCTCGACCCCCATCACGGGCCGCAGCGCCCGGGCCATGCCGTCGTCCGAGACGAAGTAGCGGCGCAGCACGTCGCCCGCGAGGGCGTTGCCGAGGGCGGCCATGATCATGCCCTGGTCGAGCGACAGGTAGAAGTCGGACACCCTGCCGCTGTCCACGTTCACGGAGTCGCGGAAGCCCCACTGTTGGTCGAAGACGGCGAAGTCGCGCTCCAGCCTGCCGAGCATCTCGAGCACCTGGGCCGGGCGCCAGCGCAGCCCCAGGAAGGCGGCGTGCGGCGTGACCACGCCATTGGTGTAGGCGCTCGGTGCCGGAGCCGGCTTGGGATCGCGCTTCGGACAGCCCGCGAAGCCGGCGTCGACCAGGGTGCCGTCGTTGTTCGAGGGGTTGCCGTTCGGATCCATCCCCACGGCGTCAACGCCGTAGGCGCGGTAGCCGCCCTCGGGGATGTTGGACGGTGAGAAGCCCCAGTAGCCGTACGCCGCCTCCACGAGGCCGTGCCGGCGCTGCGCGTCCACCGTGAGCGGATGGTTCGAGCCCCAGCTGCCCGGCGCCCAGCGCTCCTCGGGCAGGAACAGGGCAGGCATCAAGGCCTCGAACATGCTGCCGCCCCAGCTCGGCGTGACGCGCGTGCCGGCGTACGGGTAGGCGCCGTCGAACACGCTCGCGCCGTAGTAGGTGCGCTGGAAGCCCACGGGGCGCGTCTCCTGCCAGCTCCAGTCGCAGCTGTTCGGGAAGCTCCGCCAGGCGCCGAAGTAGTGCCGCTTCGGAAGCTCGCCCTTGGCGATCCCGATGTAGCTCGCGATGCGGCTCTCGCTGACGATCGTGTCATAGCAGCAGGGCGCCGCTCCGGTGTCGGGCGCGTAGTGGAAGAGGATGCGGTTGACCTCCGGCCGGTAGTAGAAGCCGAAGTTCATGCTCGAGTAGAGCGCGCCGGTGCGCGACTTGAGCTCCGGGAACGCGTTGCCGGCAATCCGCAGGCCGGTGGCGAGCCAGCCGTTGTCGACCGAGGAGAGGATCGGGGTGAGGGGCTCACCGGACGGCGGCCAGGTAGTGAGCTTCTCGCCGTTGCGGTAGTCGTACCAGTTGTAGAACTGCCCGCTCGGCTCGTGGCGCTCCATGCCCTCCAGGGTGTGGAGCGTGCGGTCGAGGCGGCTCACCGCCTCGTCGCGGCCGATCAGCCCGACCTTCTCGGCCACGACCGTGCTCCACATGTACGCGCCGATGTTGGTGGTCGAGGTCTGCACGCTCCGGGTGCCGTCGAAGCGCAGCGTGTCGGCCGGCAGTCCCGACTGCTCGTCGGTCATCGCGACGAACGAGCGCCAGGTGCCGGCGGCATAGCGCTCGAGCGCGCCTGCGCTGGTCTGGGCCGACGCCTCCGTGGCGGGCACCGCCACGAGGAGGACGATCAGCGCTCCCAGGACGAGGTTGCGGGTTCCTCTGGGGATGCCCCTCCCTGCGCAGCCGGCCGAGCCGGCTGCTTCGGGCAACTGTCGTGCTCGGTTCATCACTCCGCCTCCGTCGCTCATCGCAGCCGTACCCGGGTCGAACTTGCACGAACCATTCGGCATCTGACCGGCAGGAAGTGACAGAAACCTGGGTTTCCTGATAAACCTCGGCCCTCGTGGCAGCCGGTCCTGACGTCCGCCGCATGCGAAATCGCGAGAAGGTGGTGGCCGCGCTGCGCGAGGCGGGCGCCGCGAGCCGCGCCGAGCTGGCCCGGCGCACCGAGCTGTCGCGCACCACCGTCGCGAGCATCGTGGCCGACCTCCAGCAGGAGGACCTCGTGGTCGAGCGCGAGGACGACAGCGGGGCGTCCCCGCGCGGCGGTCGGCCTCCTCGCCTCCTGTCGTTCAGCCGCTCGGCGGGGGCGGCGATCGGCATCGACTTCGGCAAGCGCCACCTACGCGTCGCGGCGGCCGACCTCAGCCACGCGATCCTCGCCGAGGCCGAGCGCGAGCTGCGCACCGACGAGCCCGCCGAGGTGGGACTCGAGACGGCCGTGCAGCTGGTCGATCAGGTCCTGGCCGAGGCGGAGCTCTCGCGATCCGAGGTGATCGGCGTGGGCCTCGGCCTGCCCGGCCCGATCGACATGCGCTCGGGGCGCGTGGGCTCGTCATCGATCCTGCCGGGCTGGATCGGGGTCCGGGCCGAGGAGGAGCTCGGCTCGCGGCTCGGGCTTCCCGTACACGTTGACAACGACGCCAACCTCGGGGCGCTGGCCGAGCTGCATTGGGGCGCGGCAGAGGGACACCGCAACGCCGCCTACCTCAAGGTCTCCACCGGCATCGGCGCCGGCCTGATCATCGACGGCCGGCTCTTCCACGGCGGCGCCGGCATGGCCGGCGAGATCGGCCATACAATCCTCCAGGATGAGGGCCCCGTGTGCCGCTGCGGCAAGCGCGGCTGCCTCGAGACTCTGGCCGGCGCGGCCGCGCTGCTCGAGCTGCTCCACGGCACGCACGGCCCGGACCTGACCACGCAGCAGTTACTCCGCGCCGCCGCCGAGGGCGACTCGGCCGCGCGGCGCGTGCTGGCCGACGCCGGGCGGCACATCGGCACGGCGCTGGCCACGCTCTGCGACCTGCTCAACCCCGAGCTGATCGTGGTCGGCGGCGAGCTGAGCGGCGCGGGCGACGTGCTCCTCGACCCGCTGCGCGAGCAGGTTCACCGTCACGCGATCCCGGCCACCGCCCGGGGCACGGAGATCGTGCCCGGCGTGCTCGGGCCGCGAGCCGAGTTGCTCGGGGCACTCGCCCTCGTGCTGGCGGACCCGGAGGGGTCAGCCGGTCATTCGCACGCGAGCGCGTAGCGGCAGGCCACCACCGCGGGGCGCTCCACCGGGCGGCCGGCGTCGATCGACCAGGCCAGTCGCACGAACTGAGCGTGGGTCCAGGCGAGCGGAGTGGAGGACAGCGTGCCCTCGCCGGGCGCGAAGCCGGGGCCGCCGGACGGCGGATTCTGATCCCAGACCTGCTCGGGCATCATGTGGCCGGGGCCCGCGGTGGCAGCGATCGCGCGCAGGCGCTCGGTGGCGGGCAGGCCGGCCGCGAGCTCGTACTCCCCGCGCTCGCCGGCGAAGAGCGGCCAGAGCCGGCCGATGCCCCGGTTCTCCGGCGTGCCGGGGAACGGGCCGCCGTCGGCCGTCTCGCCGTAGCCGTCGTGGGTGAAGCGGTGCCAGAACTGCCCGTTGGGGGTCCTCACGCCGAGCTCGCGGTCGATCACCGGCAGCGTTCGCACGATGTTGGTGTCGTCGGCGGGCTTGACGCCCAGCCGCACCAGCTCCAGGAAACTCGGGTCGACGACCGTCCGCTGGTCGACGGTCGGTCCGCCATCCGCGATCGTGTAGCTGGTCCCCGCGTCGGCGTTGCCGTCGACGGTGAGCCGCAGGTAGTAGGGGTGGTCGGCCAGCTGGCCGTTCGTGGTCACCGTCCAGCGCTCGATGCTGGCCTGCCATTCGTCGGCCGTGGAGCGGTAGTACGAGGCGGCGGCGTCCTGTCCGTTGGCCTCGGCGATCTCGGCGGCGCAGATGAGCGCCGCGATCTCGGCGGCGATCGTGGCCGGCGAGTAGCCGTCGGCGTTCTCCCAGCGCTCCTGGGAGTCGGGCCCGTTCGCGAGGATGCAGCCGATCGCGCTCTCCACGTGGGCCCAGGTGTCGGCGTCGTCGCGGCCGAGCTGCCAGGACATGATCACCGGGTAGGCCACCTCGTCGAGCTGCAGGTTCGGCCAGTGCGGCGTCCCGTCGAGGTTCGAGTTCTGCGGGAAGCAGCCGTCCGGCTTCTGCTGGCGCTTCCACAGGTAGTCGACCGCGCGCTCGGTGGCCTCGCGGTCGCCTGCGGCGAGCTGAGCGCTGGCCGCCTGGTAAAGGTCGCGCGACCACACGAGGTGGTAGGGCCCCGAGTAGGCGCCCAGGTTCCCCCACACCCAGGCCATCGACGGAGAGGCGATCGCGCCGCCCCGGAAGGTCTTGTCCTCGGTGGCGGCGAGGACCATGAGCGACACGTCGTACTCGGTCTCGAGCCCGGCCACGCTCGCGGGCCGCTCGAGGGGCTCGAGGTAGTCGTGCCAGCCGGCGGCGTAGGCGTCCGCCGTGCGCTCGAAGCCCCGGCCCAGCGCCAGCTTGGCCACGTCGGCGGCGGCCGCGCCCGAACCTCCGAACCCGAGCGCCAGCCGTAGGTCGCGGCTGCCTGCGAGGCCGGTGAGCGCCGTGCGGCCGGTCTGCACCACGTTGCCCTGCGGCGCCGAGTCGTAGTCCCAGTCCATCTGGGAGTCGGCGCTGATGTCGGTCCAGCCGTCGCTCGTGCCCTTGTAGCCGCTCGACGTCATGCCGAGCGCGGGGGCGGCGATCAGGGCGCTTGCGGCCTTGGCGTCGCTCGCCACGAGCGCATTTCGCAGCCGGCTCCCGCTGTCGTCGTCACCGGCGCCCGACAGCGCGGGGTCGTAGAGCACGTAGAGCCGCAGTGGCCGCCGGGTGAGCGACTCGAACCTCACGTCGATCAGCACCGCGGCGCGCGCGGGGTCGGTCACGTACGTCTTGGTGAGCCGCCAGCGCCCCGACTTCGACGTGTTCACCTGGCGGTAGGTGAGGCTGCGCCTGTCGACGAGCTGCACCTCGTGAGTCGCGTCGTCGCGCTCGCGCTCGACGAAGCTGCCGCCGTCCGAGACCACGAACTCGAGACTGCGGGCGCTCGGCGTGCCGAGGTCCGGGTAGTAGACCTCGGTCAGCTCGCCGTCGTTCAGGGTGAGCCAGGCCTTGCTCTCCAGGGAGGTCGAGCTGCCGAAGCCGTCCTTGTCCCCTTGGGTCCAGTTGTGCGGCTCGCCCGGCCCTCCCGGAGCCACGCCGTCGGCAGCCCTGGCCACCCCCCCGAGGGGCGCGGCCAGGGCCACCGCGAGCAGCCCGGCGAGTGCCAGGCGAGCGCGCATCAGTTGACCGTGAACGAGGCCTTCAGGTCGGCCTTCGAGCTGTTGCCGGCGTACACGTCGATCCGGCCGGGCTCGACCACGAGCTTGCCGCGGTTGTCGTAGAACCCGAAGTCGCTGCGGTCGAGCGTGAACTCGACCGTCTGCGAGGCGCCCTCGGCGAGCGTGACTCGCTGGAAGCCACGCAGCCTTCGCACCGGCTGCGACAGGCTCGCGACCGGGTCGTTCAGGTAGAGCTGGACCACCTCGTCACCCTTGCGGCCGCCCGTGTTGGTCACGTCCACGGACGCCTTGAGGCTCCCGTTGGCCCCCACGCTCGAGGCACTCAGCTGGAGGTTGCTCACCTCGAACGTCGTGTAGCTGAGGCCGTGGCCGAACACGAACAGCGGGTCGCAGCTCGGGATGTCGCGGTGCTGCGAGTTCCACTTGACCGCCTTGTTGCACGGGCGCCCGGCGGGCAGGTGGTTGTAGTAGATCGGCACCTGCCCGACGCGGTACGGGAAGGACACCGGCAGCTTGCCGCCGGGGTTCACCTTGCCGAACACCACGTCGGCCACCGCGGGCCCGGCCTGCACGCCCGGGAACCACGCCTCGAGCAGGGCGGGCGTGTCGCCCACCACGTCCTCGAGCGCGAGCGGGCGGCCGCTGAACAGCACGACCGCGTACGGCTTGCCGCTCGCCTTGACCGCCTGGATCAGCTCCTCCTGGCGACCGGGCAGGTCGAGCTTGCTGCGGGCGTTCGCCTCGCCGCTCATCTCGCGCGTCTCGCCCAGGGCGAGCACCACCTGATCGGCGCCGGCGAGGGCGGCGGAGATGTCCTCGATCGACTGGCAGCCCTCGGGATCCTCGTTCACATCACCGCTCTCACCGAACGGCACCTCGCCGTTCGAGAGCTTGCAGCCCTCGGCATAGGTCGCGCCCGGGCTCTGCTCGTTGATCCCGTCGAAGACGGTCACGGCGTCCTTGTCGTCGCCGCGGCCCCACCAGGGTCCGAGCATGTCGTGCTGGTTCTTGGCCAGCGGGCCGATCACGGCGGTCTTCTTGCTCGGGTCGAACGGCAGGACTCCGCCCTCGTTCTTCAGCAGCACCATCGACCTGGCGGCGGCCGTGCGCGCGGCCTCCACGGCGTCGGGCTTGAGCATCTGCGCCTCCGCCTCCGCCGGCTCGTAGGGCGCGTACGGGTCCTCGAACAGGCCGGCGCGGAACTTGATCCGCAGAATCCTGCGCACGGCGTCATTGATGCGGCTCAACGAGATGCGCCCGTCGGCGAGCAACTGCGCGCCGTAGTCGTGGATCAGCGTGCTGGTCATCTCCGAGTCAACGCCGGAGTTGAGCGCGAGCGCCGCCGCCCCCGGTCCGTCCTCGGCCACGCCGTGGCCGCAGTCGCCCTCATCCGGGGTCTTCGGCGGGCAGGCGCGCAGCTCGGCCACGGCCGTCCAGTCGCTCTCCACGAAGCCGTCGAAGCGCCACTCCTTCTTCAGGATGTCGTTCATCAGGTAGCTGTTGCCGCAGCCCGGCGAGCCGTTCAGGGAGTTGAACGAGCACATCACCGTGTCCGCGCCGGCGTCGATCGCGGCCTTGAAGGGCGGCAGGTACATGTTGCGCAGCTGCGACTCCGACATGTCCGTCGTGTTGTAGTCGCGGCCCGCCTCGGGCTGGCCGTAGGCGGCGAAGTGCTTGGGGCTCGCGATGAGCCTGTCGGGGTCGCTGTACTTCGGGCCCTGCGTGCCCTTCACGCGCGCGGCCGCCATCACCGAGTTCAGGTACGGATCCTCGCCCGCGCCCTCGGAGATGCGTCCCCAGCGGGGCTCGTGGGAGACGTCCACCATCGGCGCGTAGGTCTGCTTGATGCCCACCGCCGCGGACTCGCGCGCGCCGTACTTGGCGTCCTCCGCGGCCATCTTCGGATCGAAGCTGGCGCCAGTGCCGAGCGGGATCGGGAAGACGGTGCGGAAGCCGTGGATCGTGTCGAAGGCGAAGAGGATCGGGATCTTTAGGCGCGACTGGGTAACCGCCTTCTCCTGGATCTCCCTGATCTGGGCCGGATTGGTCACGCTCAGCACCGAGCCGAGGCCCGCCTTGATCACGTCGTCGTTGACCTTGAAGTCCGGCAGCAGTTCGATCTGAGCCAGCTTCTCTTCGAGCGTCATCTGCCCGAGCAGGTCGTTCACGCGCCGCTCGATCGACTTGTCGGCCTGCGGTCGCGCCGGCGCGAGGGCGGCCTCGTCGTCGCTCAACTGGGTCTGGGCGACCACACCGCCGGCCGCCCCCATGCAGAGTGCGACAATCGTCGCGCCGATTGCCGCCTTGCGCCTGCTCATGCTCATGGCCTCTCCTCGCCCCTCACGACTAAGCACCTCGGCGCTACCCCGGGCCCACTTGCGCTAAACCACCGGGGCCGAACCCAGTCGATTGTGTTCAAACCGTGCAGATTCCGAGCCGAATCTCGACAGGAACCGGTGGTTTTCGACACACGGCGTGGGCTGCTCAGGTGTCCGTGCGCGCGAGCACGTGACGCGCGGCCGGCGAGGCGCAGAAGGCCATGAATGCCTCGACCTCGGGGCGCACGGGGCCGACGGCCGAGCGAACCACGTGCCAGCGCCGCCGCGGCAAGCCGCCGCGCGGCGAGATGGTGTCGAGTAGCCCGAGCTCCAGCTCGAGCTCCACCGCCGCCCGCGACTGCAGCGCCACCCCCAGGCCGGCGCGCGCGGCCTGGTTGATCGCCCCGTTCGATCCCAGCGTGAGCATCGTCGGCTCGATCCCACGCCCGGCCAGCCACTCCTCGCAGAGCGTGCGCGTGCCGGAGCCCGGCTCCCGCAGCAGCCAGGGGCGGCCGGCGAGCTCCTCGACCGCCACCCAGGGACGCTTGGCCAGCGGGTCCCCCGGCGCCGTGACGAGTACGAACTCGTTGTCGGCGAAGTCCTGGCCGGTGAGATCCGCGTCCGGCGGGATGCGGCCGGTGATCGCCACGTCCGCCTCGTGGTCGAGCAGCCGCCGGAACACCCGCTCGCGGTTGCCCACGTCGAGGCTGATCTCGAGCTCTGGCCTGCCTTCGCGAAACGCCTGGATCAGCTGCGGCGCGAGGTGCTCCCCCGCCGTCGTGACCGCACTCACGCGGAGGCTGTGGGTCTCGTGGCCGGCGGCCTCGCGCGCGGCCCGGGCACCCTCCTCCAGCAGGCCCAGCACGTCGGCCGCGTAGCGCGCGTAGGCGGTCCCGGCGGCGGTGGGCCGCAGCGTGCGCCCGGCCCTCTCGGTGAGCGTCACGCCGAGCTCGCGCTCGAGGGCCGACACGGCAGCGGAGACCGAGGGCTGGGTGACCACCAGCTCCTCCGCGGCAGCGGTCACCGACCCACGCCGCACGACGGTCAGGAAGGCGGTGAGCTGGGTGAGGGTGACGGCCATGGACGGCGTCTAATGTATAGAGATTCGTCTAACCCGGCGCCTCGCCGCAAGCGACTGCAATCGATGCTCGAGGCGCTGGCGGCGCCTGCCTCCCTAGGTGTGCAGGGCCGAGTCCGCCCCGGTGTCCGGGCGTGGCTCGGCGCGCGGCGGCGACCCGCCGATCGCCAGCGCCGCCCGCGCGGTCACGGCGTGGTAGAGGATCAGGAGCTGCACGAGCGCGAGCGAGTCCGACCTGTGCAGGTCGGTGCCCACGGTGAACTCGCCGAGGCGCCGGATGCGCAGGTGCGAGGCGAAGCTCATCCGCTCCCAGACGGCCTCCTCGAGCTCGGCAGCGTGGTCGGGATCGAGGTCCCCGGGGATCCGCAGGAGCCACTCGCGCTCACGCTTGATGAGGGCCGGGCCGTCACTGCCCCCCTCCAGCAGCGGCGCCAGGTCCGGGTGCGGGAGCGTGTCGCGCAGGATCACGTCCGCGTCGAGGTGGGCGGGATCACCGGACCCGCCGGGCACGAAGGCCACCACGATGTCGGCGTGGGCGCGCTGCGGGTGGATGTAGGCCTCGGCGTCGCGCTGGCGCCGGTCGAGCTCGGCCAGCACCGCGTCCGTCGTGTAGCCGCGCCGCGTGCAGTCGCGCTTGAGCTTCCAGGCCCGGCGCAGCTCCTCCGGCGGCGCGAGCGCCACCAGCACGTCGTGCACGCTGCGCAGGGTCTCCGTGTGGTAATTGAGAAGTCCCTCGACCACGAGGAAGCCCGCCGGGCGAACGTACGCCGGCGGCCGGAAGGTGCCGTCGCGGTGGTCGTACACCGGCTTGAGTACCGGCTCGCCGCGCCGCAGGTGCACCAGGTGCTGCGTGAGGATGTCGAGGTGGTTGCAATCGGGGTGGAGCGGGGTGAGCCCAACCTCGGCGCGCTGGCGCCGGTCGTAGCGGTGGTAGTCGTCAGCGGAGATGCTCGTTACGTGGGCGTCGCCGAGCACGCGCGTGAGGCCGCGGCTGACGGTCGTCTTGCCGGCTCCGGAGTCGCCGACGATGCCGATCACGATCGACCGTGCCATCGCGCCCGCGCCTACGAGCCCTGGACGCCGAGCCGCTCGTAGCGTCCGCCGTGGAAGAGCAGCGGCGTGCCCTCGTTGGCGCGCGCGTACTCCACGCGGCCGAGGAACAGCGAGTGGTCGCCGCCCCAGTACGAGCGCTCCACGCGCGCGACGAAGTGCGCCAGCGCGCCGTCCACGAGCGGCGTGTCGCGCACGAGGTCGAAGCGCGGCTCGGGGAGGCCCCCGTCCTGGCGCCCGGCGAAGCGGTCCGACAGCGCGCTCTGGGTCTCGCACAGCACGCTCACCCCGTAGCGCCCGCCCTCGTGCAGCATGCCGCACATCTTGGTGCGCCGGTCGACCGAGATCAGCACGAGCGGCGGCGCGAGCGAGACCGACATGAACGCGTTCGCCGTCATGCCGTGCACCTGCTCGGCCGAGCGCGTGGTGATCACGGTCACGCCGGTGGCGAACATGCCGAGCGTGCGGCGCAGGGTGATGGCGGGATCGTCGCCGCCCTCGCCGCCAACGTCGGGTGCCTCCTCGACCGAGACGTCCTCGAACGCCTCGTCGCCGATGCCGCCGGGCCCGGCGAACGAGATCGGAAAGTCGAACTCGGCAGGCGGGCGGACGGCCACGGCTACGACCTCGGCCGTTCCTTGCCCGGGTCGTAGAAGGGGAAGCGCACCACCGTGGCCGGGATCCGCTTCTGGTGCCCGTCGAGCTTGCCGATCTCGACCTCCGTCCCGATCTCGGAGTGCCGCACGGCCATGCGGCAGAGCGCCACGTTCTTGCGCAGAGTCGGGCTGCGCGTGCCGCTCGTCACGACTCCGACCCGGTGGCGCCCGATGAACACCTCGTCGCCGTGTCCGGCCACCTCGTGGCCGTCCAGCTCGAGCCCGACGAGCGTGCGCTGCGGGTGCTGCGAGCGCTCGATGAGCGCCTCCTTGCCCACGAAGTCGTCCTCGGAGTCGAGCTTGACCGCGAAGCCAATGCCCGCCTCGAACGGGTCGACCTGGTCGTCGAACTCGTAGCCCGCGAAGATGAGCCCCGCCTCGATGCGGATCATGTCAAGCGCCTCGAGCCCGAGCGGCTTCAGGCCATGACCCTTGCCGGCCTCGGCGATCGCGTCCCAGACGGCCGGGCCGTCGTCCGGGTGGCAGAAGACCTCGTAGCCGAGCTCGCCGGTGTAGCCGGTCCGCGAGACCACGATGGGCGTGCCGTCGTAGGTGCCGATCCGGCCCACGAGGAAGCGGAACCACTTGAGCTCCTCGAGCGACGGGTGCGTGGGCGGAGTCCAGACGATCTTCTTCAGGATCTCGCGGCTCTCCGGGCCCTGGACCGCGAGGTTGTGGAGCTGGTCGGTGGACGGCTTGACCCAAACCTTCAGGCCGAGACGCTCGGCCAGCTCGCGCAGCCACACGCCGTCGTACTCGTCCCCGCCGATGAAGCGGAAGTTGTCGTGCCCCAGGCGGAAGACCGTGGCGTCGTCGACCATGCCCCCGGTCTCGTTGCACATGGCGGTGTAGACCACCTGGCCGACGGCGAGCCGGCGGATGTCGCGGGTCACGGCCCACTGCATCAGCAGCTCGGCGTCCGGGCCGAGGATCTCCCACTTGCGCAGCGGCGAGAGGTCCATCACCACGGCCTTCTCGCGGCAGGCCCAGTACTCGGCGATCCCGCCCTCGTTGTTGAAGCAATGCGGCAGCCAGTAGCCGCGGTACTCCACGAAGCTCTCGGTGAGCTCGCCGGTGCGCGGGTGGAACGCCGTCTCCTTGGTCATTACGGGCTCGGCCTCCGGGGTCACGCGGTGGGCAATCGCCGTCTGAAAGCGGTTCTCGGGCGAGTAGACGCGGACGTGGATGTCGGTGCACTCCCAGGCGTTCGCCGCGTCGATGTCGTCCGGGCAGGCCGACGACGCGCAGACGAGGTCGCCCAGCGCCCGCAGGAGGACGTAGTCGCCGGGCCGCGACCAGGGCTCGTCCATGTGCAGCTGATGCTCGCGGTCGAGGCCCGTGTTGTAGAAGAAGTTGAGCGCCTCCCAACCCTTGCGCTCGGCGATCCCGAACTGCGTGACCTCGGCGTTGAAGTTGTCCGTGCAGTTCACGTGCCCGGGGTATCCCATGTCCTCGTAGTACTTCGCGTAGCAGGCGAGGCCGAACATGTCGTGGCGCCCGACCGTGTCCTGCACGACCTGGACGAGCGGGTCCTGGTCGACGTCGTAGAACTTGCTGTAGATCCCGGGCGTCGGCACGGCCGCGCCCATCAGCGTGCGCGTGGTCACGCCGTCGAGCCCGCGCTCGACCCCGTTCTCGAGCTTCGCGCGGTGGAAGGCGAGGAAGTCCGAGCACTGCTTGCCGCGCACGTCGATGATCTGGATGAACTCGCCGTCCCGCACCTCGTAGGCGAGCGCGCTCGCGCGGTCGACGCGGAAGTCGAGCCGCGGCTCCGCGAGCGGCGCCGGCAGCTCGACCTCGGCCTCCGGTCGGGGCGTTGCCCGCCTGACCTCGACGACCAGCGCGGAGGCGGGCGGGTCGCCGTCGATCACGCGCCCGCCGGGCGCGGCCACCGTGAGCACCGCGTCGCGCTCGACCGCGAAAGACTGCGACGCGCCCGGCGCCGAGTCCGGGCCGAACAGCCGGATCGGCGACTCGCGCTCGCCGAGCGCCCCGGGATCGCCCAATGTCAGCTCGGCCGGCTGGCCGCCGTCCGGGTCGATCACGGTCACCCGGTCGTCGCCGCGCAGCTGGAGCGTGGTGCTCCCGCCCGGCCTGACCCACCACGATTCGAAGGCCCGGTCGACCGGCCTCAGCCCTGCGGATGTCATCCGGGGGCTCGCGCCCCCGGACCCCCGTGGCGCCTGGCCGGTCAGTGACGCTTCCGTGGTCACGCCTTCGCGGCCGGCTCCTTGGCCTCGTCCTTGTCCGCCTGCTCTGACAGCTGCTTGGCCAGGTCGCGCTTGCCGGCGGCGTCGAGCTTCTTGACCTCGTTCTCGACCACGCGGCGGTTGTAGGTCTGGTTCCAGTAGTCGAGCGCGTCGAACCCGAGCAACACCGCCTTGCCCACGAACTGGCGCAGCACCTCGTTCGTCGGGCCCATCACCCAGCCTGCCTTCGCGTCGCGCACGTAGCGCTCGAGCTCCATGTCACGCTTGTAGCCGGAGCCGCCGCATGCATGCAGCATCTTGTCCACGTGGTGGGCTGTGTTCTTGGCCGCCTCGAACTTGATCTGCCAGGCCCAGTGCAGGTAGTCCGCGCGAGCGGTCTCACCCACGTCGAGCACGCGCGTGTTGTCGTCTGTTGCCCGGTCCATTGCCTGGGCCACCGACTGCACGAACACGCGGCAGGCGTTGGTGTCCATCACGGCCTCGCCGACGTAGTCCTGGATCGTCGGGTAGTCCGCCACCCGCATGCCCACGTCCACGTGCCGCTTGCGCGTGGTGTGGCGCTTGGCGATGTCGATCGCGCCCATCGTGATGCCGTTCCACACCGACGAGGAGCCGATCAGGAACCAGGGGTCGACGGCCTCGTCGTTCGAGGTGGCGCCGTCGCCCAGCGGGCCGACAACCTGGTCGGCGGGGATCTCCACTCCCTCCACCTGGATCGGGCCGGACTGGTTGCCGCGCAGCCCGAGGGCGTCCCAGAGCGAGGGCTGCGCCTTCACGTCGTCGCCGTCGATCACGAACACCGACAGGTCGTCGTAGCCCGTGAAGTCCGGGCTCGTGGTCTGCACCACGTAGAAGTCGGCGAAGCCGCCCGAGGTCGTCCAGGATGCCTTCTTGTTGACCTTGAAGCCGCCGTTCGAGCGCTCGGCGCTCGAGGAGAACGGGTACCAGAAGTGCGAGCCCGTCTCGGGATCGGAATAGGAGAGCGTCCCGATCTTGCAGTCGCCGAGCGGCTTGATGTACTTCTCGATCAGCTCGTCGGTGGGCCGCAGCATGATGGTCGCCACCGCGCTGATGTGCATCACGTAGCACATCGCGGTCGAGGCGCAGCCGTAGCGGGCGAGCGTCTCGCACACCATCGTGTAGGCCACGTGGTTCTCGCCCAGGCCGCCGTGCTCCTCCGGCACCGTGAGCGCCAGGAAGCCGTTCTCGGCGAGGATCTCGAAGTTACGGCGCGGGTAGAGCAGCTCGTCGTCGGAGCGCTTCGCGTTCGCGCGCATCTCCTTCTCGCAGAGCTCGATCAGCGTTGCGCGCAGCTCCTTCTGCCGGTCGGTCAGGAGCCAGTCCGGGTCCCACTCGTAGCCCAGGCCCCAGAAGGGCTCCTCACCCCAAGTCTTCTCCACGATCCTCACTCCTGAGTCGAGTTCGTACAAATTAGTTCATTCCGCCGTCCGGGACAACCCAGACGAGGCAGCCTGCGTCCCAGCGTACGCGCCGCGCGCGCAGGACGCTCGGCCGTCCGCTGGCTCTTACCCGCAGCAGCTACGGCGTGACCTCCGAGCGGTCGCGCCCAACCCCGCATGGTAGGTTCGCGGCGCAGTGTCTGTGACGCGAGAGCTCCCAACGAAGGCGCTCATCGGTGGTGAGTGGGTTAGTGGCGGCGGCCCCGCTATGGAGGTGCGCTCTTCGTGGTCGGACCGCGTCGTCAGCCGTATCGACACGTGCACCCCGGCGGACGTTGATCGAGCCGTCCACGCTGCACGGGCCGCTCAGCGCCTGTGGGGAGGGCTTTCGCTCGTCGAGCGCGTGGAGTTGGTGCGGGAGATGCACCGCGTCGTCCTCGCTCACGGCGAGGAGCTCTCCCAGATGATCACGCTCGAGACCGGGAAGACGATCTCGGAGACGCGCGAGGAGATCTACGAGTACTCGGCGCCGGCGTACCAGAAGGCGGCGGAGGAGGTGCTCCGCCATCGCGGGATGACCTTGCCCTCGACCCAAGAGCGCGCCAACAACAAACGGCTGCTCATGTCGCACCGGCCCGTCGGCGTGGTCGCGGTTATCACCCCGTACAACTTTCCGACGGACATCGCCTCGATCGCGATCGCCCACGCGATCGCCTCTGGAAACACGGTCGTCTGGAAGCCCTCCGAGTTCGCGGCGACGAGCTGCGCGATGCTCGCGGAGCTCTTCGCGGAGGCGGGCTTCCCGCCGGGCGTGGTGAACCTCGTGCAGGGCTACGGGGATACCGGGGCCGCGCTCGTCGAGCACGAGGGCGTCGACGCGATCTTCTTCACCGGTTCGACCGCAACCGGCCAGCAGATCAGTCGCGCGGCCGGGCTCAAGAAGCAGCTGCTCGAGCTCGGAGGCGACGGGCCGCAGATCGTCCTCGCCGACGCGGACGTCGATTCCGCCGTGGAGGGTGCCGTGCTCGGAGCCTTCTACCTCGCCGGCCAAGTCTGCACTTCGGCGGAGCGGATCCTCGTGCACGAGGACGTGCACGACGAGTTCGTCGAGAAGCTGAAGCGACGGACGGCGCAGGTCCGCCTCGGCGATCCGACGGACGAGGCGACGGAGATGGGGCCGCTCTGCAACGACGCCACACTCGCCCGAGTGACGCAGCACGTCGAGGGCGCCCGGAACGATGGCGCCGAGGTGTTTCAGTTCGGCGAGCCCGACGGCGTCTTCTATCCACCGACGATCCTGACCGGCGTCACCCCAGACATGGAGATCGCGCAGAACGAGACGTTCGGGCCCGTCACTCCGATCATCAAGATCCGCTCGGCCGACGAGGCGATCGAGATCGCAAACGCCAGCGACCTGGGCCTGAACGCATCCGTTTACACGCGCGACCTCGCGGCCGCGTTCCGCGTGGGCGAGGCCCTGCAGCACGGAACGGTGAACGTCAACGAGAGCACGAACTACTGGGATCAGCTTGCGCCGTTCGGCGGGACCGGAAAGAGCGGCATCGGCCGTGAGCTCTCGCAGTGGTTCCTGAACACGTTCACCGAGATGAAGCTCCTGAACATCGACCTGAACGACGCGCCCAAGGGCGACCGCCGGGTCCTCCGCGACTAGCGGCGTCGTGTTCGACGCGCCGCTGCGACCGGCCGGCGCGATCCGGGCGCACTGGCTCCAGGGACTGCTGCCGGAGACGCCCGCCCATCCGGCCCTCGATGTCTCCACGCACGCCGACGTTTGCATCGTCGGTGCAGGCTTCACCGGTCTCTGGACCGCGCTCGCGCTCAAGCGGCGCTCACCCGGCACGGACGTCGTGTTGATCGACGGCGACGTCTGCGGCGGTGGCGCGAGCGGCCGCAACGGCGGGTTCGCGATGACGTGGTGGTCGAAGTTCCCGTCGCTCCAGAAGCTGTGCGGGGCGGATGCCGCCGTCGAGCTCTGCCGCCGCTCGGAGGAGGCCGTCGCCGACATCGGCCGCTTCTGCGAGGAGCACGGCATCGACGCCTGGTACCGGCGGGCGGGATGGCTGTGGACCGCGACGAACACCGCGCAGCTCGACGCCTGGTCGGCCACGCTCGAGGCGATCGAGCGCGCCGGCGCCCGTCCGTTCGAAAGGCTGGGGCGCGACGAGGTCGCCGAGCTCTCCGGATCACCCGTGCACCTCGCGGGCGTGCGCGAGGCCGCGGCGGCGACGATCCAGCCGGCGTTGCTGGCGCGAGGGATCGCAGAGGTCGCGCGCTCGGCAGGCGTCAGGGTGCACGAGGGGACACCGATGACGGCTCTCGTGCGAGGGCCGAGCCCCAAGGTCGTCACACCCCGTGCGACGATCACGGCCGGCTGCGTGGTGCTCGCGCTGAACGCGTGGGCCGCAGAGCTACCGGAGTTGGCAAGGTCGCTTGTCGTCGTGGCAAGCGACATGGTCGCCACCGAGCCGCTCGGCGTGCGTGGAGAGGAACTGACGTGGCCGCTCGGGCTCGCGGTATCGGACTCGCGCCGGCTCATCAACTACTACCGGCGAACGGACGACGGCCGGATCGCCTTCGGCAAGGGCGGCGGCTCCCTCGCGCTCGGCGGACGGATCGGCGCCTCCTTCCACGGCCCGTCTCCGCGACTGGACGAGGTGCGAGGCCAGCTCGGTCGGGCGTATCCGCAGCTGGCGGACACGGCTGTCGCCGCGAGTTGGCGCGGCCCGATCGACTACTCGATCTCCGGGTTTCCCTTCTTCTGCCGGCTGGACCGGAGCCCTCAGGTCCTCGTGTCCGCGGGATTCTCCGGCAACGGCGTTGGCCCGTCGCGCCTCGCGGGCGACCTTCTCGCGGAGATGGCCCTTGAGGACGGCGACGCGGGCCTGCCGCCCGCGCTCGCCCGGCTCCCGAGCAGCCGGCTCCCTCCCGAGCCCTTCCGCTACGCCGGCGGGCTCCTCGTCCGCGAGGCGGTCGCCCGCAAGGAGCGCCTCGAGGATCGCGAGCGGAAGCCGGATGTGGTGACGCGCGTCATCGCAGGGCTCGACCCGACGAGTTTCATCGACCGCGGCACGCCGTAACCGCTCCTACGCGTCGGTAGGCCCGTTGCAAACCTTCAAACAAATTTGTATGGTCGCTGGGCAGGTCAGGTGAGGCGCTCGAATCCCGAGGGAGGCTTGCATGGCTGAAGTTGTCGTTGACCAACGTCGTCTCCTCAAGACGATGAGGTGGTACGACGGGGTCGTCATCGGCCTGGCAAACCCGGGTTTCCTCCTGGTCGGACTCGCCTTCTCGATCGTGTACCTGGGCGGAACGTGGGCGCTCACGCTGTGGATCATCTCCGCGGTGATCGGCGCGTTGCAGGCGTACATCTACTGCGAGCCCGCGGCGATGTTCCCCGACAAGCCGGGCGGACTCTCCGTCTACGCCCGCGAAGGCTGGCGCAAGCACTTCTCGCTTGCTGGGCCGATCGCCGTCTTCGGCTACTGGTTCGCGTGGTCGA
>Ga0075420_100000596_pt1 | contig 29103 bp, 24 predicted proteins | sample SoiMetdeltSBSDD4_FD_75296 | JGI IMG/M metagenome (GOLD analysis project Ga0075420, IMG submission 75296) | Bulk soil microbial communities from a Populus tree surrounding site in Tennessee, USA - Soil MetaG P. deltoides SBSDD4 | ecosystem: Environmental > Terrestrial > Soil > Tree plantation...
AGGTCAAAGGTCAAAAGTGAAGTACCTTTGACCCAGCCATGTCTGATCAAACAGAGCGCAAGCAAATCAACTTCACCATAGTCCCTGACGAAGAACCCGGTGAGCCGCGAACGTACGCGAACTTCTGCTCGATCGCGCATACGCCCTTCGACTTCACTCTGACGTTCTGCGAGGTCATGCCGTTGTCGGAGAAAGCTGTCCGCGAGGCCGAGCAGAACCAGGTCGTCAGGGCGCCGGTGAGAGCGCGCGTTGTCGTTCCCGTTCAATTCGTGCCGAACCTCATCGCCGCGCTCCAGGACCACATGCGAGTGTTCTCCGAGACCTACTCGAATGTTGGCTGGTCGAAGGGTGGACCGATTCATTGAAGTCTCCCCAATCGACTCGTCGAGTCATCGAGACGCTGGCTGGACAGCACCCGAGCGCCGATACCGAACTCCACTATCGCAACGCGTTCGAGTTGCTCGTCGCCACGATTCTCTCGGCGCAATCGACAGATGCGCGCGTGAACATCGTCACGCCCAAACTGTTTGCGAAGTATCCCGACGCTCACGCGCTCGCACGCGCGAGGCAGGCATCGCTCGAGAAACAGATCGTTTCGACAGGATTCTTTCGCCAGAAGTCGAAGGCGTTGCTCGGCATGGCGCGGGCCCTGGTCGCCGATCACGCCGGTCAGGTTCCCGCCGACATGGATGCTCTCACGGAGCTTCCCGGTGTTGGACGCAAGACGGCAAACGTTGTCCTGGGTCACGCGCTCGGCGTGCCGGGATTGCCGGTCGATCGGCACGTGCTGCGCGTGTCCAATCGGATCGGGATCGCCGAGGGCGACGATCCCATCCAGGTTGAGGCCCAGCTTTGCGGTGCCCTTCCGAAAGAAATGTGGACGCTGGCGTCGGACGTGCAGATCCTCCATGGCCGCCGCGTCTGCCGCCCGAAGCCGATGTGCCAGGATTGCTCCGTGCGAGACGACTGCGACTTTTATCAGCACGTCATCACGAAAGAAAAAGAACGCGCGTCAGCGCCGAAGAAAGCGGGAGCGAAGAGCCGTGACTCGCGCCGAGTTCGAACGTCTGCTCGTTGAGGCAGTCGCCCTCATCCCCAAGCGTTTTCGCCGCGAGATCAAGAACCTTGCGCTCGTCGTGGAAGACGCGCCGAGCTCCGCGTTGCTCGACGAAATGGAGATCGAGCCGCCCGACACGTTGTATGGCTTGTATCAAGGCACGCCGCTGACCGAGCGCTCGTGGCAATACGGCAATCAGCTCCCCGATCGCATCACGCTCTTCCAGCAGCCCATTGAAGAGGACTGCGAGGACGAGGACGAAGTTCGCGCGGTGATTGGAGAGACGCTCATTCACGAGGTTGGCCATTATTTTGGGATGAGCGAGGAGCAGATCGAGGAGATCGAAGAGCGCTACTGGCGGGGGGAAACGCTCGTCGAGGATGAAGATTGAAGAGAACGGGATCCGGGACTCGGGACACGGGACTCGGGGCTCGGGGATCCGGCGTTCGAAAGTTCCCGCGCGCGCGGAAGCGATTCGGCCAGCATTTCCTCGAGCCCGCCTGGGTAGCGCGACTGATCACGGCCGTCGCCCCCTCTGCTGAAGACACGTTCCTCGAAATCGGCCCTGGTCGCGGTGCCCTCACCGCTCCGCTGGCGCAACGGTCGGGCCATATAGTCGCGGTGGAACTCGATCGCGATCTTTTCGCGATGCTCGGAAGCCGGCTTCCTCCCAACGTCCGCCTTGTCGAAGGGGATTTCCTGCAACTCGATCTCCCGAGTCTTATCCAAGGCGAGCGAACGCCAATCCGCGTCGTCGCAAACCTTCCTTACAACGTTGCTTCGCCGATCCTCTTCCGGTTGCTCGATGAAGCCGCGGACGGAGCTGTGTTTTCCGACGCCACGTTGATGCTGCAGCGCGAAGTCGCCGACAGGCTGCTGGCCCATCCAGGTGAGCCGGACTACGGCGCGATGGCAATTCAGGTTCAACTGCTGGCCGATGTCGAGCGAGTCCTGAGCCTTCCGCCAGGCGCCTTTCGGCCGCCTCCGAAAGTGCACTCCTCGGTGGTTCGACTCCGTTTCCGCCCGGCACGGGTCGATGTGGGGCCCCGCCCGGTCTTCGAGCGCGTGGTGCGCGGCGTGTTCCTGCAGCGGCGGAAGACTCTTGCCAATGCCCTCAAGCCGGTTGCCGATTCCTTCGGGCAATCGGCGGCGCAGATCCTCCAGCGAGCACGGCTCGATGGAGGGCGACGGCCCGAAACACTGTCGCTCGAGGACGTCGCCAGGCTCTCTCAGGCTGTGCTATAGTTTTTCCCCGGAAGTCGTTGTACCCGCCAGCTTTGCCCCTTCGACGCGATCGGATCGTACTTGACCGCGCGAAGGAATCAGGCGCTCCCAGCGGCCTGATGTCTCGGCGTGTCACGAAGGCGCGTCGAGTCCTCCGCGTTGCCGTCCTGCCAGGGTCGGCCGTGGCGTTCGCACAACCAGGCAAGGGCTCGCCCTTTGTCTTAGAGCCCTTCCCTGGTTGTGCAGTATCTCTTCGCGCGCTTTGCGCGCCGGACCGTTATGCGGTTCCACCACGGGGGCAACAACCTCCGCGGAGCCGCATAACGGTCATTGATCAACGCTGGGCTCTGAATGAATCAGTCCGCTGACCCATACGTGTCGCCGTCGACACTCGAGGTTGTCGCATTGGGCGGCCTTGGTGAATTCGGCATGAACATGATGGCGCTGTCATGGGAGGAGCACACCATCCTCGTCGACGCCGGCGTCATGTTTCCCGAACCAGATCAGCTCGGTGTGGACTTGATCATTCCGGACATGACCTTCGTCGAATCGCGACGAGACAAGGTCAAAGCTTTAGTCCTGACGCACGGGCACGAGGATCACATCGGCGCGGTTCCCCATGTGATCGAGTTGTTCGACGGTCCGGTCTATGGCACCGCCATGACACTAGCGTTCGTCGAACCCAAGCTCGAGGAGCACGGGATCGATGCCCGTAATCGACTCCAGACGATCAAGCCGCGGCAACAGGTCACCGTGGGGCCGTTTTCGATCGAGTTCATCCGGGTCACGCACAGCATGCCCGATTGCGTGGCGCTGGCCATCACGACCCCGCTCGGTACCATCATCCACACCGGCGACTTCAAGATCGATCAGACGCCGATCGATGGCGAGCACTTCGATCTCCACCGGTTTGCGGAGTTGGGAACCCAGGGAGTTCTCGCGCTCTTTGCCGACAGCACGAATATCGATCGTCGCGGCTTCACAGGTCCCGAGATCGAGGTCATCGACGCGTTCGAAGAACTGTTCACGGCCACCACTGGCAAGCTCGTGGTCGCCGCTTTTTCTTCGAGCATCTACCGTATGCAGATCCTCGTCGACCTGGCGGCGCAATTCGATCGTCGGGTTGCCTTCGTCGGCCGGAGCGCGGTACAGAACACCGAGATCGCGCAGCGTCTTGGGTACCTGCGGATCCCCGCCGGGATGCAGATCCGCGATTCGGAGGTGCCGAACTACGCCTCTCAGGACGTGTTGTGCATCACGACCGGTTCGCAGGGCGAACCACAGGCCGCTCTGCCCCGTATCGCCATAGACGATCACCGCTTCGTGAAGCTTGGCCCCGATGACACGGTGGTTTTCTCAGCGCGGTCGATTCCCGGCAATGAGAAGGCGATTGCCCGAACCATGAGTCACGTGGCCCGGCGCGGCGCCGACGTGGTGACGCCTGACATGAAACATGTCCACGTGTCAGGCCATGGGTCAGCTGAAGAGCTGAAGCTCGTGCTATCGCTGGTGCGCCCCCGTTACTTCATCCCGATCCACGGGGAGTACCGGCAACTCTCACAACACGCGCGAGTAGCGGCCAAGGTCATGCGTGGCGCCGATCGTAATGTCCAGGTTCTCCTGGCACAGGACGGCGACATCATTCAGTTCGATGCTCATGGCGCTCGCATTGCAGACAGGGCGCCCACCGGCCGTGTCCTCATCGACACCACTCGCGTGGGCGAGGTGGGCGACGAGGTGTTGCGCGACCGCAGGCATCTGGCCGGCGACGGCGTCGTTGTGGCGGTCGTCGCCATCAGCCGGCACACTGGCACAATGACAGGGGCACCGGAAGTCGTCGCCAGGGGATTTGTCGTCGACGAGGGGGAGGAGAAGTCGCTTTTTGCCGATGCCAGCCGCGTGATTGGCGACTGCATCGCGACCGCGGGTGTCGAGGAACGCACTGACCAGGGATTGATGACCGAGAAACTGCGCGTCGAGCTGCGACGCTTTTTCAAGAAGCGTTCAGGACGCCGGCCGCTGGTCCTCCCTGTGCTCATGGAGATTTAACTGCGGAGTGGAGAAATCGTGAAGGAGTCCACACTCTCGAGACGGATCAGCGAGTTCCTCGGCGTCGCGCTCTTCGCGCTGGCGCTGATCTGGCTGATCTCGCTCGTCACCCACGACCCCACGGACCCGGTCTGGTTCTTCACCACGGGGACGGGTCACCCGCCGGTGAATTTCGTGGGGCGGGTGGGCGCCTTCCTCTCGGAGTTTTCTTTTCAACTATTCGGCTACGCCGCTTTTCTCTTTCCCGCCGTGATTGGTGTGGCCGGGTGGCATTACTTCTGGTGCCAGAAGCCCGATGCGCCGTACACGAAGCTCACCGGTGCCGCCCTGCTCTTCCTCGGTTCGAGCGCGTTCCTCAGCCTGGTTTTTGGCGATGCCGACGTAGCCGGCAAGACGTTCTATGCCGGGGGATCGGCTGGCTCATGGCTCGGAAGTGCATTGTCCGAGTATCTGAATCGGACCGGTTCGCTCATCGTGCTGATGACGCTCATCATCCTCGCCGTCATCCTGTCGACGCAGTTCTCTTTCGGCAAGATGTTCGCGAGCGCCTCGGTCAACTCGAAGGACCTGTCAGCTCGCGGCGTGGGCTGGTTCCGCGGATGGCTCGACGATCGCAAGCGCGAACGTGCACGGCGCGAGGTCATTACGAAACAGACACGGAAGGCGGCGTCGACCAGGGAAGACGGCGCCGATGTCGACGAAGTGCCGGGCCGTGCGATCAAACCAGCGCGGCCTTCATCGACTGAGCCGACATCTGCGTCAACATCCAGCCTGCGCCAGACGCCGGTGGTGGCATCGAAACGACCGCAGGCGCCCCCTCTCCCGCTTCCCGAGCCCGAACTCAAGGCCCCCGCGCAGCGCCGCCAGGGCGCATTTACTTTGCCGCCGATGACACTCCTCGATGCGCCGAAGGCAGAGCGCAAGATCGATGAACGCGAGCTCATGGAGTCTGCTCGCCTGCTCGAGGAGAAGTGCCGCGAGTTTGCTGTCGAAGGACAGGTTGCTCAGATTCATCCGGGTCCGGTTGTCACGACCTTCGAGTTCAAGCCGGAAGCCGGCGTGAAATACAGCAAGGTCACCGGTCTTGCCGACGACTTGTGCCTCGCCATGCAAGCCGAGTCTGTCCTGATCGATCGCATTCCAGGCAAGTCGACCGTGGGAATTCAGATCCCGAACCCGAACCGCGAGGGGATCTCGTTGCGCGAGCTGCTCGAGTCGGACGCCTATCAGCGATCGCAATCCAAGCTCACGCTGGCGCTCGGTAAGACAATTCACGGCGAACCGTACGTCACGGATCTGTCGACGATGCCGCACCTGCTCATCGCAGGATCGACCGGCACCGGAAAGTCAGTGGGCCTCAACGCCATGTTGACGAGCCTGCTCTATCGCGCCACGCCGGACGAAGTTCGCTTCATCATGATCGATCCCAAGCGACTCGAGCTCGGGATGTACGAGGAAATCCCTCACCTGCTCTCCCCCGTCGTCGTCGATCCGAAGAAGGCAGCGAACGCGTTGCGCTGGGCGGTTCGCGAAATGGAGGAACGCTACAAGACGCTGGCGTCGGAAGGCGTTCGAAACATCGAGCAGTACAACCGAAACGCCCGCAATGTCATCGCCGAGCGCGGTTCTGCCGACGAAGAGACGCCCAAGCCGCTGCCTTTCATCGTGGTCGTGATCGATGAGCTGGCAGACCTGATGATGGTGGCGAGCAACGAGGTCGAGGAATCGATCGCCCGGCTCGCGCAGATGGCGCGCGCCGTTGGCATTCACCTGATTCTTGCGACGCAGCGTCCCTCGGTGGACGTCATCACCGGGCTCATCAAGGCGAACCTTCCCTCGCGAATCTCTTTCCGTGTGTCGTCGAAGATCGACTCACGCACGATTCTCGATGGCAACGGCGCGGAGCAACTGCTTGGCAAGGGCGACATGCTCTTTCTGCCGCCGGCGTCGTCGCGTGCGATCCGGCTTCATGGCCCGTACATTTCTGAGCAAGAGAGCGCGCGGCTCGCCAGCTTCTTGCGTAAACAGGGCAAGCCCGTCTTCGACGACACAATCACGGCAGAGGATGAGAAGGCCGGTCCAGGTGGTGTGGAGTTCGAAAAGGACGAGCTCTACGACGAAGCCGCCAGAATCGTGGTGAGCAGCGGCCAGGTCTCGATATCATACTTGCAGCGCAAACTACGCATCGGCTTCAGCCGTGCCGCCCGGTTGGTGGACATGATGGAGGCCGATGGTTTGGTGTCGCCTGGCGCCGGAGGAAAGCCACGAGAAGTGCTCGTCGATCGCGGGTACTTCGAGGAAGTCGATGCGCAGCTTCGCTAGCTTCGTGATCGTGATCGCGCTTGGCGCGACCTCGGCGCAGGACGTGCGCGCCGAGACGCCCTCCCCTCGCACGATGTACACCGACGCGCTTCTTCGCGAGCGCACGCTCAGACATGAGATCGAGAATAGCCGAGGGGAAACGCCGCCGCCGGTGTTGCTCGAGCGGATGCGGTCGCTGGTCGAAGCCTACGAGCGCATGTCGCGTCAGTTCCCGACAAGCGCATACATGGACCACGCCCTCTGGCAAGGCGCCCTGCTCTCAGCGGATGCGTTCTGGACCTTCGGCGAGGCCGAGGACAAGGCTACCGCGCTGGAGTTGTTTTCAGAGCTGAGTTCCCGCTTTCCCAAAAGCTCGCTCGTCAAGGAATTGCCTTCGCACGTGAAGCGGCTGCGGGACGCGAAGTTCGTCCCAAGCCCGCCAGTCAGGCCTGCGGTCGTGCCTCCTCCGGTTCCCGTTATAGCGGTCGGCCGGGCAACGAATGCGCTGACGGCCGTAAAACGGGATGTGCTGCTGGACGCGTTGCGCATCACTCTCGAACTTGGCCAGGAGGTCACGTTCCGTTCCGACCGCCTGGACAACCCGCCACGCGTCTTCATCGACTTCGAGAACACGCGTCCCGTTGAAGCCATCAAGGACGCCACGATTCCCTTCGCGGACGATGTGGTGCGTAAGGTGCGGATCGGCCGTCAAACGGAATCGCGGACGCGTGTCGTGATGGACCTGAGCGGAGCGGGACGATACAGCATCTACACGTTGTACAACCCGTACCGGGTCGTCATCGACTTCATGCGACTGCCTGTCGCGCCGCCCGGTGTGCTTGCTGCGGCTCCAACGACATCCACGTCTGGGGTTCGTCAGGCCACGGCCAAGACGACAGCCGCCGCAATGACACCAGTCGCTGCTGCAGCGCCTGTCAAGCCAGCGAACCCTTCTCCATTACCGTCCGAACCGGACGACGGCTCTGCGGAGCCACCGACAGCGTTAGCGGCCTCGGCGCCCGCCGCATCGGCGTCACCGTCGCTCAATGGGACAGGTGGCTTTTCGCTATCGAGGCAGCTCGGACTGCGTGTCTCCCGCGTCGTCATCGATCCTGGTCACGGTGGGCATGACCCTGGGGCCAAGACCAAGGGGCTCACCGAGGCCGAGCTCGTGCTCGATGTTGCTTTGCGGCTGGAGAAGCTGCTCTCGAAACAGGACGGGTTCGAAGTCGTGCTGACGCGGCGGGTCGATACGTTCGTGCCGCTCGAGGAACGAACGGCAATTGCCAATCGTGAAGGTGCCGACCTGTTTCTTTCGATCCACGCGAACGCCAGCACCAATGGTGCGGCTCGCGGAATAGAGACCTACTTCCTCAACCTGACCGCGAATCCTGATGCTGAAATGGTCGCAGCCCGCGAAAACGCCGGGTCATCGCGAAGCATGAGCCAGTTGCCCGATATCGTGAAGGCGATTGCACTCAACAACAAGATCACTGAGTCGCGCGATTTCGCGTCGATGATTCAGAATTCGCTGCATTCGCAGATCCAGAAGACCGACGCGAGCGTGAGGAACCTTGGCGTCAAGCAGGCGCCGTTCCTGGTATTGCTTGGCGCGACAATGCCCAGCGTCCTGGCTGAGATTTCATTCATCACCAATAAAGAGGACGCGGCGTTGCTGAAGACTGAGAAGCATCGACAGCGTATCGCCGAGGCTCTTCTCGCTGGAGTGCTGCGGTATCAGCAGTCGCTCAAGACAGGACCCCAGATCGCCGAGCAGTGATTCTGCATCGAGGTCTTAATTCAGCGTCCACAGCGCCAGCGTGGACACATCCTTCACGAAAACCCGATTTCCCGAGTAGGACGGCTGCGCCCATGTGGCCGCTTCTGAGACCTTGTATCGATGCAACGGTTCAAACGCGGTGCGGCTGTTGCGCGCGACGATGAGCTCGCCGTCTTCTTCCATGCTGAACAGCAAGTCGCCGGACCTGGCGATGGCCGCATGCGCGGCCTGCCGGCCTTCCGACGTCCACAGCGTCTTCCCTGACTTCAGGTCCAGAGCGAAGTATTGGCCGGCGTTTCGTGTCGAAATCCCGAACAGCGTGTCGCCAACGGCCACGGCGTCGCTGAGTCGCATCGGCATGTCCGCATTCTCCCAGGCGGTGTCGACGACCCACTCAGTTCCCTTCTTGCTCACCCGATACGCCGAAGTCGGCGGGCCGTTGCCGCTCGATACCACCAGGAGATCACCAGCAACAATTGGCGTGGCCGAGTTGGTGAAGTTCGGGCTGACGAACGGCCTCTCCCAGAGCAGAGCCCCGGATGCGACATCGATACCAACGAGTTTGCCTTGCGTGATCGTCACGATCTGCCGTGTGCCGCCAAACTCCGCCATGACTGGTGAGCCGTAGCCCGGGCCGTCGCCGCGCCAGCTCCACCTCACGTCACCGGAGTTCAGGTCGAGCGCCGTGATCGCGCCTTCGTCATGACCGCCCAGGTGAAAGATGACGTTGTTGCCGCTGATAATGGGCGAGAACGAATGCGACGTGTACATCGGCACCGTCGGAGAGCCCGGTTTCTGCCAGAGCTGCTTGCCCGACGCGGCGTCATATGCGGTCACGATTCCAGTCATGCCGATTGAGTAAAGCCGCCCGTTGAAGAACACGGGAGTGGACTTCGGGCCTGGGCCGTGTGGCGCCGCCGCGCTCATCGGTGTGAATACCGCCGAGTACCCGGTTTCCCACAGGGCCTTGCCGCTATCGGCATCGATCGCCATCATGACTTCGCGATCGCCCTTGCGCGCGAACTGATAAATGCGGTTGCCGACGACGAGTGGAGTCGCGTAACCAAGGCCGACTTCGACCTTCCACTTCTGCATGAGCATGGCGGGCCAGGCGCTCGCGTCGGAAGGCGCCGGCGCCACGCCGTCACGATTGGGTCCGCGCCACTGCGTCCAATCCGGCGAGGGTTTCTGCGCGTGGATCGACGTCACGAATAAGATGGGAACAATGAGGGCGACGAACATTCGGGCTACGCGGACCATCACATAAACCTCCATTCACTTCGCGCGCACATCATAGCTTGCCAGCACATTTTGATTACGCAGGTAAAGCCGGCCCCCGCTTACCGCGGGGTGTGCCCAGCTTGGCCAACCCTGGTCGGCGATCGTGAACCGTCCTGTTTCGCGATATCCCTTTGGCGATGCCTCGACGAGGCCGACGACGTTGTCTTCGCTGAGGACGTACAGGCGGCCGTCGGCGTAGGCGACCGATCCTTTGCCAACACTGCGATCGCGCCACATGACCTTCCCGGTCTCGAACTCGAGGCAGGTCAGGATCGAATTGTTGAATCCGTAAAGGTAGCCATCGACCAGGACCACGCCGCCGTGGTGGTTCTGCATGTTGTTGGTGAAGTAGATCTCCTGCGCGCTGACCGCCTCGCCACTCGATTTGAGACCGAGCAGCGCGCCACCTGTCCCGTACGCCGACGTGAAGAAGACGCGGCCGTTCGAGTACACGGGCGTGGTGATGTTGGCGGTGTTATTCGCGACCTTGCCGTAGCGCCACATCACCTTTCCATCAGTAGCGCGCACGCCGACGCCGGCATTGCCCGTCAGCGTCATGATCGTCCGCACCCCCTGTACGTCGGCAACAACCGGTGAGGCGTAGCCGGCCTCGTCGCTCAGTTCCTTGCTGACCCAGATCGTGGCGCCCGTCATCTTGTCGAGTGCCGCCATGCCCGCGTTGCGGCCGCCGGGGCTGATGATCACGCGATTGCCGTCGATCAGCGGTGACTCGCTGATCAGCCAACTGATGTTTCGCCCCGCAAAATCGCGCAGGATGTTGCGCCGCCACACCACCTTGCCGTCGCCAACCATCAGGCAGACGAGGTCGCCATTCTCGGAAAGAGCGTAGACGCGATCTCCGTCGACCGTTGGCGTGCCGCGAGGTCCTGAACCGCGATCGTTTTCGCCAGATGATCCCAGCGCGACCGACCACACGGGTTTGCCACTCGCACGGTCCAGACTCGTGACCACGCTCTGGCGATTTTTCATGCCCTGCACGAACACGCGATCGCCTGCCACTGCCACCGAGCCGTAGCCGGCACCGAGTTGTGATGCCGACCAGGCGATCGGCGGACCGGAGCGCGGCCACTCACGCAATAGACCCGTGTCTCGGGAAATGCCACTGCGATCGGGCCCTCGCCATTGTGGCCAGTCGGTCGACGGCGACTGACCACTCAGGACGGCGACGACGCCGACACTCGCGATCGCGCAGGCCAAAGCCTGCGCTCTACGATGACACCACCAGCTCGTTGTGCTTCTCACTTACTTCCCTACTTTGAACTTTGACCTTTGAACGTTCAAAAGCCCACCCCTGCCGAAATACCAAACGTCCTGGGTCTTCCCATTTCACCAATAAACCCCGACGGCGCCAGGGCACCGTACGCGAATGCGATCGGGATGTACTCGGTGTCGAAGGCGTTTCTGATCCAGCCCTCGACGAACACGAGGCGCCCGCGGACCCCGGCCCTGAAGTTTGCCAGTGAATACGCGTCCTGGCTCTGGGTATTCAGGTCGTCGTACTCGAAGGCGCCTGTCAATGTCGCCTCCGCGCGGCCGTAGAGCGACAGGCCCTGTGCCAGCGTCCGTGACAGCTGGATACCGAGCGAGGCGGTGTAGTCCGGCGTATTTGGGATCGTGTTCCCGCCGACGGCGATCCCACCCGAGATGCTGTCGTCCTTGAACGTGGCCTTCGTGTAGCCGAATCCGCCAAACACATCGACGTTCGGATGCACTCGCGCGTTCAATTCCAGTTCGACACCGGAACTCGTCGCGCCACCCACGTTCGCAACGTAGAACTCGCCGGGGGCGAAGAGATTGGGGAGGTTGAGTTGCATATCCTCCCAGTTGATGTGGAACACCGCCGCGTTCGCGGCGACCCGCCCGTTGGCCCACATGGTCTTCACGCCGCCTTCGAAGTTCCACGTGTGTTCCTCACCGTACACCTCAGTGCCGGGCGGCGACGCCGGGTTGAACCCGCCTGCCTTGTACCCGTTCGCGACCGACGCATAGATGGTCTTGCCGGGCTGCAGGTGGAACGCGGCCGCAAACTGCGGCGACACGTTGGAGAAGCCTTCGTCGGCAACCGTCTGCTGCGGGGGTGCGATGGCCGGCGTGAAAAAGACGTTGAGTGTCGCGTCCTTCTGCTCGTGATCGAAGCGCACACCAGCCGTCAGGTCCACGCGCTCTGCCAGCGTCACGACGCCCTGTCCGAACAGCCCGACACCGATGTCGTCGAGCTCGGCCTGCGGAGATGTCTGCACAACGGGGAATGGAAGGAAGGGGGACAGGAATCCCGCTGAAAAGTTTCGAGTGGCGTTCTGATCGTAGTTCTGCGTGAAGAAGAAGACGCCCGCCTGCCACTTGAGCGCCGCCATGTCCGAGAAGCGAATCGGCGCATTCGCCGACGAGGCGGCACGTACCTCCTGCGTGAACTGAAAACTCTCTTCGAGGTTGTCGCGAGTCACCAGTGGCAGAGGCGTGTAGTCGAGATCGGTTTGGTCCACTGCCTTCCACTTCAACAAACCGGTGGTTGCTGACACCGTCATGCTCTGACGGTCGTAGCGATTGAGAATCGTCGTGCCGAAGATGTCGCGGTGGGTGAATCCTTCGAAATCGCGTGCGGTGTGGTACGGGTTCTGACGAAGACCACCAAGGTCGCTGAGGGCGTAGTCGCCGTCGCGATCGCGTTCCCCGTTGATGATGACCCGCGTTTCCCAGCTTCGCATTGGCGTCCACAGCAACTGACCCTTCCCTGCGAAGGCCGACCGAGAATCGAGATCGTTGCCGGTGAGATCGTTCACAGTGTATCCGTCGCGACGGCCGTACTGGAGGGCCACGGCCATTCCGAGCTTGTCTGCGACCAGGGGTCCCGCTATTCCACCCCGCACGTCTCGCGCGTCGACGTTGCCAAGCGGCACAGAGAAGTTGCCTGACCATGCACTCAGAGACGGCCTGGTGCTGGTGATGTTGATGAGGCCGCCGAGCGTGTTTCGTCCAAAGAGCGCGCTCTGTGGTCCGCGGACGAACTCAATCTGATCGACGTCGACAAGATCGATGCTCGCCGTGTTGGTGTTCAGTTGGGGCACACCATCGAACAGCGTGGTGATTGACGGGTTCGCCGGGCTGGCGCCGATACCTCTGAACCGCGCATTACTGAGCTTCCTCGCGGTGAACTCGGTGAAGTACACATTGGGCGCATAGCGACCGGCCTCGCTCACGATCTCGATGCCGGCGTTCTGAAGCGTTGCCTTGGGAACCGGTGTCAGGCTGATCGGCAGGGTCTGGGCATCGACAGGTTCTTTCTGCGCGGTCACGATGAGCGGTGGCAACTGAAAAGACGCAGCCGGCTGACCGCCCTGCTGGCTGGTCGATTGCGCACGAACGAGCGACGAAATAGAGCAGGTGAACACCAGGGCAAACACAACTACGCGCGAATGGATCATGTCCGTCATTATGCACAGCGGTGGGTCGTGGAGGCACGCCAAAACCGCCCCGCTCCTGCGCGTCACGGTGCTACGATTGCAAGTTGTACAGCGGGTGCGCCGCGGGGGACTTGTAAATGACATATCAATCCGCGACGTATGAATCAAAACGCCCTGCTGCCTTCCTGATGTGTTCGTGAGGGTGCTCTGATGCGGAAGACGAGTTACCTGGCGGCCACCGTTCTGCTGGCCTTGAGTGTGACGCTCCCGGCCCAACAAGCCTCACGCCGAATCAAGGTCGGCGACTGGCCCGAGCTCCGCGGTCCCAACCGCGACGGCATCTCGCGCGAGACGGGACTGATCAACTCTTGGAAACTGAACGGCGAGAACTTCCTGTGGCGCGTCCCGGCCGGCGGACGATCGACCCCCGTCGTCATGGGCGACCGCGTGTACGTGCAAAACCCCGTCGGCCGTGGCGCCGCGCTTCAGGAGCGCGTGATGGCGCTCGACGCCGCGACTGGCAAGGTGATCTGGGAATACAAGGTCAACATCTTTCAGAGCGATGTGCCCGCTCACCGCATTGCCTGGGCGTCACCGGCGGTCGATCCCGAAACCGGCAACATCTTCATCCTGACTGGCGGTGCCGAAGCGATCGCCCTCAGCCCGGATGGCAAGCGTCTCTGGAGCCGCTCGTTCGGTGAAGAGTATGCGGCGTTCACGACGCACGGTGGACGCACGATGTCTCCCGTCGTCGATGGCGACCTCGTGATTGTCGCCGCTGCCGTCTCCAACTGGGGCTCGGCTGCCGCCCGCGGTCACAGGTTGATCGCGCTCGATAAACGCAATGGAGACGTGATCTACGTCTCGAATCCCGGCGGCCGCCCATACGACACGGCGTACGCACCGCCGACCATCGCGACCATAAATGGCCTCCGTTTGCTCATCGCACCGCTTGGAGATGGCGGCGTTCACGCAGTCAAGGTGCAGACCGGTGAAAAGGTCTGGAGTTACATCGCCACCAAGCGGGCCATCAACACCGGCGTGGCCGTGAGCGGAAGCAACGTGTTCATCTCGCACGGTGACGAGAACACTGAGGGGGTCGAACTGGGGCTCGTGGCCTCGCTTGATGGCAGCCAGACGGGTGACATCAAGACCACCAAGTGGGCTGACCGCGGCACCGAATTCGGTTACTCATCACCGATCGTCGACGGCAAGGTCTTGTATCAGATCGACAACGGATCAATGTTGCGGGCCTACGACACCGAGACCGGCAAATCTCTGTGGACGTTGGCGCTCGGATCGGCGCAGAAAGCTTCCCCCGTTCTCGCGGACGGCAAGATCTTCGTTGGCAACGATGGCGGCTCGTTCTTCATCATCCGGCCGCAGGCAGACCGTGGCGAGGTCCTCAGTAAGGTGGAGCTTCCAAACAGCACCAACAGCTGCTGCGGTTCTGAAGGCACGCCCGAGCAAATACTCGGCAACGCCGCTGTCTCTCGCGGGCGCATTTTCTTCGTGTCGAGTGATGCGATCTACGCGATCGGAGCAAAGCAGGCCTCATCCCCAACCGGGTTTGCCACCGAGGAGGTCGCCGTCGCTGGAAGCGGCAACCCCGCGTACCTGCAGGTGTCACCAACCGAGTTGTCGCTCGAGCCCGGACAGACGGTCAAGCTTCGCGCGCGTTCGTTCGATGCCTCCGGTCGGTTCCTGAGGGAAGAGAAGGCCACGTGGTCGCTTGAAGGTCTCGAGGGCACGGTGTCCGACGGTGCGGTGACAATCGTGAACAAACCGATTCAGCAGGCGGGTCTCATCAAAGCCACCGTTGGTGGTCTGACTGGCGAAGCACGCGCGCGTGTGGCGCATCCGTTGCCGTGGACGGAAAACTTTGATAGCTACGCCGACGGCGCGATTCCTCCAGGCTGGGCCAATACTGTTCCTGGCCGTCTCATCGTCGCAACGCTCGACGGACAGAAGGTGCTGCAGAAAGAACCACTCAACACCATCTTTCAGCGCGGCCGCACTTTCATCGGCCCACCAAATTGGTCCAACTACACCTTCCAGGCCGATGTGCGAGCCCCGCAGCGCAGACGTCAGATGGCCGACGTCGGTGTCACGGCGCAGCGCTATTCGCTCGTCCTGTACGGAACCACGCAACAGTTGAAGCTCGAGCCATGGGAGCCAGAGACGGTTCGAACGGTAACGGTCCCCTTCGCCTGGAAACCCGATGTGTGGTACCGGATGAAGCTCAGAGTGGAAAACCTGCCCAATGGTCAGGTTCGCGCGCGCGGCAAGGCGTGGGCTGCGACTGACGCTGAGCCCGCTGACTGGATGATTGATAAGACGGATCCGATCGGCAATCGTGAAGGCGCTCCCGGGCTGTTCATCAACGCCCCCTTCGGCGCGTACCTCGACAACTTCTCGCTGAGCAAGAACCAGTAGCTGCTTGATGGCACACTTATGACTATGTATTTGAGCAGAGCTCTTCGCATGTCAGCGCTGTTCGCGTTGCTGGGGGTTGTCGCCGGCACCATGCCGGTCCGGGTGGTGGCTTCTGATCCTGGCACATCCGACTGGCCGATGTGGGGAGGCACAGCCGATCGCAATCAGGTGTCGAACATGAAGAACGTCCCGTCCGAGTGGGACGTGAAGACGAAGAAGAACATCAAGTGGGTGGCCGACCTCGGCTCGCAGAGCTACGGCAACCCAGTCGTCGCCAAGGGAATGGTGTTTGTCGGAACCAACAACGAGCTGCTGCGCGACCCGAAGCAGGGCGGCGACCGAGGTGTGCTCATGGCGTTCCGTGAGTCGAACGGCGAGTTCCTGTGGCAACAGACGCACGTCAAGCTCGAAGCCGGCCGTGCCAACGACTGGCCGTATCAGGGCGTGGCCTCGTCACCGCTGGTCGACGGTGAGCGGCTCTACTACGTGAGCAACCGGGGCGTCGTCTTCTGCCTGGACATCAATGGCTTCCGCGACAACGAGAACGACGGGCCATTCATGGACGAGACGCTCAAGGGTCAGTTCGACGCCGACGTGATTTGGAGCTTCGACATGCTCGAAGAGGTCGGCTCCTACCCGCACAACCTGTCGAACTCGTCACCAGTCGTCTATGGCGACTTGATCTACCTGAGCACGTCAAACGGCCAGGACGAAAGTCATGTCCACATCCCGTCGCCACAGGCGCCGTCGGTCATCGCGCTCAACAAGAACACCGGGAAGCTGGTGTGGGAAGACAATTCCGTCCAGGACCGCATCCTGCACGGCCAGTGGTCGACACCGGCTGTCGGGACGATTGGAGGCGTTCTTCAAGTCGTCTCGGCCCAGGGTGACGGCTGGGTTCGCGGCTATGAGGCCGAGTCCGGAAAGAAGCTCTGGGAATTCGATACGAACCCGAAGGATGCCGTGTGGCCCCGCACACGGAACGAGCTGATTGCCACGCCTGTGATTTATCAAAATCGCGTGTACATCGGCAACGGACAGGATCCGGAGCACGGTGAAGGCGTCGGCCACTTCTACGCGATCGATGGGACCAAACGCGGTGATATTACCGAAACGGGCCGCGTCTGGCACTTCGACAAGATCCGCCGGACGATCTCGACGGCCGCGATCGCCGACGGTCTCGTGTATGTCGCTGACTTCAGCGGCTACCTGCACTGCCTCGACGCGAACACCGGCCAGGAATACTGGCAGCACGACATGCTCGCTGCGGTGTGGGCTTCCCCATTCCTCATTGATGGCAAGGTATTCCTCGGCGACGAGGACGGCGACGTCGTCGTGATGGCGCACAGCAAAGAGAAGGTCGTCCTCGGCGAGATGAACATGGGAAGCGCGGTTTACGGAACGATCGTTCCGGCCAATGGGACGTTGTTCCTCAACAACCGCAGCCAGCTCTTCGCGATCTCGGCGACGAAGTAAGGGTATGCGTCCGGCGACAGCACTGCTTCTCGTGCTTTTGCTGGTGCCTGCCCTCGGCGCCCAGCGGCCTGCGCCCGCCACTGCGTCTGCCGATGCATGGCGCCAGTTCCGCGGTACGGCGAACCTCACAGGGGTTTCATCCAGTTCACCTCCCGCCACGCTGAAGGTCCTGTGGACCTACGACGTGAAAGACGTCGTCGACTCCTCCGCCGCGATTGTCGACGGCGTGGTCTATGTCGGCGGTGGCAACGGGGACCTGCTCGCCCTCGATCTGGCGTCAGGCAAGCTGCGCTGGAAGTACACGACCGGTAACCTGATTGGCGAGTCCTCTCCTTCGGTCGGCGATGGCGCGGTGTACATCGGCGATCTCGGTGGCCTGCTGCACGCCGTGAACATCAAGGATGGCAGCCGTCTCTGGACTTTCCAGTCGGGATCAGAGATCAAGTCATCGCCCGTGATCGTCGGCGACGTGGTGCTGGCCGGCTCCTACGATTCACATCTGTATGGACTCGATGCCAAGACCGGCAAGGCGCGGTGGAAGGTGCAGACCAATGGCATGGTGCACGCCACGCCAGCGGTCCAGAACGGGGTCGCGTTCATTGCCGGCTGCGATTCAGTTCTTCGCGCCATACGCGTTGCCGACGGGAAAGAGGTCTACCAGATCGAGGCCGGCGCCTATACCGGGGCGTCGCCGCTTATCGACGGCAACCGCGCGTACTTCGGGACATTCAACAACGAGGTGCTCGCCTTCGATCTGGATCGCAAGCGCCGCCTGTGGCGGTACGCCCCTGAGGATCGGCAATTCCCCTTCTATTCCTCGGCGGCGATCAGCAACGGGCGAATCGTGCTTGGCGGGCGCGACAAGTTCGTCCACGCCCTCGACGTGAACTCCGGTAAAGCCGTCTGGACGTTCGCGACGCGTGCGCGCGTCGACTCGTCTCCGGTGATCGCCGGCGGCCGCGTCTACGTCGGGTCGAGCGACGGCAAGCTCTATGTGCTGGACCTCGAGACCGGCAAGAAACTCTCCGAGTTCGACGCCGGCTCGGGCATCACGACCTCCCCCGCACTCGCCGGTGGCCGCATCGTCATCAGCTCGCAGGACGGTGTCATTTACGCTCTGGGGTAGAAAGGCATCTCTCGGCCAGACATTCGAATGATCTGGACCGCTGTACGTCGGGTGGCGATCGTCGTTGGCGCGGTCCTCGGAGCCGCGGCACATTCCGCCGCTCAAACCGCGCCTCCGAATCCTCACGATGCGCAGCCGGAACGCCCCTCGGTCGCGACGCACGCCTGGACGGTTGCGCCAGGATGGATCGAGATCGAGGGTGGTATGGAGTTCGACCGCTACCCCGAGCACAGTCACGGTGAAACGGCCCCTCTGACCACCAAGATCGGATTGACATCCCGCGCGCAACTCGAACTCCAGACACCGATCGTCCACGCCAACGGCCTGCACACTGCGCCGGGTGACCTTCTGATTGGCGCCAAGTGGCGACCCCTGGAGCATGCGCCGATCGTTGCGAGCTTTGCGATGTTCCCTTCCGTGAAGCTGCCGACCGGGTCGACGTCAGAAGACGCCGGTACAGGCACAACTGACATCGGTATCGTCCTTATTTCGAGTCGCGAATTCGGAGATGTGTCGCTCGACCTGAATGTCGGGTTCGTCCATCGCGTCGGACACGCTGATCGAGCGCCGCACGAAAGCAGCATGTGGGCGATGTCCTTCGGAGGGCCCTTACACGGCCAACTCGGTTGGGCCGCTGAACTCTACGGGTTTCCGGCGACGTCGGGGCCGGCCGGCGATCGCTCGGTCCTGGCCACACTCCTAGGTCCGACGATGAAGGTGCGCGGCTGGCTGGTGGTCGACACAGGTGTCATCATTCCGATCGCGGGTCCTCAGCCCAGGGCGCTCTACGCTGGGGGCGCCTACAACATCGGGCGCGTGGTGCCATCGCGAAACCGGTAACCCTGGCTGTCTTCGCGGGGCTTCCACCTTCGCCAAAGGCTACGGTGGACGAGGAAAGCCCGCGCTCTTCGGCAATCGAATCAGGCATGTCATCGACGAAGAACCGCGCGTTCTGGAACGCCATCAGCTCGAACTATCAGACAGACCACGGGGCCGCCCTCTGGCGACAACCAATGGCCTGGGGTGTGTGGCGAATCCCGGAATCAGAGCTTCGGGTCCTCGAGGACGTTGAGAATCGCGACGTGCTGGAGCTTGGTTGCGGGGCCGCTCAATGGACCGCGGCGTTGGCACGGGTGGGCGCCCGGGTGATCGGTCTCGATTTGTCCGAGCAGCAGTTGAGCCAGGCGCGCGCGCAGTCGCCGGGCGCCGTGCTCGTTCACGGTGATGCCGAACGCCTGCCATTCCGCCCCGCTGCGTTCGACGTTGTCTTCTGCGATCACGGTGCAACGGTGTTCGCGTCACCACACACCACGATTGCCGAAGTCGCGCGTGTGCTCAGACCCGCAGGACTGTTTGCGTTTTGTATGTCCACTCCGATCCGTGACATCTGCTTCGATACGTCAGTGGACGGGGTCACTCACCAACTCACGGCCGACTACTTCGAGCTCGGGCGGTTTGATGATGGGCGGTCGATCGAGTATCAACTTCCATACGGCGAGTGGATCCGGCTGTTCCGCCGGCATGGACTCGTCGTGGAGGACCTCATCGAGCTGCAGGCGCCGCCTCAGGCAACGACGACGTATTCGGATTTCGTGCCTGTGGCGTGGGCTCGCAAGTGGCCCGCCGAACACATCTGGAAACTGCGTAAGGAGGGTGTGTAATGGCTTCGTCCTTCCTCAGCTCGAGAAACATCCTCGTGACCGGCAGCGCGGGGCATCTTGGCGAGGCCCTGATGCGGACGCTGCCCCATGCCGGCCATTCCCCTGTTGGTCTCGATATCAAGCAGTCGCCCTTCACGCAGCATGTGGGGTCGATCGTCGACCGCGACTTCGTCCGCGCATGTCTGCGCGAGGTGGGCGCGATTGTTCACACGGCAACGCTCCATAAACCGCACGTGGTCACCCACAGTCGCCAGGACTTCATCGATACGAACATCAGCGGGACGCTGAACCTTCTCGAGGAAGCGGTCGCGGCCGGAATCGGTGTGTTTATCTTCACCAGTACCACCAGCGTCTTCGGACGCGCCTTGACACCGGCGCCCGGAGATCCGGCGGCGTGGATAACCGAGGACGTCACACCAGCGCCGAAGAACATCTACGGCATCACGAAGGTCGCTGCTGAGACCCTGTGTGAACTGTTTCATCGCGACCGCGGCCTGGCCTGCCTGATCCTTCGCACCTCACGCTTCTTTCCTGAAGCCGACGATCGCAAGGAGACCAGGGACGCCTACGCCGATGCAAACGTGAAGGTCAATGAATTCCTGTATCGCCGCGCCGATATCGAAGACGTCGCCAGCGCGCACCTGCGGGCGCTGGAGCGCGCCCGCTCCATTGGCTTCGGCCGCTACATCGTGAGCGCCACGACACCATTCACGCGCGATGACCTGCAAGACCTCAAAACCGACGCCGCCGTCGTCGTCGGACGACATGTGCCCGCTTACGAACGCGTCTATGCCACGCGAGCTTGGAGGATGTTTCCAACGATCGATCGTGTGTACGTGAACGGCAAGGCCAGGCGCGAGCTCGGATGGCAGCCGCGTTACGACTTTGCCCATGTCCTCTCTCTCCTCGAGACGGGAGAGGACTTCCGTAGTTCCCTTGCGCAGACGATCGGATCGAAGGGCTACCACGACGTGGTGTTCGAGGACGGGCCGTACCCGACCTGAAACGGGTCAGCCGACGAGCTTCATCTTTTTCATTTCCTTCACGGCCGCGTTGACCAGGTCCTTGACGAACTCCTGCAGGTTTTTCGGATCCTTCGTCTCGCTCGTCGCCGCCCACACCAGTTGATTCTTCGTCAGGTCGTACACCAGGGTCTCGACCGTGATTGTGGTGGTTTCCCTGGACGACGTCGGGATGGCGTAGACGTTGGTCCAGCCATAGCCGTAGTAACCCCAGAAGTCAGGGTAGTACCCCGACGACCAGATGACAGACGTGTACTCCCGTCCGGTTTCCCGTTTCACGGGACGTAGCGCGACGACGCCCTCGACCTTGGAGCGCTCGAACCAGGGCCTGGCCTTCTCGGCGCTCTTCAACTCCTCGCGCGGAACGAACCGGTACGTGGCCGTTCCCATGACGCCGCGCTCGCTCAGTTCCCGCGTCAGCGCCTCCTCGCCCGACATCTGGAGCGACTGACTATCGGTGATCACCAGCGCCGCCACCTTCTTGCCGGCGAAATTCAGTCGCGCCACTTCGGGCGACTTCCAGACAGCCAGGAATTTCGGGGCGGCGATGATGGCGGTCGTCCAGGCCATGATGAATCCAGCTACGAACAATCGGCGCATGATTGGGTCCTCGCGCCGATTCAGATGAAAAACCCGCGCCATCCCCGCTTTCTCTCTGCCCGGTGGTCCATTGGCCACGATAGCTCACGGTAGCAGCGGGCCGGCATTGTCGGCAGCCACGTCACGCCGTGGCTCCCGTGGCCAGCCGCGCCCCTCGCCCCGGCACTTCTCCCTGAGACATTGCGGCCTGCGGCCTCACTCGAGGCACACCGCTTGCTCACTCGAATGACCCTGAAGGGGGTTCTCCATGGCGATCCGTGCTGCCTTGCTTTCGTCCGTTGCTCTCATTACTGTCGCTGCGGCCCAGGCGCCCGAGGACGGCTCGGCGGCGATCAAGGAGGCGCTCGCGCGCAATCAGGCAGCGCTCCGTCAGTACTCCTGGATCGAGACGACGACCATCAGCCTCAAGGGTGAGGTCAAGAAGCAGGAGAAGAAGCAGTGCGTCTACGGCACCGACGGCAAGGTCCAGAAGACGCCATTGCCGGGCCAGGCTGCACCGCAGCAGCAGGAAAAGGGCGGCGGCGGTCGACGCGGTGGACGTCTGAAGGAGGCCATCGTCGAGAACAAGGTTGAGGACCTGAAGGACTACATGGAGAAGGCCGCGGCACTCGTGCACCAGTACGTGCCGCCGGATCCGCAGAAGATCCAGGAGGCACAGAAGGCCGGGAACGTCGCGCTGCAGCCTTCGGGGGGTGTAACCACGCTGACCGTCAAGAGCTACTTGAAAGCGGGCGATTCGTTGTCACTTGGATTCGACCCTAGCGCGAAAGCCATGCGCAGCTATAACGTGAAGTCGTACGTCGAGAAGCCGAACGACGACGACCTCACGCTATCGGTGAAGTTCAACAGCCTTCCCGACGGCACGACGTATCCCGAGACCGTCGTCCTCAACGTCACTGCCAAGAACGTCGTCGTCAACGTCACGAACTCCGGTTACACGAAGGCCACGAAGTAAGATCCATGAGGCCACGAAGGCCACGAAGGCGATGTCTTCTTCGTGACCTTCGTGTTCTTCGTGACGTTCAGAACTGCAGTCGCACCCCGATCTGCGCGGTCGTTGGCACGGCACCCGCACGCAGCGCCGTCAGATTCAGGAAGTCCGTCGAGCGACGGTCCCCCGTCGGGTTCTCGAAGTTGGCGCGGTTGGTGACGTTGAACACGTCGACGAACATGTCCACGGCGCGTCCGGCGCCGGCCCGCATGCGGTACCCGAGCCGCAAATCGAGTTGAAAGAGTCCCGGGCCGGTGGCGCCGTTTCGTTTGCTCTCGAAGTCCACGTTCCAGGGGTTCCGACCGGTACTCGAATACGAGCCCGATGGCAACGGTTCGGCGAACGTCCCGTTGCGATCCGGATCAGTCGTTGAATCGACCAGGGTGAAGTGCGATCCACTCAGCGCACGGGCGACCCACGCCACGGTCAGGCCAGAAGTCTTCGGGACAAGCGCCTGACCGCTGATCACGAGGTTGTGCCGGCGATCGACGTTCGTCGGCCCCTCGTTCAAGTCGAGATTGAGATCGTCGAGTACCTGGAACCCGCTCAGCGGAATGCCGTTTCCGGTGGTGTTCCCGCGTGAGTTGCCCAGCGTGTACGAGACGCGGTAGGAGTAGTCGGATGCGTAGCGCTTGACGAACGCGACCTCGAGCGCGTCGTAGTCGATCGAGCCGGCATTGATCGGCTGATTCACGGCACCCGTGTACGCGGGGTTGATGCGTACTAGAGGCGCTGTTCGTGCCGTCGTCGTGCGAAGCGCGGGGTTGAGGTCCTCCAGCATGAACTGGTCGCGGGCACGGGCGTGCACGTAGTCCGCGCTGATGGAGATGGTATTCCAGAGCTGCCGCTCGTATCCGGCCGTGATCTGGTCCGCATGCGGGATCACGCGATCGGGATTGTCGAGCGTCACCGTGCCCGTATTTTTCACGCGGCTGCCCGGTGGATACAGAGACTCGAGCAGAGCCCGGTTGACGGTCGGGCCACCCCTGAGCATCGGGTCGAGGGGCAGAACGCCGTTCGACGGACCCGGATCGACGTTGTTGGTTCCCAACGGGAACTGCACGAGGAACGAGTCCGAGAACGTGCCCGCAGTCAGGATCTGCGAAATCAGCTCGAAGTGTGTTTTGTCGTAGAAGCGGCCGTATCCACCGCGAACGACTCCCCTGCCGTCGCCACTCACGTCATAAGTGAAACCAACCCGTGGCGCGATGTTGTTGCTATCGAGAGGGTACTTCGTCGGATCTGGAAACTCGGGGTTGTCGAGCTCGGCGATAGGCTGCTTTTCCAAGTCGTACCGCAGCCCGAGACTGACCGTCGCGCGGTTCGTGACGCGCCATTTGTCCTGTGCAAAGGCGGCGACGAAGTGCGCCTTCTGGTAGCGATTGAGTGGGCCGGGCACGCGAACCTGCAGGCGCTCAGGGTACGTCCGCGGGTTGTTGGCATTGAAGAACTGGTCTGTCCCGAACCAGAACCGGCCATTCGAAACGTCCTGCGCCGTCGATTGCGCCCCGACGTATTCGTACTGGCCGCCGAACTTCAGGTCGTGACTGCCGCCATGCCCGGTGATGTACCACGACATCGTGTCCTCGATCTGATAGGCGTCGTTCACCCGCGCCTGGGCCACGTCACTCTGCTGATCGACAAAGGTGAGGTAATTGAGCTGCGGGAGGAGCGCCGCCTGATCCTGGCCGTTGTCGTTGAAATTGGGATTGGCGAACGACACGTCTTCCTGCGTCCAGTTCACCCGCACCGTATTGAGCCTGTTACCGCCAAGCACCGAGTTCAACGTCGCAACCAGGGTCTGGTCGACGTCGTTCTCCTGTCGTGAGGCGTTGGCAGTCACCGGCAACGTCACAGCGATGGGCGCGGTGTACACGGCCGGTACGATCTGATTGAGCTGCGGCGACGACTCGCGCAACCACCGGATCGCCCACGTGTGGTTGACGTTCAACTGGTGGTCGAAGCGCGCAAGAGTATTCCACACCCGATCCTGGGTTACCGGAGAGGCGTTGAACTCGGGATGTGAAGGGATAGTGATCGAGTTCGCGCGATCGATCATCACGCGCTCGACGTTGAAGAAAAAGTGGGCCTTGTCCTTGACGACCGGACCGCCGATGTTGGCGCGGTACGTCTGGAGCTGGGTCTCCGGCTTCGTCAGCCCGTTCTGCTTCACGAAGAAGTCCTTCTGCGTCATGCCCGCGTCCTGCCACAACCCCGCGGCGACACCATGAAACGCGTTGGTTCCCGACTTGCTGATGGCGTTGATGATGGCGCCAGTTGTCCGGCCGAACTCCGCGTCGTACTGGTTGGTGATGACCTGAAATTCGGCCACGGCTTCGACCGGCGCGCGCGCCTGTGATCCCGCTCGCTGTCCGATCACGTCGTCGTTGTTGTTGGCACCATCCAGCATGAAGTTGTTGTTGCGGGAGTCCAGACCGTTGGCGCTGATGGCGTCGGAGCCGAATGACTCGGTACTGATGTTGGAGATGACGCCCGGCAACAGCGCGACCGCGCCTATGAAGTTGCCGTTCACAGACGGCAGCATCGACAACTCACGGTTGGTGACGTTGCCGCCGATCTCTTTCGAAGTGAGGTCTACGAGCGGAGTCTCGGCGGTGACAGTAACGGTTTCAGTCAGCGCGCCGACGCGCAGCTGCACGTCGACTGTCGTCGTCCGTCCGAGATCGAGGCGGACGTCTCGTCGGTTGTATTTGGTAAAGCCGCTCAGCTCCGCCGCGAGCTCATACACACCCGGTGAGATGGCCGTGATGAAATACGAGCCATCGGGGTTGCTCACCGCCTGGCGAATCACGCCAGTCGCCTGGTTGGTGATGGTGATGGTGGCGCCAGGGATGGGCGCGTCCTGCGCGTCGAGCACGCTTCCGCGAAGCTCGGCGTTGCTTTCCTGGCCGAAGGCCAGGGGAGCCAGGCTTAAACAACAAGCGATGGCGAGTAGCCCAAGGAGTGGTGATCGCATCGAATCCTCCTCGTTACGCGTGTAGTGGCCGCGCCTGCCGACCCGCTCGAAGGCCATCATTCTAATATGTCAGTTGATTTAAGTGGGGGATCGTCGCGCCGGCCCACCTCTGCGAGAATGGGCGACGATGAAACGAAGGCGGCCGGACCTGGCAGCGATGAACGCATTCGAAAGTGTGCAAAGAGTCGGACTCGCCTTGCCTGGCGTCGAAGCGACGATCAGGTACGACGGGTCGCCTATCTTGAAGGCTGGCGGCTGTTTTATGGCCGGATTGGCAACCCATCCCTCGGCGGAACCAGGGACGCTCGTCGTCCGGTTCAATCTCGAGGATCGCGATGGGCTGCTGGAAGATGCGCCCGAGACGTATTACGTGACTGAGTACTACGAACCGTATCCCGTGGTGCTTGCCCGCCTGGCACAACTGAACAGAGACGCGCTCCACGACCTGCTCTCCATATCCCGGCAGCTGACGCTCGCTAAAGCGCGAGTTGGAGGTGCGCGACGCGCCCATCGTCGCAACGAGGCCCGTGGCCAGGACTGACTTCAAATCCGTGTCCGAGTACATCGCCTCACAGCCGACTGAAGCGCGAACCGTACTCAAGCGGGTGCGGAGCGCAATCCGAAAGGCCCTCCCCCGTGCCGAAGAAACCATCTCGTATCAAATCCCAGCGTATAAACTAAACGGCCGTGCGCTGATTTATTTCGCCGGCTGGAAACGGCATTACTCGCTCTACCCGGCGACACGGCCCCTCGTTGCGGCGTTCAAAAACGAACTTGCGCCGTACGAGGTCAACGACAAGGGGACGATACGCTTCCCTCTTTCCGAGCCGGTCCCGGTGAGATTGATCGAAGCCATCGCGAAGTTTCGCGCCAAGGAAGTTGCCGAGAAGTGAGGAGAGACCACATGAGGACTAGATTCGGTACGGCAGCGGCATGTCTGGTGCTTGCCATATTACTTGCCAGCACCACCGCTGATACGCAAACGCCAGCTCCGGCTGCCCCGCCGGCTTCGGCCAGTATCGTGGTCGCGAGTCCGACTTACGTGTCGATTCCGATGGAGATCCTGGTCAATCGTCCCGCCGCGGAAGTGTGGAAGCGGATCGGCGGGTACTGCGCCATCGCTGAGTGGTTCCAGATTCCCAATTGCACGATTACCCAAGGCAAGGACGGTGAGTTCGGTGCGGTGCGATCGGTGGCGAACGAGGTGCTCGTCGGCAAGACCGAGCTGTCCTACACCTACACACAGCCCGTTCGCGAAGGCCGGCCCTACAACCTGTATCACGGCACGCTCGAGGCCCGCCCGGTCACGGCCACGACCTCGCGACTGATCTACACGCTCGTCTACGACAACTCGATGCTGCCCGACGATGGGGCGAAGGAGAAAGACAAGGCGCAGCGGATGGCCACGTTCACACGCGCACTGCAGAACATGAAGATCCTCGCCGAAGGTGGCACGCTGCCTCCGCCTCCGCCCCGCGGCGGCGGTGCGGGCGCTCCCGGTGGTGCTGGCGCCCCCGGCGGTCGCGCGAACTGAGTCACTCCCGATGGCCGAGAACAAGACCAAAGTCACCAAAGTCAGCCCCGCGAGCTTCATCAAGCAGGTGGATGAGCCCCGGCGGAAGGACTGTCAGGAACTGGTCACCATGATGAGCGATGTCACCGGCCATCCACCCAAGATGTGGGGGTCCAGCATTGTGGGCTTCGACCAGTATCACTACCAATACGAGAGCGGTCGCGAAGGGGATATCCTGCTGACGGGGTTTTCGCCACGCAAGCAGGATCTCGTGCTCTATCTGGGACCCGGACTCGAGAACAAGACGCTGATGGCGAAGCTTGGCAAGCACAAGGCCGGCAAAGGCTGTTTGTACTTGAAGAAGCTCGACGACGTCGATCGCGGCGTGCTACGAGCGCTCGTCGAAGAATCGGTTGCCATTATGAGGAAGCGCTATCCGCGCGACTGAGGAGGACGTATGGTGCGAAGGCTTTCCATGCTCGTTGCGCTACTCGGGTTGGCCGCAGGTCCAGCCTTCGCGCAGGAGGTTGACGCTCGCGCGGCATTGCTCGCCTCGCTCAAGGCGATGGGCGGCGAGAACCTGAAGACCATCGAGATCGCGGGCGCAGGTTCCTCGTCGCTCATCGGGCAGCAGTACTCGATCGAGGGCAACTGGCCGCAGTTCGAGGTCGCCAATTACACGCGAGCGATCGACTTCGACGCGAAGTGGTCACGCGAGGACTACACGCGCCGCCAGGGTAACTTCCCTACCTTCGGCCGTGTGCCGATGGCCGATCAGCGGATCACGGCCATCGTCAGCGGGTCCTATGCGTGGGACATGCGCGACACCACACCCGTGGCCGTCACGCGTCCCTATCTCGACGGCGTCCCGGTCAATGAACTGCGGCAGCTCGAGCTCGCGATCACGCCGCACGGATTCCTCAAGGCTGCTCTCGCCAGCAAGGACGCGAAGGCGATCAAGATTCAATACATCGGCGCGTCGGACTTCGGCCTCTCGCAGTTCGGACGATGGGTCACGATGGTGCAGTTCACCTTCTTGAACAAGTACAGCATCGTCGGCACGATTGACGATCGCAATCTCGTGGAGTTGGTCGGCACCTGGTTCCCGAATCCCGTCTATGGGGACATGGACTACGAGATGCGCTACACCGATTACAAGGACTTTGGTGGTGTGAAGTTCCCGATGCTGCTGCACACGCACCAGGGAGATCCTCGCCTGAACACGGCGCACAACTACTACGAGTACCGTGTCACCAGCGTGAAGCCGAATGCTCCAGTCACCACGATGCCGGTGCCCGACGTCGTGAAGTCGGCAGTGACGCCAAGAGCCCGGGTCGAGAGTCAGCAACTGGCACCCGGTGTTTGGCTCCTTGGCGGCGGCACGCACAACAGCCTGCTCGTTGAGTTCAAGGAGTACGTGGCGGTCGTTGACGCTCCGAACAACGAGGAGCGCTCGCTGGCCGTGATCGCTGAGGCGGCGCGCCTCGCCCCGAAGAAGCCGGTCCAGTACGTGATCAACACGCACCACCATTTCGATCATGCGGGCGGACTGCGTACATATCTCTCGCAGGGAACCACCATCGTGACGCACGAGACGAACAAGGAGTACTACCTCGACATCATGTTCCGCCCGGCGCCACGCACGATGAATCCGGACCGCTTTGCGCTCTTCAATCCGATGTACTGGATCAGCCGGCGGCCGCCGCCGATCGAAACCGTCGCTGGCGAACCGCGCAGCACTGCGAAGTACGTGGTCACCGATGGCGAGCGAATTCTGGAAGTGATCAAGGTGCAGGACGTGGCCTACGAGCTTGGCGATCGCTCCTACAACCAGGGCAATCACAGCGTCGACATGCTGATGGCCTACCTGCCGAAGGAGAAGGTCCTGTTCAACGCCGATCTCTATTCGCCGCCGGCGCAGGGCGCGGCGCCGACGCCGCCCTCGCCGAGCATGCGCACGCTCGCCCAGAACATTCGAAAGCTCAAGCTCGATGTCGCACAACATGCGCCGGCGCACGGGCGAGTCGGCACGAACGAAGAGTTCATGAAGCTCGTGGCGCCGACCGCGACGGCACGCGCGAACTAATCAAGGCGGGTCCAAAGATCCGCCTCTACAAACTACTTGCGACTAGTAGCGGCGGGTCTTCAGACCCGCCGTCCGACACCAGTGACTCTCGACGATCTTCG
>Ga0075420_100000598_pt1 | contig 29097 bp, 18 predicted proteins | sample SoiMetdeltSBSDD4_FD_75296 | JGI IMG/M metagenome (GOLD analysis project Ga0075420, IMG submission 75296) | Bulk soil microbial communities from a Populus tree surrounding site in Tennessee, USA - Soil MetaG P. deltoides SBSDD4 | ecosystem: Environmental > Terrestrial > Soil > Tree plantation...
GAGGGCCAGCAATCCCCCATCTGCCACGCAGCACCGCAGCAAGCAAGGTCTCCTACCTCATCAACCTTCCCTCCCGCGCTCGTGGCGCAAACAAGATCGTCGCCAGAACCCATGATCGTGACAGGCGACACCACCGCGTGCCGTGCCCTGCCGTGACGCGTGCGGCGGCCAGGCCGCGGCCGGGTGGCCACCACCGACCCGCCGCCGGCCACGGCAGGTGACGGTGACCAGGTGGCCACCGCGGTGGCCACCCACGGCGTGGCCATGGCCACCGAACCCGCCGATGGCCACCCGATGGCCACCCTGCCCTGGCCACCGACCCGCGGGTGGCCGGCGCGGTGGCCATCCGCGGCCGTGGCCATGGCCACCGAACCCGCCGATGGCCACCTGATGGCCACCCTGCCCTGGCCACCGCGCCGGCCACGCGGCCCGGCCCGCTGGTCAACCGCACCCCGTCCGGGTCCGGCGCCATCCCGGCCGCGCAGGCACGGCGAACGGGACAACGGCTTCGGACACCTCCGACACGTCCGGGTGGCCGCGGATCGATGCGGGCGATCCCACCGGGCGGCCACGCCGCGCGGCCCGCCACCCGATCCCGCCGCGGCGCCCACCGCCGGCCCGACCGACGCCTCAGATATCGGGTGCCCGGGTGCAGTCGGGTCGACGCCCCACGGACGGGCCCGTGCCAGCGCCCATAGGCGCTCACACCACACTCCGCCAGTGTGAGCGCCGGTCAAACCACCCAGATCGGACTGGGCGCCGGACCGGACCGGTGTGAGCGCCACCCGCCGGTCACAGTGTGAGCGCCCCCGGCCAAGTGTGAGCGCTGCCCAAACTAGCGCAACTCGGACTGTTGGTACGGCGTCGGGGAGTGTGACCGCCACGGACGAGCGGTGTGAGCGCCACCCGCCGGTCACACTGCGAGCGGCCCCCGCCGGTGTGAGCGCCGCTGTCCGGTCACAGTGTGAGCGCCCCCGTCGGTGTGAGCGCCGTCCTCCGATCATGGTGTGAGCGCCCCCGAGAGTGTGAGCGGCGCCGGCGGGTGGGTGTCAGTGCCGTGTGGGCGGTGTGATCGGCGGTACCTGTTCGCCAGCACTCACAAACCCGGATTGGTGGGTGTCAGCGCAGCGCGACGCGGCGTGGAGCGCCACCGATCATGAGACGAGCGCACCCGCCCCGCACCACCCCACCGCCGCCGGGAGAGCCCGGCGAGGCCCACCACACCGATCCCCGGGTTGATCTGGTCGCCGGTGACCCGCCGGTGCCGATCACCGTCTGGCGGACCCCGGCCGGGGACGACCAGGCCAGCATCCCGCCCCGCCTCGCCCAGCGGCTGGTGGCCGCCTACAGCCGGCCCGGCGAGGTGGTCATCGACCTGACCGACGACGACGCGGTCGCCGCCGCGGCCGCCGGTGGCGGGCGCCGCCATCACCGGGCCTGGTTCACCGACGCCGCCGCGGTGCTGGTCGGCCCGGCCACGCCACCGGCCGCGGCCAACCCGCGCCCGGGCGCCGGCCGGCCCGCCGCGTCCACCCGCCGCCGTCGCGGCCAGGAGGTCGACGCGCCGGAGCTGGTCGCGTGGTTCGGCGACGACCTCACCGACCCGGACCTGCCGCCGCGCCAGCAGCACACCGTCGGAGGCGTCGGCACCGCCAAATCCGCCTCGGCGGGTGCGGACCCGGTGGTCGGGGCGACCAGCCTGGTCGTCGCCTGCTGGCCGCTGCACACGGTCGACGCGCGGAACCGCACGCGGCTGCGCGGGCTGCTGCGCGCCGGGGTGGCGCTGCTGCGCCCGGCCGGCTGCCTGGTCCTCGCGGTACGTCCTGCGACACCGGCAGCGACATCGGCGGCGCTGGCCGGGCCGGATGCCCCGGCGGGGCGGCCGGAGGACTTCGGCCCGCTGGTCGCCGCGGCCCGCGAGGCCGGGCTGGGCTACCTGCAGCACATCGTGGCCGTGCGCGCCGACGTCGACGGTGACCAGTTCGTCTACTACGCCACCGACGACGAACTGCTCGCGTTGGCCCGCGACGCCGCCCGGCGGCGGGTGGCGCACCTGCGGGTGCACGCCGACCTGCTTGTTTTCACCCCGCGGCAGATCCCCGCGGGTTCCCGCGCGGGTGGTGGTCCCCGTGGCTAGACGCCCCACCATCAACGCCGTCCCCGACCCCGACGACGCCCGTGACGGCCCGACTGTCATCGGCGCGTCGGACACCACCGACGACGGACGCCACCGCGCTGCACCCGCCGCCGAGCGGCTGTCGGTGTGGGTGACGGCGCAGCAGGCCGGGCCGTCGCAGCGGCGGGGCCGGTATGTGCGGGAGTCGGTGCGGCATCCGGCGCGGATGTTGCCGGCGATCGCGGCGCACGCGATCACCTCCTACACCGAACCGGGCGACCTCGTCTTTGATCCGATGGCCGGGATCGGCACCACCCTGGTCGAGGCCGTGCACCTGGGCCGCGACGCGCTCGGGGTGGAGTACGAGTCGCGGTGGGCCGACATCGCCGACGCCACCCTCGCCCGCGCCCACACCCGCGGCGCGGCCGGGCACGGCGCCGTGATCCGCGGCGACGCCACCCAGCTGTCCGCCCTGCTGCCCACGGTGTTGCACGGCCAGGTCGCCCTGATCGTGACCTCCCCGCCGTACGGGCCGACCGTGCACGGCCTGGTCCGCCCCGGCACCGACGGGGTGGCCAAGTACGCCAACAGCTACAACGACGGCACCGACAAAGGCAACCTCGCCTACCGCGACCTGCCCGGCCTGGTCGACGGGTTCACCGACATCCTGCGCGGCTGCAACACCCTCCTGCGCCCCGGCGGCGTGGTGGTGGTCACCGCCCGGCCGTGGCGCAAACACGGCGAACTGGTCGACCTGCCCTCCGCGGTCATCGCCGCCGGCACCGCCGCCGGGCTGGTCCCGGTCGAGCGGTGCATCGCCCTGCTGGCTGGCGTGCGTGACGGGCGGCTGGTGGCCCGGCCGTCGTTCTTCCAACTCCAGCAGGTCCGCAAGGCACGGGCCCTCGGGGTGCCGATGCACCTGATCGCCCACGAGGACGTCCTCGTCCTGGCCCGGCTGGACGGACCGCTCCCCCAGCCGGTGGGGGAGGGCCAATGACCGCCACCTCCACCGGTCCGGTGTACCGCTTCCTGTCCCTCGGTGCCGGGGTCCAGAGCTCCACCGCACTGCTGCTGGCCTGCCAGGGACGGATCCCGACCTTCGACGCCGCCATCTTCGCCGACACCGGGTGGGAACCCCTCGCCGTCTACCGGCACCTGCACCGGCTGACCCGCATCGCCGCACAGGCCGGCATCCCCGTCGTTCGGGTCCGCAAGGGACACATCCGCCGGGACGCGCTGGATCCACATCATCGGTTCGCGTCAATGCCGCTCTACTGCCTCAGTCCGACCGGGCGACGCGGGATGGCCCGACGTCAATGCACGTCCGAGTACAAGCTGAAGCCGATCAAGGCGGAGGTCCGCCGCCGGCTGGGCTACCCACACCCGACCCGGGTGCCCGCCGGCGTGTACGCGCAGATGGCCATCGGCATCTCCGCCGACGAGTGGATGCGCGCCCGCACCGCCGACGTGCGCTACATGCGCAACACCTTCCCGCTGCTCGACCTCGGCTGGGATCGAAGCGACTGCGTCGGCTACCTGACCGAGCACGGGCTGGGCGACACCCCCCGTTCGGCGTGCCTGGGATGCCCGTTCCACGACGACGCCTTCTGGCTGAACCTCAAAACCAACCATCCGGTCGAGTGGGCCGACGCGGTCGCCTTCGACGCGGCGATCCGGCACGGCTCGGCGAAGGCCAACGCCGACGGACACGCCCTGCGCGGCACTTTCTACCTGCACGCCTCCCGGGTGCCGCTCGATCAGGCTGTCCTTCGCCCCCGCGCCCGCGCGGCGGATCAGCCCGGCTGCGGGCCATGGAGCTGTCCCCGCGCCGCCGCCGTCACCGACGAGCCCACCCCCGCGCCCACGGACGCAATGCGGGAGGTGGCGTGAACCTTGGCCACCCGCCGCACCAACCCCCACACCACCCCGGCCACGACGGGCCGCGGATCGGGTCGCTGTGCACCGGATACGGCGGCCTCGACCTCGCCGTCCACGCCGTCCTCGGCGGGCGGCTCGCCTGGTACGCCGAAACCGACCGGCACGCCCAAACGGTCCTCGCCCACCGCTTCGACGGCATCCCGAATCTCGGCGACATCCGCACCGTCGACTGGACGACGGTCGAACCGGTCGACGTCGTCACCGCCGGCTTCCCCTGCCAGGACATCTCCGACGCCGGCAAACGCCACGGCATCACCGGCCAACGTTCCAGCCTCTGGCGATGCGTCGCCGACGCCGTTCGCGTCCTTCGACCCCGGCTCGTGTTCGTGGAAAACGTCGCCGCCCTCCTCCGGCGCGGGCTCGACGTCGTCCACGCCGATCTGGCCGCGCTCGGGTACGACACGAGCTGGATCTGCCTACGCGCATCCGACATCGGGGCGGCACACCGTCGTGACCGGCTGTTCCTGCTGGCCGCCCGACGAGACCTCCTCCAGCAGCACGGTGGTGACGTTACCGACGCCGTGCGCCCGTGACGGCAAAGGCCCCGGCCACCAGTACGGCCTGCCCGACCTCATCGAAACCAACCGCCGCCCGGCCGGGCTGCTACCCACGCCGACATCCGGGGGCGGCACCGGCCACATGAGCGGCAACCACCGCGACACCTGGCGACCCACCCTCGAACTGGCCGTGCAGGGCTACCTGCCCACCAGAGGCGGCCGCCCAGCCGAGCCGGCGGTGCTGCTGCCTACGCCGACCGCGGCCGCGTACGGGTCCAACCAGTCGCTGTCGCCCGGCGCGGCGGTGCGGCCCAGCCTGGCAACCCTGGCTGCGCGGCTGCTGCCCACGCCCCGGACCACGGACGGGCGGGGTCCGGCCGGGCACGGCCAGGGCGGCGCCGACCTGCGCACCGCGGTGTGGCAGCTGCCGCCCACACCGCGCGCCAGTGACGGGGTGAAGGGCTGCCCGGCGCAGCGCGGATCCAAAGGCGACCTGACGCTGCCGTCGGCGGCAGTGCGTATCGAGACCGTCGAAGACGCCAACCGCGCCGGCGGACCCGACGGGGCCGCCAGCAGCGTAAGCCGGCTGCTGCCCACCCCGCGCCTCCCCGAAGCCCGCACCGCCTACGCCCGCGCGAGCACCGACGCAGGTCGCGCCGGATCCCGCCCGGAGGGCCAAGCGGCCGGGATCGCGGACGGAATGCTGCCGCGCGAGCTCGCCTCGTGGGAGGAGGCCGCCGGCTCCTGGCAGCCGCCCGCAGCTGTCGACGGGCGGGAGGCCCGGGCGTGGGGGCCCTATGCCAAAGCCGTCGCCCGCTGGGAGGCGCTGCTGGGCCGGCCGGTCCCGGCGCCGACCCAGCCCGGTAGGCACGGCAAGCCGGTGCTCGCGCCGGCGTTTGTCGAGTGGCTCATGGGTTTGGACGCCGGCTGGGTGACCGACCTGCCGCTGCCGCGCACTCTCGCGCTGCGGGTGCTGGGCAACGGCGTCGTCCCGCAGCAGGCGGCGGTGGCGTTGCGGCTGCTGCTGTGTCCGCACCGGTGGGCGGTGCCCCAATGACCGCCCACCGGGTGGCCGCGTCGGCGGCGGACGGCTTCCTGTACCGGCGGATCGGGCCAGTCAGCCTCTACCTCGGCGACGCCGCCCGGGTCCTCGCCGCGTTGCCGGACGGGTGCGTGGACTGCGTGGTCACGTCTCCGCCGTACTGGGGGCTGCGGGACTACGGCACCGGCAGATGGAGCGGAGGTGACCCGGCCTGCCCGCACCCGCGGCGGGGGCGGGCACGCATGCCGGGCACCGCCTGTCCGGGGTGCGGCGCCGTCTGGACCGATCTGCAGTACGGCCTGGAACCTCACCTCGACCTGTACATCGCCCGGCTCGTCGCGGTGTTCGAGCAGGTCCACCGGGTGCTCGCCCCGACCGGCACGGTGTGGCTCAACCTCGGCGACAGCTACAGCTCCGCCGCCGGCGGCGCCCCGGCCAGCGGCAAACCCGCGCCGGGCGGCACGCGCACACCCGCTCGGCCACGCGCCCAGGACGTGGTGGCGGCGAAGAACCTGCTCGGCCTGCCGTGGCGGGTGGCGTTCACGCTTCAGGCGACCGGCCGGTGGTGGCTTCGCAACGCGGTGGTGTGGGCGAAGACGAACCCTATGCCCGAGTCGGTGACCGACCGGCTGTCGGCCACCTACGAGCTGGTGTTCCTGCTCACCCGCTCACCGTCGTACTTCTTCGACCTCGACCCGATCCGGCTGCCGCTCAAACACCCCGACGCCGCCGACGGGACCCGTGTGTTCGGCGGCGTCCACAAAGGACGCACCGGTGGTGTCGACGCCACCGCCCGCCGCCGCGGCGGCGCCGCCTACGGCCCACCGGCCGCGGGCAAGTACCGGCCGGACCGCACCGACGCGCGGATGCGCGCGCACCGGGGCAACCTCGCCGTCACCGGCGCCGCGCATACCGCCGCCCACCGGCGGGGCCGCAACCCCGGCGACGTGTGGACCCTGCCCACCCGCCCCTACCGGGGTGCGCACACCGCCCCGTTCCCGGTCGACATCCCGCTACGGGCGATCGCCGCCGGCTGCCCACCCGGCGGGCACGTCCTCGACCCGTTCAGCGGTGCCGGCACCACCGGCCTCGCGGCTGTGCAGCTCGGCCGCCCCTACAGCGGCGTCGACATCAGCCCCCGGTTCCACGACCTGGCGCTGACCCGGCTTGCCCCACACCTATCCGACACCGGTACCGACCGCGAGGGCGGTGGTGGCTGATGGGGCTGCGCACCGTGCCGGTCACCTTCGCCCAGGCCCGCGACTTCGTCGCCGCCTGGCACCGCCACCACCGCCCACCGGTCGGGCACAAGTTCTCCATCGGCGTCGCCGACCGCGACGTCCTCGTCGGCGTGGCCATCGTCGGCCGGCCGGTCGCCCGGCTGCTCGACGACGGCCTCACCCTCGAAGTCGCACGGGTGTGCACCGACGGCACCCGCAACGCCTGCAGCTTGTTGTACGCCGCGGCGTGGCAGGCCGCCAAGGCCCTCGGCTATCGACGGCTGGTCACCTACACCCAGGCCGGCGAACCCGGCGCGAGCCTGCGCGCCGCCGGCTGGCGCATCGTCGCCGCCCGCCCACCCAGCCGCGGCTGGAGCCGACCCAGCCGACCCCGCGCCGACCACGGCGCCGACGGCATCGCCCGGCTGCAGTGGCAGCCACCCGAGCCCGCCGCCGCGGACCCGTCCTGTTCCGCCGCCGATCCGCACCCGCTGGGCCGCGCCGAACGGCCCGATGCCGCCCGCGTCCGCGCGGCCCAGCGGCCTACCACCCATCCACCGACCTCGGGAGACCCGACCTCATGAACCCGCCACCCCAGCCCCTGCACCGTGCCACGCCCACCATGCCGGCCGCCGTCGGCCCCGACCGTCGCCCGCCCGTGCCGGCTCCGACCCGATCCCGCCGCCGCAGGTGGCATCCCGACCCACGGCTGGCCGCGCGTCTGGGCCTGGCCGGCTTCGTGGTGTTGGCCGCCGCCGCCAACGCGTTGACCTACCACCACCCTCTCGTCCCGGTCGGGTTCGGGCTGTATGCCACCCCGATCGCCTTCGCCCTGCTCCTGCTTGACGCGCCGCTGTCCTGGCTGCACCGCCGCGGCGGACAAGGGCTCGTCTTCGCCGCGCTGCTGGCCGCAACGGTGGCCTCCACCGTCGTGGGCGGATACTTCGGCTTCGTCTGGGGCATCAGCGCCCTTCTCGCCGAGGCGACCGGCTGGTGCCTGCGGCGGCTGGGCGACACACCCACCCAACGGGCGCTGACCCACGCCGGTCCGCTGCTGACCCTGCTCGGCCAGATGAGCCTCTACGCGTGGCTGCTGACCGCCGTCGTCCCCGTCACCGTGCCCGGCCAGCTGCTCGGCACCGCCGAGGCGCTGTCCGCCGTCGCCGTGGTCATGGCGGTCGGCCGCGCCGTGCGGGCCCGGCGCCACCGGTACGCCGGCCGGCACCGCACCCTCAGCGCCGACAGCCGTGACGCCATACCGGCCTGGACACGACAGGCCGGTCGGGCGCGGCGGCTGCTCGCGGTGATCGGCGCGCTGGTCGTGTTCGCCGCCAGCGTCACCGCCGCGAACTGGCTGACCGCCCGCTACGGGCTCATCCCGGTGGGGCTGGGCCTGACGGCCACGGCCGGCACTTACGCCGCCGGGCTGTGCCTGCTGGCCCGTGACTGGGTCCACGACACCGCCGGCCGCCTCGCGGTCCTGGCCGCGGTCGCCGCCGGCGGGGTGGCCAGCGCGGTGATGGCCGGACCTCGCCTGGCGGTCGCATCGGCGGTGGCGTTCATCGTCTCGGAGCTGACCGACCTGGCGGTGTACCAGCCGCTGCGCCGCCGCGGCTGGGCACGCGCCGTCGTCGCGTCCAACGCCGTCGGCGCCCCGGTCGACACCGTGCTGTTCCTCGCCCTGGCCGGGTTCCCGATCTGGACCGCGGTACCCGGCCAGCTCCTCGCCAAAGCGACCGCCACAGCAGTGCCCGTGGCCGCCGTGCTGCTCACCCGTGCGGTACTACGCCACCGCCAGCGGACCGAAGGTACGTGAGGCGATGCGGCGCGGACAGCTCGGCCAGATCGTCACCCCGGCCAGCGGCAACCGGGTCATCCCCGACGTCGCGTGGTGCGCCGACAACGCCGCCTACACCGGCCGCTACCCGGGCGACCAACGGTTCCTGGCCTGGCTGTCCGCCCGCGCCGACCACGCCGACCGGTGCGCCTTCGCCGCCGCGCCCGACGTGGTCGGCGCCGCCGCCGCCACCCTGACGCGATCCATACCGATGCTCGGGCACATCCGCGCGCTGGGCTACCCGGCGGCACTCGTCGCCCAGGACGGCCTCGAGCACCTGCCGGTGCCGTGGGATGCCTTCGACGTGCTGTTCCTCGGCGGCAGCACCGCCTGGAAGCTCGGCCCGGCCGCCGCAAGGCTCGCCGCCCGCGCCCAGTACCGGGGACTGACTGTCCACATGGGACGGGTCAACAGTCTCACGCGGTTGCGGTACGCCGCGTCCATCGGCTGCGGCTCGGTCGACGGCACCCACCTGGCCTACGGACCCGACCGCGGCCTGCCCGAACTGCTGCGCTGGCTGGCCGCCGTCGACGAGCCCGCACCAACCCGTCCTGAAGGAGCCCGCCGTCGTGGCTAACCGACCCGTGTGGACCGTCGAGCGCATCCGCGCCCTCGGCGCCACCACCACCCTGCCCACCGCCGCCGCCATCCTCGGCATCGGCCGCACCCTGGCCTACGAACTCGTGGCCACCGGACAGTTCCCCACCCCCGTGATCCGCGCCGGCACCCGCGTCATCGTCCCGGTCGCCCCGCTACTCAAGCTTCTGCACGCCGACGACGACCTCACCGGCGCCGCCGGTGAGGTCGACGGCGAACCGGCCGGCAGGCGACTTGACCATCGCGGCCCGCAGAGGGTGCATGCAACGACCAACCATCCAGCGGATTCGCCGCGCCGACCGCAGGTGCGCCGAATCCGAGCACACCAGGAGAGGGACCCGTGAAAAGCAAAGGACGCACGTTCAAACGGTGTGGCTGCCGCAACCCCGCAACCCGCCGCCAGTGGGGGCAAGCCTGCCCGCAGCTGCGCGGCGAGCGCGGCGGCTGGTCACGCACCCACGGCGACTGGCACCTGCAGTACGAGCTTCCCCGCGCCGCCGACGGCACCCGCCGGCCGCTGCGCGACGGCGCCTACCCCAGCCAGACCGACGCGGAGGCGGCCCTGGGCCGCATCCGCGCCGCCCTCGCCGTCGCCGAGGACGGCGACACCGCCACCCTGTGCCGCATCGGCGACATCGTCGACACCGCGGTCAAGACCGGCACCCCGATCCCCAGCCCGGACGAGCTGCGCCGGGCGCTGGACCTCGACCTGGCCCCCAGCCAACTGCCCACCCTGGCCGAGTACCTGCCCCGCTGGCTGAAGGGTCGTAAGACCCTCAAGAAGGGCACGTGGCGCTCCTACGAGGCGCACATCCGCCTCTACCTCATCCCCTACCTCGGCCAGTACCGCATCGACCGGCTCCGCTCCGGGCACATCGATGCGATGTACGACGCGATCGACGAACGCAACCAACACATCGCCACCCTGCGCGCCAGCCGCGACCCGGAGAAACGGGCGAAGGTGAAGGGGCAGCGCATCGTCGGCCCCGCCACCCAGCACCGCATCCACGCCACCCTGCGCAAGGCCCTCAACGACGCCATCCGCCGCGACAAGCTGCGCACCGACAATCCCGCGCTCAACGTCGAACTGCCCCCGGCCAAGGCGCCCAAGCCCATGGTGTGGACCGCCGAGCGGGTCACCGCCTGGCGAGAGACCGGCAAGATCCCCAGTCCGGTGATGGTGTGGACCCCGCAGCACACTGGCACCTTCCTCGACCACGTCCACGACGCGAACGACCGCCTGTACGCCCTGTACCACCTGATCACCTTCACCGGACTGCGCCGTGGTGAGGCGTGCGGGGTGCACTGGCACGACCTCGACCTCGACACCGCCACCCTCACCGTCCGGTGGCAACTCGTGCAGCACGGCTGGGCGGTGGCGATGGACACGCCCAAGACCGACGACAGCGAAGCCACCATCACCCTCGACGCCGAAACCGTCGCGGTCCTGCGCGCCCACCGCACCCGGCAGCGCCGCGAACGCCTCGCCGCCGGATCAACGTGGGTCGACACCGGGCTGGTGTTCACCACCGACACCGGCGAACAACTCCACCCGGCCGACGTCACCGACCACTTCCACCACCTGACCACCCAGGCCGGGCTACCCCCGATCCGGCTGCACGACCTACGCCACGGCGCCGCCACCATGGGTCTGGCCGCAGGCGTCGACATGAAGGTCATCTCCAAACGGCTACGGCACTCCAGCCCCACCTTCACCCAGAAGTTCTACGGCGCCGTACTACCCGAACTCGCCACCGCCGCGGCCGAAGCCACAGCCGCCGTCGTCCCCCGCAACCGGCGCATCAAGACAGCGTGACCCGCCCCGCCCCGCCCCGCAGCCGCGGCATCGATCCGGGCAGTATCCGAACGACCCGGCACCCGAGCACTGTGCCGTGATCGGACCGCCAGATGCGTCGGACCTCAACCAGACGACAACCCAGGACAACCGCCGTTCTTCCCGGACCTGCTCGCGCTTTCTCGGGCATCTGCGTTTGGCTGATGGCCATCCCACTGGGCCGGATGACCTGCCTGGCGCCTCACCGCACAGTGGAGCGAGGCGTGGTTACGGCGATCTGGGCCGCAATGTCGTCTATTTGGCTAAGCAGGTCAGATGGGTGTTGGTCGAGGTCGAGGGCGTGCTGCAGCACGGTGATGTCGTTGCCGTGCAGGTGATGATGGACCGGTTCGACAGGCCCCTTGGCGTACACAAGGTGACCCTGGTCGAGGCGGAGGACGGTGCTGTAGGCAAGCATCTGGTAGAGGTCTGGGTTGTCGCCGCCAGCGATTGTTTCGATCTTGTACTTGGCGTCGAGGACGGCCGCCGGGGTTTCGCGGCCCGTGTCGTCGGCGCGGTAATACACGAGGTCGGGTCTGAGTTGGACGCGGCGGGCGTGGTCGAGGTGATGGCGCTTGTCTTGGCGTTGGCTGCGTCCTCCGTATGGGTGTAGGGCCTCGGCGACCGCGACGGTGACGAAGTCTTCGAACACTTGCCACATGCGAAGCAACAGGCCGTCGACCCGGATCGGTGTACCGTCGTCGAGCTCGTAGGAGGCCCCTCGCAGCACGAGGTCCGCGAGCCAGAGAGCGGTGTGGTAGCGCTGATTGAGCCGGGTTGGCTGCCAGGCGGGAAAGGGGTGACCGGGGGTGAGCCTGCTTACGCCTGCCAGGCGCGCCAACGTGTGCCGAATCAGTTTCGCCGTGTCGGCGGGCAGGCCGGGTAGGCGCTGCAGGCGATTCCCGGCAGCGAGGAGGAGCTGATTTTCGGGGATGTCGGTGGTGTAGTCGTCGAAGCGCACCTCGACCGGCAGTGGTAGTCCGTGGTGGCGGCGCATCTGGTCTGCTTCGCGGATACGGCCCCGCACGATGGGCAGAGCTTCGTCGAGCTGTCGGTAGCCGAGCAGGACGCCTTGGCGCAGGGCACGGTCGGCGGCGCGGGCGAAGGCGTGCCCGACGGCGGGAAGCAGCTCGGGATGCTCGCCGGCGTCGACGTCCTCCTGTCGCCAGGCTCCGGGACGCTGGGCGTAGCCCAGGAGGAAGAGCAGCCGTGACACGGCGATCTTGGGGGTGATCCGCACGTCGATCGCATCGCTGCCGGTGCCGAAGCGGGCGGCTCCGACGAGGCCGTTGTCCCTTACGCGCCAAAGACCTGGGCGTGGACCGGGCGTCACGGCCGTGACACCGGTCGAGGCCAGGATGGATGCCTGGGATCCGGAAAGGGAGATCTCCTGCCAAAGGGCGCCCTCGCGCAGGCGGATGACGGTCATGGCGCGTCGGCGTCAGGATGGGCCGTGAGTTTGAGGCCTAGGTGGTCGCGAAGCGTGTCCAGGCCGTAGGTTGTCCCGACGTCGATGCCGTCGCCGTAGTGGTGCTCCTCCAGCAGGGGCAGGATCTGGGTTCGCCAAACTCGCGCGAACCCCGCCGGGTCGGCGTGGACGGCGGGGCGCATCAGGTACGAGGGCCCGATGCGGAAGTCGCGGTCGCGTATGCGTGCGTTGAGTTCGTCGAGAAGGCGTGCGGCGTCGTTGGGCAGATCGTGCCGGTTGAGCCACCGCGCTAGCAGCGACGCGATCGGTTCCTGGTTCGGGTGTAGTTCGACGAAGGCGAAGCGGCGGCGCATGGCGGTGTCGACCAGCGCGATGGACCGGTCGGCGGTGTTCATAGTGCCGAGGATGAGCAGGTTCTTGGGCAGCGTGAATCCGCGCCCTTCGTCGGACCCATACAGGAGGTTGACCGCGCGGTTGCGGTACTCGAGCAGGAAGTACAGCTCGCCGAATACCTTGGCCAGGTGCCCGCGGTTGATCTCGTCGATGATCAGCACGTAGGGCTCGTCCGGCCGGGCGCGGGCGGCCTCCGCGAGCCGGCGCAGTGGGCCGCGGGTCAGCTCGAACGACACGCCTGGTCCGTCGCTGGATGTTCGTGGCCGGTAGCCCTCGAAGAAGTCCTCGTACGAGTAGGCCGGGTGGAACTGTACGAGCTGCACGTTCTCCGGTTTGCCGCCGGTGAGGTGGTCGGCCAGGGCTTGGGCGAGGTAGGTCTTGCCGGTGCCGGGCGGTCCGTAGAAGACGAGCTGTGGCCGGTCGCGCAGGAGTTCGACGCATTCGTGCAACCAGCCTTGGTCGATCAGCAGCGCCTCGGCCATCTCTGGGGTGGCGTCAGGCAGGGTGAACTCGCGGGTGGTGACAGGCTGCTCGGGTTCCTCGCCGAGCAGCGTTTCGAGATCTCCGATGAACTCGGTCAGCTCGATCACGTCGGCGTCGGGGTTGCTGACTCGCGCGGACACCTCGTCGGGCAGGGCAGCGAAGTCGACCGGGTCGTCCTGGTTGTGCCAGTCGACGCGTCGCTGCAGGTTGGCGCGTTTTCCCACGCTGGTGACGAATGCCGGAGGGCTGGTCACTACGCCGAGGAAGTACTCCCCGCCGGAATTGGTGATGACGATGTCCTCTTCCCGTACCCGGGTCAGGAAGGCGTGGTACTCGGCGGTCAGGCGCGCTCGTTCATGGCTGCTGGCGTGGGCGTAGTCCTCGTCGATGGCCGCTTTGACCACGTCCCGGGCGGCACCGGTTGGCAGGTCCCGTAGCCGGGTCGCGGACAGCGAACAAATGCCCTGCGGCAGCCACAGCGATCGGACGAGGTTCTCGCCTTGCACGTTGGCGCCACGCACCAGCCATGCCCGCCGAGCCGGTTCGGTGCCTTCATCGACGTCGTCGACCAGCAGTTGACGGAGGTCGCCGCCGGGAACACCGCGGGACGGGTCGGCCCGGCCGACTATTACGTGGATGCCGTCATCTTCGAGCAGCCTCAACCAGCGCTCGCGGTCCGGCTCCGTCAGGGGTATGGCATCGGGCAGGCCGCCGTCGGGGTCGAGGACCCTGTGCCAGCCTTCGGGCCGTTCGCCCTGCAGCCAATGCAGCAGCCGGGTGGTGTCCAGGCTGACTTCGGTCGCGAGGGCCGGAGCGGCCACCCAGCTACCCTCCGGTAGGCCTTCGATGAGTCGCTTGACGAGGGCAAACCGGGCCTTGTTGCGGTCCCAATCCACGTAAAGCTCTCGGGCTCGCCGGTAGAACGAGCTGGCGTCCGGGTACTCGTCCAGTGCCGCGCGGCCTACCGCCGTCAGGTACCAGCGGCGGCCGGTCTTGTGCACCCAGCCGGCCTTGACAAGATCGACGCTGTACCAGTTGAAGTTCTGCTCGGCGGAGGTGGTGCCCCGACGGACCCCTTCCCACTCTTGGGAGATCCCGGGAAGCCGTACGCTGACAAGCGTCCATATCTCGCGGGCCGGTATCCCGTCTGGGTGCTCGGCGAGGACCCGCGCCCCGGCGTACACCAACCTGGCGGTGACCCCGGCGACCGGGGTCAACGGCGGCGCCTCGCTGTCGGTCACCTCTTCACCTCCACGCGTTCGGCGAGGACCGCCCGAATGTCGTCATTGTCGCTAAGCCACGGCGAGACAACTTCGCGAAAAGCCTTCACGACGGCGTCGACCTCCTCGCGGCGGCGCAGCTTACGCGCGTCCACCAACACCGGGCTGAGGCGGTCGAGCCCCGGCCCAACCGCCGCGACGACCCGACGCCACAGGTCCACCGCGTCGGCGAGACCCGCCTTCTCCCCGCACCGTAACCGGAACCGGTCGGTAGGACAGCGGTCGATCACCGCATCGAGGCAGCCGGCGACTGCGGCGATCAGCAGCATCGTCGAGCCGCGCCGGTTGAGGTATTCGAGTTGTGCCTGTTTGGACGGGCTCAGGTCGGATTGCTGCCGTAGTTCCTGCCGACGCTCGTCGATCGCCCGCGCCAGCCCCCAGCACAACAACAGATGCCTGGCGGTGGTGGCCTCGTTGAAGTAGTGGTGGTACAGGTCGCCACGCGCCCAGACGGCGCCAGGCTCGAAGTACGCGGTGCCCGGATCACCATGGAACGCGACCACCGCTCGCGCGGCCTCGGTAGCGCTGACCTCGTCCGCGGCGGTGCGCCGAATGGAGTCCTCCGCGCCGCCGCGCCGCCCGCCCGAATAGCCGGACACCCCGATCTCGGCGAACTCGCCGACGAGACGCCGCTGCACGGGATCATTGCTACGGAAGTCTGCCGGCAAGGTGAGGTTCTGCCGGTTGTTGTACCGGATTATCTTCCCGATCACGGTCGGGTCGGCGCACTCGATGAACCTGATCATGACCCGAGCAGGGTCGATCGAGCCCAGTTCAGCCGACTGATGGAGCGCGCCGGTGGTCTGCGCCCCATTCACGATCGACAGGCCCGTGATGACAAGATCCTCGGCGGAGTTGCGGTGCTCGACGCCGACGCCGTACTCGCGCACTTCAACGGCATTGACCAGTGCCGTAACCCCGTTGTTGTAGATCCAGAAGTTGTCCGGCTCCTCCCGGAGGGTGGTCCGGATCCCGTTGTTGATGTTGCCCGGAGCATTGATCTTTCCGAGATAGCCTCGCACGTTGCCGGAAAACAGCCGGTCGCCGTAGGCCCAGAACTGCTGCTTGAGCCACTCCATCGGCACGCTGGTCAGGTAGGCGGTCCACCCCGGACCCCGCTCGATCATGAAATCGGTCGCCGGGACGGCGATGGTGTCCGTGACCAAGATCGGCGTCTGGTAACTGCGGAACCACTCGGCCAGCGCCGGTCTGGACAGCTCCACCGCCTCGACATCGATGTCGGCAGCCACGTCCGGGAACTTCGTGGTCAGGGCGCTGCGGGCCGCGTCGGCGAGGCCGTCGAGCTTCTCTCGCATCTGGGTTCGTAGCTGCGGTTGATCATCGAGATTGTTGACGAACCAGATTTCGATCTTACGGACGGCACCCTCGTTGATCGATGCGTGAACGTCCGTGATCGCTGAGCCGAGGCTGACCGGCAGACCGCTTGCGGTGCCACCGAGCACGGTCTGCACCGCCTCGTAAAGGTCACCTACCTTGCCCACGGGTACGGATCGACGCGTGGGCGAGTCCGTGTTGTAGGCCTGAGCGAGGACGACCAGTCCTCGTGGCCGGTCGATGTGGACGAAGTCGCAGCTACGGTCGCCGCTACCGTCGGTCAGCGAGGTACCGGCGACGGCGTGGATGTCATCAATCTGGAGGATGAGTTCGGCGGCGAACAGCAGACGCTTGTTGCTCCCGTACTGATCCAGGTCGGTCCGGGCGGCCAAGACCTGCTCGACCACGCCCACGGCGTCCGGCACCGTCACGAGACCTCCCTCCCGCCAACCTCATCGCGTTGTGCGAGAGGCAGCGTATCGAGAGGACTCAGGTGCGCGTACCCGGATGACGTAGCCCTTGCCCGGGCGGTGGATCGAGAAGTGCCCGGTACGGTGCCCGGCCCTTCGTCGCGTCAGCCATGGCGTCGTACACCTGCAAGATCAGCGCCTTGGTTCGAGCGAACCGGTCCGGGTCGTTGTTCCGGAACGCGGTGAAGGTGTCCAGGATGTACTCGACATCGCCGCGCTCGACGCCGTACAGGTGGAAGTACGCCGCGTCCAGCTCTGCCCGAATGGCGAAGCGACGCTCCTCATCCCAGATGAACGGCGCACCGCTGTCGCCGAAGTCGTGGGCGAACTGAGCCGTATCCCAGGCGTTGAAGGTCAACTCAGTGACCCTGACGGCGATCCAGGCCGCAAGCGTCTTCGTGGTCTCCCATGGCGTCACCTGCTGGTACGCGTTCGGGGGGAGCACGGGAAGTTGCTTCATCAGGAAGTACTTGAACGACGTTCCCGCATGCTTCTGCCGGGCGCAATAGTCGAGGACGATCGCCGCGAGGTTGGCGGCCAGCAGATGACCGCCGGTATCGGGAAAAGCGAGTAGAAACTTGTCACCTACGGCCGCGCGCGGAATAGGTGAGGCGATGATGGTGCGTTCGTCCGTGCTGCGGCAGATGTCGCGCCACCCCAGCAGCCAGCCGCGGCTCCAACGGCGGGCAAGCTTCGCCTCTACCGCCGTCTCGTCGACCCAGTATCGGGGAAGCACGACATGGTGGGGGTCGGCCTTCTGCTTGGGTGTCAGACGCGGCAACGTTCCCATGTTGGCCTGTGCCTCGGTCTGCCCCTCGTAGGTTCCGAGACGATGGTCGAAGTAGTGGATCATCTTGGCTTCGTAGAGCGGAAGCGCGCGCTGGCGGCCACGCACGAAGACGTTGCCCTCAAGCTTCCAGCCGTCGGGTTCGAGTTGTTCGCGGGTACGGAACGCTCCGGAGTCGGTGGCCATGTTGAACAGGCCTTGCAGGAAGAACAGGTTCCACGGATTGGAGACCGGTTCCTCTTGCCAGAGCACCGGAACGCGGCGGTAGATGTCGAGGGTGATCTGGGCGTCGCGACTCGACCGGAACAGCGATGCCGTGCCCGTGTTGGGGTTGAGTAGCAGGATGTCGGCAGGCGGCATGGCGAACGACCGCGGTTCTACGTCTGCCATCTTTCGAGCGCCGAAGGCGAACACGGCCTGGCTCGTCTCGACATCGGTCCCCGTGAGCGTAAGAAGGCAGAACCGCACGCGGTGGTCAACGGCTCTGCTGAGGAGGAACTCCTCGTTTTCGAACTCCAGGAACGCCGCGAGTCGTCCGGTTCGCACGAGGTCGCCGAAGAACCGAGCGGTGGTCGCGTCCGTAGCGATGCCGGTGGGGAGCACAAGACCTGCGCGCCCCCGCGGTGCGAGCAGCGTGCGGGCGCTCTCGGCGAAGGCCACGTAGGTATTGAGCCGCCCCTGGCCGGTGAGCGGGTAGCGACCAGACGATCGCAGCAGGTGGCTCCACCCGGCCGACCTCCGTAGCTCGTCCTCAAACGCGGCGTGCAGGCCTTGGTCGACGGGGTCGTCGCTGGCCGCGAGCTTGGCGATCATTTTCTTTCGGGCGGCTGCGTTGGGCGCGTTGGCGATATCAGGGCGTTGTGCGCTGAAGAACTCCTCCTGCTTGAGTTCCACCTTCTCCCAGGGTGGGTTGCCGACGATGCAACTGAAGCCGCCCCGCCAGCCGGTGTCGGGATGGGCGCCGGCCCCGTCGTCGGGTACGTGGAACACGTCGGGGAACTCTATGTGCCAGTGGAAGAACCGGTAGGCGGCCGAGATGTCGGCGAGCAGCGTTGCAGCGTCGTGGGGCATCGACTCGCCGTCGGCGAGCTGGCGGATCGTTTGGGTGGTCACCGGTGAGGGTGCTTGGTCGTTTTTGGGCCAGACGAACGCCGCGCACCACGCGTTGGCTACCGCTGTAGCTCGGCGCCTGGCTGGAGAGTCCTCTAGGTCGCGGAGTCGGCGGGCCTGTTCCCGGACGTCGGCCAAGGTGTTGACCACGGCGGTGTTGATGTTGTGGGCCTGCTTGGCTAGATCCGTGTTGCCGGTGGGTATGAGGCTTGATGTGCCGAAGAGGGTGAACGTTCCCTGGTCGCGCTGCTTTCTGTTGTCCCGCTTGAGCAGGGCGACAAGTTGACCGGTATCACGCCGGTCGAGGATCTTGAACGCCTCGTCGGGTAGGCCCTCCTGAAGGAGCTTGGGTGTGGCGCCGAGTAGGGCGTTGCCGACCTTGATGTGCGCGTCGAGGAACGCCAGTGGCCGTCCGGGCTCAAGGGATTCCAGCCACAGCGACACTTTGGCCAGTTCGGCGGCGAGCGGATTGATGTCCACGCCGTAGATGCAGTGCCGTACCACCTTGGCCATGACCTGCTGGACTTGCTCATGCGCTGGCTCATCGTCGCCGTGCAGCATCGCGGCGTAGCGTTTGGCGATGCGGCGGGCGGCGGCGACGAGGAAGTGGCCGGAGCCGCAGGCCGGGTCACACACGGTGATCTTGAGGAGGTCGTCCGGTCGGCCGGAGGCGGCGTGCTCGTTGATGACGGGGTCAAGTGCGGTGTCGAGCAGGGCGTCGATGAGGCTGGTCGGGGTGTAGTAGGAGCCCGTTTCCTTGCGTTGGTTGCCGGCCAGGATCTCCAGCCGGAACCGTGGGCCTGGCTCGATGCGTGGCTTGAGTTCCAGCAGGGACTCGTACACGCTGCCGAGTTCGTCGGCGCCGAGGTGGCGGTAGTTGACTCGCCGCAGGCGGCCCTGCTGGTCGCGGACCTGCGCCAGCAGCCGGACGGCGGCCAGCAGCCGATCGTTGGCGAGTTCGCAGTCGCGGAGCAGGTCGGGGTGGACGCCGTCGCCGCCGTTTGGTTTGCCGGCCCGGAAGAACAGGCCACCGAGGGCGGGCAGGGCGAGTTCTGGCAAGCCGTCGTCGGCGCCCATGCCGTCGAGCACCATGACGAGGGCTCGCCAGAGGTCACGGTGACGGTCGCCGCGGCGCCGGGTCGCGATGCGACGTAGCCGGCCGGTGGAGAAGTACTCCAGGTATCGGTGGCGAGGCTCGGGGGGTGCCTGCCGATCGGGAAGTGCTTCGCGGTCTTCGGCGACGAAGACGAAGATGAGCTGGTAGATCAGGCGCAGCAGTTCGTGGTGGAGGTCGTCGTCGGATATTCCGCCCCTTGTGGGGCCGAGTTCGAGCTGTTGGCGTAGATGTGCGTTTGCCTCAAGGAAGCCGGTGCCGAGCTCGACGATCGCCTGTTCCACTTGGGCGCGCAGTTGATGGCGGACTTGGATTCCGGTCTCGGCGGCCCAGGCGCGCCATCGTTCCAGCCAGCAGTCGGCTGGGGTCGGCGCCGCGTCGGGGCGGTCGAGCAGTTCGAAGCGGGATGAATGTAGGCAGGCGTAGAGCAGGACGAAGTCGGAGTACAGCTCGCCGTCGAAGATCGCTTCGAGGTCGAACTCGAGGTAGGCGGAGCCGACGAGGGCGGTGGAGTCACGCAGGATGCGCAGCTGCCGGCCGTTGCTGAGCACTCCCCAGAGGTGTTCGTCGCTGGTGTTGAGGAAGTCCTGAAGCATCGACTGGGGCGCGCGCCCGGTTTCGCCTTGGCCGCTGCGCTGGTCCAGTCTGATGTTCCAGCCGACGAGGTGGATGGGCACGTGTTGCCAGAGGTGGCTGACCGGGAAGGTCCGGCCGCCGGCAGGTAGCGCGGCCCGGTTGTAGGGGACGCGGCCGAAGCCGAGTTCGTTGAGCAGGACTAGCAGCCATCGGTCTCGGGTGGGGGTGGTGGCCGGGTCGGTGGCGGGCAGTGGGTCGATGCGGTCCCGGAAGGCGCGGTAGGCGCCGCGCAGGTAGTCCCAGCTGCGGCTAGCGGCCTCGCCGAGGCGTTCGTTTGCGGCGAGGTGGTAGTCGTCCGGGCGGGCGCCGGGCAGTTCGCGGTCGGCCGCGGCGATGCGGGCGATCAGGTCGGCGGGGAACAGTCCGCCGGCGGCGCGGATGGCGGTGTAGGTGGCTTCCGGCGTCCTCACCGGGCGCCTCCGGCCGGCAGGTAGACGTAGACGCCGAGCACGTCGGCGTTGCCGGCGACGGCGACCTTCAAGCCGGCGAGGCGGGCGCCGACGGCGGCACGCACGCGACGGTGGGCGTCCAACAGCTCTTCCGCGAGTTGTTGGCCGCGGTCGTCGAGGTCTGGCTGGACCGCGTCCAGTTCGGCTAGCGCTCGTTCGATCGTGCGGGTGACCAGCTCGGGGAGCACATTGGCGTCCGGATCCGCGGTGAGCAGCGCGGCGGCGGCCTCGTCGGGCAGCCACTCGCGGGAGCCGTCGGCGGTGGGACGGTAGGCGACGATGTGAGCGTCTTCGGCGACGAGGGTGCGGGTGGCGGCTTGGCCCGGCAGGGTGAGGTGGAAGCGGTAGCGGACCAGCAGCAGGATGGTACGGGCGGTGACTGCGGTGGTGCGCGTGACGCCGCAGCGTGCCGCCGGGCTGGTGGTGTGAGGATCCAGGGCGGTTTCTAGGACGTGACGTGCCAGCGCCGCGACGGCGGGGTCGGTGCGCACCAGCGCATGCTCCCCGGACGGCGTGGGAAGGTCGTAGTGCAGCACCAGCTCGGTCGAGGTCTTGGTGTCGTCGCTAGCGAGGCCGAATGCTTGGCGTATGCCCGCGGGCAGGGCATGGGTCGGTACCCGCAACGCGTCTTTGTCGACGCGGACGGGCACCCGGAAGCCGGTGAGGGTGTCTCGGACGAAGCGGGCAATGTCGTGGTGGCTGCCCAGCGCCTCGCGGATCGCCGCCACCTCGCGGGCCACCTCGTCGAGCTTGACACCGGACTGGGCGTACTTGGTTAGCGCTTTGGATTCTCGTTCGGCCGCGCTTTCCCATTCGCGGTGCAGCGCGTCGCGGTGCTGGTTGAAGTCGAGGTCGAGGGCGAGCTGTTCCGGGTCCTCATGGCGAAGCAGGAGACCTTCGACGAGGGCCTGGATGACGGTGTCGCTGGTCTCGGGCACTGGAACCGCGACCCCGGTCTGGCGGGCGATGGTGCGGTGCTTACGGATGAGCACGTCGAGCACCACGCCGTCGATGGCGTTGTCCAGACCGTAGAGGGTGACCGCGCGTACGTAGCTGCGGCGTTGCCCGAACCGGTCGACCCGGCCCTCGCGCTGCTCATGGCGGGTCGGATTCCAGGCCAGGTCGTAGTGGATGACTGCCTGAAAGTGCTCCTGCAGGTTGACGCCCTCGGAGAGGCAATCGGTGGCGATCAGCACATGCCGGCCGGGCTGTCCCGTCAGGTCGTCGATGCGGGCGATTCGTTCGGCTGGCGGCAGCAATCCGGTGACGGCGGCGACGGAGGCCTTCTTGCCCAGTGCCTTGGCCAGGTGTTCGGCGACATACTCGGCGGTGGGGATGAACCGGCAGAACACGATCGGGTCGTAGCCGTCGGCCAGGAGCGCCTTGACTTCCCGGATCAGCGTGGTGAGTTTGGCGTCTCGTTCCAGTCCTTCCAGGTTCTGGGCCTGCCGGGCGAACGAGCGTAGCCGGTCGCGGGCGCTTCGGGGCAGTTCCTCGTCGTCGGCGCCGGGGGGCGCGTCGGCCCCTTCGATGGTGTCGTCGGCGAGGTCAAGTACGCCAGCGCGGCCCAGCTCGTCGGCTTCAGCGGTGGTCTCCGCAGCCGCGCTGACCGAGCGCGTCAGCAGGGTGGCGGCCGCGGCGCGCGGCGACGACGCGACGCTGCGCAGCAGGGCGAGAGCTGACCACCACCGCACCCGCTGGCGCAGCCCGCCACCACTGTCACGAACGGTGGTACGGGCGTAGTCGAGCACGGCCCGGGTGAAGGCCGCGTAGTCGCGGCCGAGCCGGTACTCGACCTCCCGGACCTGACGGTCGCGGGGAAACGGCGTGTCTTCATCGAGGTACGTGCGGATGTCCCGGCGGCGCCGCTGCACGAAGTGCCGAGCCAGCTCGGTGCGTCCACGCGGGTGGTCCAGGTCCAGGTGTGCCAGCTTGGGGTCGATCAGCTCGATGAGACTGCGAAAAGCGTTCTCGTCGCCGCTGTGGGGGGTGGCGGTGACCAGGATGAGGTGACGGGGGTGATCGGCGGCCAGGGCGGCGAGAAGTTCGTGGCGTTGATGGCGGGCCCGACCGCCGGAGGTCCCGACGCAGGTGTGGGCCTCATCGACGATGACCAGATCGGGGCAGGTCCGAGCGAACTGGGCGCGGCGCCGGTCAGACTTGATGAAGTCGGTGGACACCACCGTGTAGGGGTGGCGGTTGAACACCGATTCGTCCTGGGGAAGGTCGCGCTCGAGCCGAGTGATGGTCGACGGCAACACCAGTGTGGCGTCGATGGCGAACTTGTCCGCCAGCTCGCCTTGCCACTGCTCGGCCAACGCCGGGCTGCACAGCACGGTGAGCCGGCGGGCCTCGCCCTGTTCCAACAACTCCTTGGCGATTAGCGCGGCTTCGATGGTCTTGCCGATGCCGACGTCATCGCCGATGAGTAGCCGAACGGTCGGCATGCGCAGCGCGATCAGTAGCGGCACCAGTTGGTACTGGCGTGGCTCCACCGCGATCGAGGCGAGGCAGCGGAACGGGCCGGCGCTGGACGTGAAGCCGATGCGCAGCGCCGTGCGCAACAGCCCGGCAGCGAGGTGGTCGCCGATGTCGTTCGGGCTACCGGTGGGCCGCGGGAACGAGGCTGGGCGAGCTTCATGCGGGAACAGGCCAGTGGTGTACTCGGTGTCGCCGCTCAGCGGCCGCGCCACGAGGAACCGCTCGCTGCTGTCGGGCAGCACCACCCATTCCCGGCCCCGGGCGGCGATCAGCGACCCGGGCGCGAAGCCGGTGGGCGCGGCGGCCATCAGGCGCCCCGCCCGGGCCCGAACACGTTCGGGTACTTGCGCACGATCTTGTCCCACTCCTCGTCGTATCGGAATCTGATCACCAGCCAGCCGAGGTCGGCGAGGCGGTCCTCTGCTGCCGCGTCGCGTTCGCCGACGGCAGTGTGGTCGTGGTGTGGCCCGTCGACGAACACTGCGACATCACCTCCGGGAAGGTGATACACGAAGTCGGGCCGGGACCGTGCGGCCGGCACAAGGACGCCGGCGGTGTCTGGTAGTCGGTGGTTGCCCTCGCGCAGGAACCGCAGCAGTCGCCGTTCCAGGTCGCTGCCCGCGTCCGCCTCCAGGCTCGCGTGCCGGCCGAGGCCACCACCGGGTGCCGTTCCCTCCGGCTCGACGTGGCTGGCCGCCAACTGCCGCAGCAGGTCCACTGCTACGAGCCGGTCGATGTCGCGGTGGTGCGGCTGGTTGCTGTAGGACAGCAGGCAGTCGTAGCAGCCGCGTTCGCATCGTTCTACCGCCCCTGGGGCGGTCCCCAGGTCGGCGCCGGTGTCGGGGTCAATGTGGATGATCCGCAGCGCTTCGCGGGCAACGGCGGCCACCGCGGCCGCTTCGTCGTGCAAGCGCCGCAGCACCCCGGCCCCGCCTTCGGCGCTTTCGATGAACAGCATCCGTGCCCGGCCGTCTGGGTCGGGCAACGCCTCGCTGGTCAACTCGGCGTCCTCAAGCTGGTAGACGGTTTCGATGCCCCGCTCCAGCGCATACCGCAGCGTGACGGCCTCGGTGTCGGACACCGGGTCGGTGAGGCGCAGCACGGCGATGTTCTTGCGGTCTTCGACGAAGGGAACCACCTTGGCCGCGCGTGTGGCCTCGGACAGCCGTCCCAGGTCGTCGTCCTCGGGCGTCCGGTCAGCCGCCTGTGCTTCGCTGAGCCATCGGCCCTGAATCGGGTCCAGCCAGAAGCCGATGTCGTTAACGTCGCGGCGCCTCCGCCGGCCTTTGTTGATCACCCGGACGGTGGCGGTGTCGCCGTAGACGAGCGACGCCGCCGGGGCGCCGTCCGGGGACAGCGCGGTGGCGCGCAGCCGGCCCGCCCGGGCGCCGTGCTGGCTGAACCGGTAGACGGTCTGTAGCTCGAAGCCGGCCCGGCGGCGTTCCTCCTCGTCGGAGGAGATGCGACGCCGCCGCACGGTGTGGACCGTCTGCAGCTGCATGAGGTTGCCCAGGGCTCCACCCAGCGGGAGAGAGCATTCCTCGCAGCGGTCCACCCCGGCCTGCCGGTCGTGCCAGTAGCCGCAGGCCGCGCAGAGGCGCGCCTCGGTGGTGGCCACCTCCCCGGGCTCGGCGCCGGCCGGTACCTGAACCTTGGTCACCTGGTAGCGCTGGCCCTCGTGGTAGATCAACGCGCCCGGCCCGAACTCTCCGACGGCGATGAACCGGGGCCGCTGGATGTAGGCGCCGCGCTGGCGTTCCCCGGGCACATAGGCGGCTAGTGGCAGCCGCGGGAACGAGTAACCGGGGAGGAAGCCTTCGGAGGCCAGGTAGCGGTAGCTGTAGAAGTCGCTGAACGGCTGGTCGGAGTCTTCGTTCTTGAGCAGGCGTAGCTGGTTTTCCGCGTCGCGGCGGCGGGCTTGGGCCAGCTGACGCGCGGCAGGGGTGGTGGCGTTGTCCAGTACGCGTCGGTTTTGTTCGCGCTGCTCGGCCAGGGCTCCCCGGTATAGCCGCCGCCACCGCTCGCAGGCGTCGTCGAACTGGGCGAACGCCGCCCGGACCACGTCGTCGACCCATTCCTCGTGCCACCACGCGGCGTCGGCGACCTCGCCGCGCAACTGGTCGAGGACGGCGCGGGACCGCTCGATGGCCCGCCGCCGGGTGGCGGGGTCGGCGAGCTGTTCGGCCAGGTGGCGGTGGATGGGCAAAGCCGGCTCCCGACCCTCCACCACCGTCGCGTCGAGCACGTCGGTCATGCTGCGTCCCAGACTTGCCCCAGTTTCGGCCAGCCAGATGGCGTGCACGTGCGAGCGCAGCAGATCTTCGTTGGTCAGATCCAGCCGCGGCGGGGTGACGCTGCCGGACACCATCAGGTGGGAGCGGCGGAGGTAGTACTGATCGTGGGCGCTGCCGGTCGAGCAGTAGGTGGTCACCAGGGCCGGCTGACCCATGCGGCCGGCGCGCCCGGACCGCTGGGCGTAGTTGGCGGGGGTCGGGGGCACGTTACGCATGCCGACCGCGCTCAACGTGGCGATATCCACGCCGAGTTCCATGGTGGGTGAGCAGTACAGCAACTTGAGTGTCCCGTTCCGGAACGCTTCCTCGCGGTCGAGCCGGTCCTCCACGCGCACCTGGGCGGTGTGCTCGCGGGCCACCAGACCGGACAGTTGCGCGGCGGTGTGCGCGTAGAGGTCCCGGAAGAAGGTGTTGACCCGGGCGCCGACCTCGGGGTCGACCACCTTGCGCAGCGGGTCCGGGGCACCGCTTCGCCCGTCACCCGCCCGCCAGATCAGCGTGGACGCCTTGATCTGGTAGCCGCGGGATCCGTCGCGCTCCTCCGCGGCAATGGCCAGCAGTCCGTAGCGGGCCAGCACACGAAGCAGGCTGGCGATGATCGCCTGGGCGTCATCGACGGCGATCGGGCCAGCCGTGCGGCCGAACTCGCGCGGCCGGCGCAGATAGCGGCCCAGCGCACCGCGTCCGGACAGGTACACCGCGTCGCCTCTCCCGCCGCGTCCCGCCGACCGGGCGTACACGACGCGGGAGGCCACCCGGGGCTCGCCCGGCGGGAGCGCCCACGCCCCAGTCAACAGCTGGTCGGACTGCTGGACCAGCCGCTCGAACCCGTCCTGGGTCAACACGTCGACGTCGACCGCCAGCGAGCGGCGCATCTCGTCGAGCAGGATGCGGGCGACCTCGCCGCGGTGTGCCGGGTCGTCGTCGCGTAGCACCGGGTGCGCCTCGGCCCAGCAGCTGTCGTCGGCCGCGACGTCGTCCAGGTCGACGTAGCCGAAGCGCAGCAGGCCGGTCTGCTCGAGGTTGGGCATGGTCACCCGCCAACCGCGTTCCAGGTCGGCGTAGACGCGGTAGGCCAGCACCTGGCGCAGCGCCCGCAGCACGTACTCCTTCTGGCTGAACCGCACGTCGGGGTTCTGCGCGAACTGGACGATCGGCAGGTCGAGTGCCGCGGTGACCTGTTGGGCGACGTCGTCGTGGCGCAACCCCGTCGCCTCGGCTGCGCACGCCGCCCGGTACAACGCGCCCCGCACCTGGGTGACCTGGACGAAGTCGTTGAAGTGGCCCGCCTGCAGGCTGGCGTCCTGCCGGTTGTCGACAAAGGTCAGCAACTTGCGTGCCTCGTCGCTGAGGTCGGCCTGCTGGCGCAGGCTGCGCACCACGCTCGTACTGATCAGCGACATCGCCGAGCTTCGGCCCTCGGCATCGAAGGAGGCTAGTTTCGCGAAGTCCTGGGCCCGCAGCTGCTCGTAGGAGACGCGGCAGCGTAGACAGAACCGAAACGGCGACGGCACGTACCAGGCGCGCAGCCCGTCACCAGGTCCATGCTCGGTGCCGTCCGGCCCGACCCACACCTGCTGCGGCAGGTGGTCGGCCAGCCGGGGCAGCACCACGGGGGTTCCGTCACTAGCGAGGTCATACCAGGAGTCCGGCAGCCGCCCCTCAGCGATCGGGTCGGCAGGCCATGGATGATCGTCGCTGACGTACAGGTAGCCGTTGACCGCGTCGCCGCCCGCGGCGTCCTGCTCGCGACGGGCGATGTAGGACACGGCGCCGCCGCGCTCGGCCCGGGCCACGACCAGGTATTCCTGACCGCATTCGCGGCAGAACGCCAGCGGGAGCAGAGCCTTGTCCCGCGCGGTCGGCACGCTGACCTGGTACTGGCTGGTGATATGCCGGGAATCCTCCGGCTCCAGGCTCACATAGACCGTGTCACCCTTGGACAGGAACTGGTGAAGCCGAAACGCGAACAGTGGACGCCCGGTGTCGGGGTCCCTGGCCGCAGCGCCTTCCTGCAGCACCGCCTGAATCGCCGCGGCACAGGTCTGCTCGGGCCTGCCGGTCAGCTGCCCCAGCAGGTGCGCCGCCGCGGCGACCGTTGTCGGCCGTTGACGAACCAGCCGGCGTGATCCCTCTTCCGTCGTGATGCCGAACGTTGTCTCGATCCAGCGGGCAAGCGGATCAGCGGCGAGCTCGCTGTAGGACCTACCGCGGCCAGGGCCCGCGTCGATCGCTGCAGCAAGTTCGGCGCCGCTGACAACGCCCTCGGTCGTGGCTCGCTCCAGGGTCTCGCCGATCACCCGGGCGGCGCCCACCTCGACGCCGAACAGGCGGGTTGAGACCTCGGCCACCCTCTGCCGGGCTTTCGCGAACGTCTCCTCGGTGGCCATCGTGGCTGAAGTGCCTACACACTGCAGCGCCGGCGCGTCGCAGGCGTCCCGTAACCGCCTCACCAACATTGCAACGTCGGCGCCCTGCCGGCCGCGGTAGGTATGCAGCTCGTCCAGGACCAGGAACCGCAGGCCCTGGGCCGCGCCGATGAGGCGCCGCCGCTCCTCCGGCCGGGTCAGTAGGTACTCCAGCATCACGTAGTTGGTGAGCAATATGTCCGGACGGTTTGCCAGTATCCGGGCGCGTTCGGCGTCGTTCTCCTGACCGGTGTAGCGGGCGAACGTGACCTTGCGGGCCTCGGGCGGCACACCCCAGGTCAGGTACCGGTCCAGCTCGTGTTTCTGACTGTTGGCCAGCGCGTTCATCGGGTAGACCACGATCGCCTTGATGCGACCCGGCGCGGGATCGTGGAGCACCGAGTCCACGATCGGGATGATGTACGTCAGGCTCTTGCCCGAGCCGGTGCCCGTCGTGACCACATAGCTGCCGCCCGCGCGTGCCGCCTCGATCGCCTCCCGCTGATGGCGATGCAGCGTCAATGGCCGCGCGCCCGGATCCTCGGAGTCGATCTTGGATCGGAAGAACCGCTCGCAGTCCGGATGTAACCCGTCCGCGGTCAGCTCGGCGACGGTGGCCCCCGACGCGAAGTTCGGATTCAACGACAGCCACGGATCCGGCCAGCGAGTCTTGCGCTCCCGTTCGGCCAGCAGATGCGCAGCGACCCGCTCGTCGCGGACCTGAACAAGGGAGCTGGTGAACGCGTCGTAGTCGGCAATCAACCGATCATGTACCTCGAAGACGTCCACCCCGCTCCCGCCTCCTCTCTGCTTCGGTCACACCGCCCGGGCACCGGCTGACCCACATCATGCGCCGCGATCTCAACCACCAGCCGCGATTTGCCCGCCTCTCGGGCGCGTCCAACGGTCCAGCGTTCGTACAGCTTGACATGGACGAGACCCAGGCCCGGACAGGCGCGAACGCGGTCATACCGACAACCGGGACGGACCGATGCATCCTGGCCCACGGATGGCCATCGGCCGTCCATGCCGGCCCAGGCATCGCCACGTGTCCCGTCTGGTCGGTCGACGTCACTCACAGATGCTCCTGTCCAGCTTGTCCAGGCCTCCCTGCGAGATCCTTACATCAAGATCGCCAACCATGCCAATCCTGAACCCCCGGGCTGCGTACGCGGCCACAATGTTCCTCGACGTTCCAAACAGACCTCTAGTGGAGAACAGTGTGGGCCTTAGCCTGAATCCGTGGACCGACTGAGCTGTTGATGTCCGGGTTCGGCGTGGAGATGCGGTGAGAGTGCCCCCTGGGCTGCGATGATCGGGTTTGCCTAGAACACGATCGATGCGTTT
>Ga0075420_100000599_pt1 | contig 29079 bp, 36 predicted proteins | sample SoiMetdeltSBSDD4_FD_75296 | JGI IMG/M metagenome (GOLD analysis project Ga0075420, IMG submission 75296) | Bulk soil microbial communities from a Populus tree surrounding site in Tennessee, USA - Soil MetaG P. deltoides SBSDD4 | ecosystem: Environmental > Terrestrial > Soil > Tree plantation...
CGGCGCTCGAGCCGGGGACGTTCGGCCGCAAGCTGACGACCACCGAGGGTGGCACTTTTGGTCGCAAGATCACGATCGGTGAGCCGCCGGCGTTCGGCCGCAAGGTGGTGACGAGCATCTGACGAATTTCGCTAGCGCGGCGGTCGTACTCCCAGCCCCCCGACACGACTGCCGACGCATGGGAGCCGCCGGGCCTAACCGCCCGGCGGCTTTCTTTTTTGGAGGGGCCGTTCGCACCAGGCGGATGTTTGAATCGCCGCCGCCGGCAATCATTTTTTCTCCAGCATCAACACGCCTTCCTTGCGGATGGCGGGGACGAGCTTCTCGGCAAACTTGCCGAGGAGCCACGGGAGGGTCACCTCCAACTGGACGTGGTCGTCAAAGACCTCGATCTTCCCGCCTGCGGCCTGGCCAACGGCGCGCACCCGAAATTGCAGCGAATCGCCGCTCCAGGTCTCCTCGTCGATTGTGAGCCACTGCGCGTAGTTCGTCCGGGCATTGCCGAGGCCGGCCTTGATCCGGCGTGCAGCCTCCTCCCTGCCGAGGCGATGTGGAATGGATACGACCAGCGGCTGAGGCATCAGGGCACATCTTTTCCAGCAAACTCGTCAGCACCAATCGGGGCGGAACGTGTTGGTTCCACGTCGGGCCTTAGGCATTGCGAACATGCGGGAACCGATTGCTGCGCCGCACGTTCTCGATGCGCAATGGAGGCGAGACACATGCGAAATTTCTGCCCGTTCTGCAAAAACCCGCTGGCGCCCTGGTATCAATGGAAGGCCAGTGACGGCCGCCTCTACTGCAACGAGTTTTGCGCCGATGCGGGTGACACGACCGTTGAGTACACTTCGACTGTCGTCGAATTCCCCGATCGCATTGCGCCGGGTGCGTGATTGGTGTCCTAAGGCGCCGTCCGGTCCAGCTATCCCCACGAAAAAAGAGCCTGCCGCGGTGTTGGACGGCGGCAGGCTCCTCTGGATGGGTCACTTCCTTGGAGGTCGTGACGTCGCGACGATAATCCGGAGCGTGGAGCCGATCATCCAGTACTGAAGTCTTGGCGAGCCGGCGCAGGTCGTAGCACTGTTCTCGATGCGGTCCTCGGCGGTCCTCGGCAACAAGAGCTACCGCTTCTTCTTCGGCTTGCCCGGCTTGAGTTCATGCACGGTCGCCGACACGCCGGCGCTCCTGCGCAATGCTTCCTTCAGGTCTGCCGGCCGCCCGTGCTTCCGCAGCAGGTCGCGGAACGCCTCGTCGGCGAGCTCCTGGAAATCCTTCATCTGGTCCCGGCTCAGGAGGTCAAGCGCCTGCCACGTCTGGTCGTCGAATTGAACGCGCTTTCCCTTCATCGGAAACTCCTGACGCCATCAGCAATAGGGCCGTGATCAGCAGCGATGCTGCGATTGATCCAAGACATCCGACTTTATTGGAGAAAAAGAAAATGGCCTTTGCAGTCCGCGCGCGGGACCACGGATAACTTCATATTCGCAGGATTAGAGTGGCCAACGGGCGGTTCGACGTTCCCAGGGCAGGCCGTTCGTTTCTGGTTTGTTCATCTCTCGACGAGGGCGCCCTCAAGGCGGAAACCCGTGGACGAGGCAATGGCGCTGCTTGCCGCCGGCCAAGGCTATCGCTGCCATAGCGGGACCGTCTGCACCTGGAGGTCGAAAAGCTCGACGATGCCGCCTAGATTGGTGGCCTCTTGGGTGGGGAAGGCGGCGTAGTAGTCCTTGCCGCTGTCCCTTCTGGCCGCTATATCCACCCGCAGATTGCCGCCTGATTGGCGGCATTCTTGTCCTGGGGCCGCTTCCGGCTCTTGGTATGGTGGAAGTGCCTAACCTTCAATTCGATCCGGTTAGGGCGCATAGCTCAGTTGGTAGAGCAGCTGACTCTTAATCAGCGGGTCCTAGGTTCGAGCCCTAGTGCGCCCACCACTTCCTTCCGCGATCAGTCGACTTCCGCGATTAGTCGACCCCTCAAAGAACGGCCGTGCTTAAGCTCCGCAACGGCAGCGGTGGCTAGCCGGCGTCCTTTGCAGGCTTGGGATGTTCGTCGAGGTGATCGGCCAGCCGCTCATAGGTGTCCGCGATATGAAGCATGGTCGTCCGCGCAGGAGGGCTGTGCATTCCTTCCGCGGCGCTGCGGATCTCTTCCGCGCGATTCCGCAGGCGCGCGGCCCTTACGGTGCTGTCGTTGTCGCCTCCGGCCTGCATTTCCCGGAATCCTGACTCAATCGGCTTAATACAACTCAAGGTTCGGACAATTGTTCCGGTTATTCGGGACAGGTTCGAACTGGCTGGGCAGGGGATTGACAAATTAGAACAAAAGGAGAACAATGCGCCGTCTGAGTCAAGGGAGAAGGGATAATGGACCCAGACCAAAGGAACGCGTGGCTGCGCAAGCTCGATGAGGAATGCCCGTATCAGGTGGTGCTTCCGCGCAGGCAGCTCGCGGACGACAGTGCGATCATGAATTTCCTGATGAACTATGTCGGCAAGTTCGACATGTACGTTGAGGACGAATATGCGGCGTTCGTCCGTTACTGTTTCGCGGACCCACTTGATGCCGCGATTTTCCGCTCACGCTTCGAGCCGAAGACCGACCGACTGAAGCTCGCCGGCTAGCGATGAAGCTGAGACGGGAAGAAGAAAGCCGCGGCGTTGTCGCGGCTTTTTCGTGACCGGTTGCGCCACCGCAGCTTTTGCAATTCTTCAACAGCGCGATAACCAGCAGCCCAACGATCCAAGGAGTTCCTGGAACGGTGGCGTATATCGCTTGTTGCGTAGGCGGCGCAAAAAGGGGAAATCACATGGAACTGTACTTCATGGCTGTAGCAATTCTCATCCTTACGTTGGTCGCGGCTTCCGCGATACGACGCGCAGAGGAGGAGACTACCGAGTATCGGGAATTCGATCGGCGTGAGCGAAACGGGTCGCCGAAGCCGATGAATGACGAAACGGTAAGCGGAACCAACGCGCGGGCGTAGCTTTTTACCTTCGTCCGTGCCCATCAAAGATCCAGCCCCCCGAGGGGCGCGGGTGGCGCCTCGATCGCCGAGAAGTCGATCGAGGCGTCGGTTGTTTGGTCTTTGATTGATGTCATTCCGCGGCGAGCGGATTGTGGTTTGCGTAGTACGCGCGCTCCCCGAGATCATCGCGCAATTGTCGCGACGTTTGCTCGATCTCGTAGAGCGCGTTGCCGTCGAGCGCGCTGAACAGCACGTCTTTGAACAACGTGAGGTCGGTGCCCGGTGCGTTGGCATCGACATAGTCGCCGTAGGCTTCAACCAGTGCATCGACCCTGCGCGCCAGTACGCGCAGATCGTCAGCCACCATCTCGATTTCGCCCGGAGCCGGCTCGAGCGGAATCCGGGCCGGTATGATTCCTGACGCGCAGGCGGACAGCTCGCGCCATCGATGCTGGATGTCGGCGTATCTGGAATCGGCGGGCGCTCTAACAGCATGATCGGTCATGTGGCGTAGTGTACATATAGCGTACACGCGCATCAAGCCGCATGTGCTCCCTGTGTACAGGGCTGTGCATCGTCGGCACCGGATCAGGTGCCGGTCTTCATGATCGTGTTCGCGATATCGACGATCATCTGTCGCTGGCCCGGCTTGGCGCGCTCCCAGATCGACCACATCGCATTCGGTGTGCTCGGATCGCGCATCAACAGCGAGGCGACGTCGCCGCCGGTCAGTTCATCAGCGATTGCTTCAAGAATTGGCTGTGAATAAGGCTGAAGACCGCGCTCGATCCGGCTGAGGCTCGCGTGGGTCATGCCGCCGATCTTCTCGCCGACGCGTTCCGCCAGCGCTTCTAGCGTCATCGACTTCGACTCGCGCCATTGCCGAATGAAGGTGAGCCGATAGATCGGCTGGCCCTTGAAGCGCGTGGTGACCTTCTTTGACATGTACACAGGATGCACTAACAGCCCCCCGCCGTACAGTGGGTGGGTGTACAAAGTTCTTGACCTGTTCTGTGCGCCATGTGTACAATAGGAATACATTCAGAAAACTAACACGGCGGAGGCGGAAGCGATGACAGAGCAATTCTCGGGCGCGACGTGGCCGGACGACACCGCCGAGCGGATCAGAGCAGCGCGCCAAGGCGGGGCGAGCTTTGAGACGATCGCCAAGGACTTCGGCGTGTCGTTCGCCGCGGTCCGCAACAAGGCGATTGCGCTCGGCGTCCACACCGCCGCGCCACGGCGGCGGTTCACTCCGGAGGAAGACCAGATCATCCGCGCCGACTATCTCGCGCATGTCGACGTTGCGGTCACCGCTGCGAAGCTCGGCCGGAGTTGGGGCGCGGTGCGGCAGCGAATCTTTCACTACATGAAGGATCTGCTCAAGCAGGGCCGTACGCCGAGAAGCTGGCGCGTGTTGCGCCGCTATGGCTCGTCGATGCTCGATCACGGCAGTTCGCCCGACGAGGCTGCGCTCAAGATCAAGGAAATCGTGACGGCGGCGAAAGCTCAAGCGCGCGCCGCGGCGCTGGAAGCCAAGGCGCGGCGTCGGCAAGAACGCATTGATCTGATGCTTGAGCAGATCGCCGGCGGCCGCGAACGCGACGCGGCCGTGTTCGAAGCGCGCGCGCTCGGAGCGGCGCTCGAAGACATCGGCCGTGCGATCGGGGTGACGCGCGAGCGCGTGCGGCAAATCTGTGACCACTACGCATTCAAGTCGGCCACCGGCCGAATGGTCGAAGACGCGACCGTCCAACCGGTCACGCATGGTTGATCGGAGGGCGTAGACAAATATGGATGCACTTCGGCAATCGATCCTGCGCGCGCAATTGGCAAAGCCGCTGCCCGGCCGCACGCAATCCGGTAAATCAGAGATGCCTGCCGTCATGGCCGTCTCGGAGATGAGCAGCATCGATGCGCGCGTCTGCGCCCTCGACAAGAAGCTCGACACCCTGATCCACATGCTCAACGGGCCAAGCAGGAAGCAGAAGGCGTCACCCTGTTTGCTCCCGGTCGAGGTCCGACGCGCGGTCGCGCTCTTCTTCGATGTGGCCGATGAGGACATCGTTCGCAGGACGCGCGCCGTTCGCATGGCACGCATCCGGCAGATCGCGTTCTATCTTTGCCGCACGCACACCACCTGTTCGCTCCCGGAGATCGGGAGGGTTTTCGATCGCGATCACACCACGGTTCTTCATGGCGCACGAAGGGTCGCCTCGCGCCGCGAGACCGATGCCGGGCTCGATCGCGATCTCGCGAAGCTTGAAGCGCAACTTGCCGATCTGATCGAGCGGCGCGGTTTGATGCGTGTACCGCATGCCGGGAGCTGACGATGGCGAAACGAAAAAACCTGAAAGCCAGAACGCCGAGCGGCCAGCTTTCGCGCGCCGGACGCGAACGCGAGTTTCCGCCGACGCAGATAAGGCGGCTGCGCGATGCGGCGATGGCGGGCCTGCGCGACCCGGAATGGGGCACCGAGCTCGGCCGGCTCTATCTCGAGGGCACGATCACGGCCTCGATGTACGCGGCGGGCAAGGACTGGCGCGAGAAGGCCGCGCGCTATGTCAGCACGCTCGGCCACTTCCCGGTGCGCACGATCTTGCCCGAAGAACATCGGGCATCGCCGCCGGCGGATCCGGACACGGTCGAAGGACAGAAGCGCGCGCGGCGCGAAGCGGACGCGATGGAGCGGTTTTTCGAGGCGCATCACGTGCTGCTCTCTGCCGGCAAGATGGCGGAGGCGGGCGTGCGCCGCCTGTGCGAGCACAATGAAGGACCGTGCGGGATGGCGGAGCTGATTGCCTTGCGTAATGGGCTCGCGGCGCTGGCGCAGCGGTAAGGGATCGCGACTACTGTATCAGCAGCAAGCCGCGACTCTTGTCGCCGTCCCGCGTGTTCATCGCCTCGAAAAGGCGCGCGCGCTCTATCAGCCACGGTTGGTAGGCACGATTCACGTCCAGAACGAAAACGAGATCCTCGGTATCGAGGTAGCCCCCGATCGGGGAGTGATGACCTGCGCCTGCCCCGAAAACGGCTTTCCTGGTGAAGTTGATGAGATAGCGGCGGTCCGGGCTGTTCGAAAGCTTGAGATGCTCCCGGAATTCGTCGGCGCTGATGTCGCGTATGACGGTCACGGTTCGCTGTGTCTTGCTGAGGGCCAAAGCCGCGAGCTCGTCCAGCGTCAGGCCGAGAATGCAAAAGCCTGTCCGGCACAGCCCGGTGCCGGTCAGGACCTCTTGCTCGGTCGTTGCAGGATCGCCCAGCGAACGAAATATGTTTGCGAGGCTCGCGGGGCCGCACAGTGAAGCGTTGGATTGCCAGTCGATTTTGCGCTGGAACGACGAGGCAACCGGCATATTCCAGGCGCGTTCGATCGCGTCGTCTGCGCGCATGACCGACGACTGGATGGCTTCCGGGCTCACCCTGGTTTCGTTGATGAGGAGCGCCGCGCCTCCAGACGCGATCGCGAGCACGCCGATCGTCGACGCGAATATGATTTTCCAGGTCCGGCCGAAGTTCATTACTTAGCCTGATGTTGCCCAGCGACGCACAAACAGCACAAATCGGCTTCGCGAGTCGACTCCCTGCCGGAATCAACGCGCATATCGTGCGCAAATTTCAGCGCAGAACGTCACCCTGCGTCCTGGCGGCATGTCCCGGGTGTGGTGTAACAGCCATCGCGCGTTCACGCCGTCTCTAACGCGCGATTGTGATGCGCCACAGCCCGGGACCGCCCACGCTGCTCCGTGATCCGGGACACACGGGGATGTCTCACCGGATCATCAGGCAGCCTGAGACCAAAAGCAGGACGAGAACGGCGATACGAAATTTGCGATCGTCGACACGCCCGAACAACGCCATGCCGAACAGCGTTCCCGTCATCAGCGCCGGGATCGCCAAGGCGATGTTGCTGACGAGCTCCCGATTGATCGCGCCGGGGCTCAGCGACAACATCAGGATCGCGAAGATCTGCATGAGGAGGATAAAGGGCTGCACCATCGCGCGCTGGCGCTCTTTCGGAATGCCGCGCAGCTCACACCAGATGACGGGCAGGGCGCCTGGCATGGCGGTGAGCCCGCCGACGAAGCCGCCCCCGAAACCGACGATGGAGTTCACCGTGGGACCGCCGATGCTGCAGGCTGCGGCGAGCGCCGGTCGGCACAGCATGAAAAGCGCGTAGCCCACCAGGAAGATGCCGAAAGCAATGCGGAATACCGTCGGCTCCATGAGCGTCAGCAGGAACAGCGCGATCGGCAGCCCGATGGCGCCCCCGATCAGCAGTGGCAGCAAGTCGCTCCAAACCACGAACTTGCGCACCATCAGCATCGATGTCGCCTGCGTGACGACGCTGCAGATCATCATCAAGGGGATCGCCTGCATCGGCGGCAGGAAGTGCAGCAGGATCGCGCCGGCGGCCGCCGAAAAGGCGAAGCCGGAGAAGCCGGACACGAGGCCGCCCAGGAAGACGGCGGTCGCGAGCGCGAGGTGATCCATGGCGGCGCCTGTCGTTGGTGGGCGGCGCGGATGGAAGACCACAAACGGGTGGATGCGCACATCATCCGAATGGATCAGGAGGGTATGAGGCGAGAGAAGCTTTGGTATCGCGGCGATGTTTGCTCAATGCGACATGCGCAAACGGATTCCAGCGGTACGCCATGCGTCGCGTAACGGCCAGATGCTGTGGATAGGAGAATGTGCGACGCGCGCCCGTTTTATCGAGCGCGTAGCGACGTTGGTCATCACTGTCGACAGGATATGAACCGGCATTCTGTTGATAGAGGACTATTTTCTTGATGCGCGCAGCAAATCGGCGTAGTGTGCACGATAGATACGGTGAACAATTCCGCCCCGCCCGGAGACATCCGCGCGGGGCTTTTGTTTGCGCGTTTCACTTTCGCAAATACGTCTTCCGGCGAACGAACCCCTCGCATCGGGTGCCGGAACGGGCCGCTTGGGCGACCAACCTCCCAGACCCTCACCGAGAGACGTCCGGGCGGCCCAGCTTTTTCATGCGCGGACCTCATGGAGGCAGCCACGGCGAAGACCACGACACGAAGGAAGCACGCAGCAGCGGCTTCCCCCCGCCTGGCTGCGGACGATAGTCCTGCGATTGAGCCGGCGCCTAAACGTGGTGAGGCGGTTTCTACCAACGAATCCCCGCTCGACTACATGCTGCGGGTGATGCGCGATCCGAATGAAGACGACGAACGCCGCGACGCCATGGCGAAGGCGGCGCTGCCTTACATGCATGCGCGGTTGTCGACTGTCGACGGCCAGTTATCCGACCAGGTCTCCGACAACGAAGGCGGGACGATCACATTCACATGGCAGCCGCCGCAAAAGTAGTTCAGCTGGCCTATGGGCCGCGGCGTCTCTTTGTCCCGTATCACGAACGCCGCGAGCGATGGGCCGTGCTAGTAGCGCACCGCCGCGCCGGCAAGACTGTCGCGTGCATCAATGACGAGATCGGCCGCGCGCTGCGCCTGACGCAGCCGCATGGTCAATATGCCTACGTCGCGCCGTTCCTGGCGCAGGCCAAGGAGGTGGCCTGGGAATACCTGAAGCGCTACGCCGGGCCGTCGATCCGCACCAAGAGCGAGAGCGAGCTCTGGGTCGAACTGATCAACGGCGCGCGCATCCGCATCCACGGCGCCGACAACCCGAACCGGCTGCGCGGTCCCTATCTCGACGGCGTCGTGCTCGACGAATACGCCGACATGCGGCCTTCGGTATGGGGCGAAGTGATCCGCCCGATGCTAGCCGACCGGCAGGGCTGGGCGACGTTCATCGGCACGCCGAAAGGGCGTAACGAATTCTTTCAGCTTTGGCAGCGCGCGCAGGATGATCCGGCCTGGTTCTCGGTGATGCTCAAGGCGTCCGGGACGAAGCTCTTGCCGCAAGCGGAGCTGGTGCAGGCGCAGCGCGACATGACGCCGGAGCAGTATGCGCAGGAGTTCGAGTGCTCGTTCGACGCGGCGATCGTCGGCGCCTATTTCGGCCGCGATCTCGCGGAGGCGGAGCGGCAGGGCCGCATCACCGATGTGCCGTATGACGCGGCGACCCCGGTCCACACCGGCTGGGATCTCGGCATCGGCGATGCCACCGCGATCTGGTTCTTCCAGGTCGCCGGCGGCGAGGTGCACTACATCGACCACTACGAGGCGCACGGGCAGAAGCTCGATCACTATCTCGGCGTGCTTGCGTCTAAGCCCTATCGCTATGGCACCGACTTCCTGCCGCACGACGCCAAGGCGAGGGAGCTGATCTCCGGGCGCTCGCGCGTCGAGCACCTGGCGATCTCAGGGCGCGCGGTGCGGGTGCTGCCACAGACCAAGATCGAGGACGGCATCAACGCGGCGCGGCTGATCCTGCCGCGCGCCTGGTTCGACCGCGTGAAATGCGCCGACGGAATCGAGGCGCTGCGGCAGTACCGCGCCGATTTCGACGAACGGACGCGGACGTTCCGCGATCGTCCGCGCCACGACTGGGCGTCGCATTCCGCCGACGGGTTCAAGTCCACCGCCGTCGGCTATCGCGCCATGACCATGGGCGAGCCGGAGGCCAACCCGATTGCCGAGATGCTCAAGCCCAGGACGTTCGACGACCTGATGGAGGAGTTGGATACGCAAGACGACGACTGATGCTTGCCGCGAGGCTAGGTGCGTACCGTGGGCAGCGTCTGTCAGGCTTGAAGCACTCGCTGCTCTGGTATCAGCATTTGATAAACGAGAACGCGAAGGGACGCTAACGACGATGTTCGAGAACAACGCGACCAGGTTGGCATTGATCGATGCCTTACTGAATCCCCGCGGGCCCGATTTGCCCGGAAGGGATGTGAAGTACGGCAACGAGATCTCGCCGATGATGACCGGGCCACAGCCAGATGCGGACGCTCTGGAGCAGAGGCGGGGATATGCCTTGCCCATTCCTTCTCGTTCTCCACGAACGTTCTCCGAGGACTATCGTCCGTCGGAGTGGGACCATGAGAGGAGGACAGCAACGGACGCCGAAGGGAGACTGCTTAGGGATATGGAAGGTCGCAGGCTTAGAGCCGAATACGTGGTCGGTCGGCGGCACAGGGACGGGCGAGATGTCGGCTTGCAGCCTCACGAAGTGATCGACGTGACGACCAAGTTGCTTGGAGCGTCACCGAGATTCTTGTCGGAGGATCAATTGCGGGAAAGGTGGCCCAGAACGGCCAACCCGCCCGTTGGCGAAACTTTGCGCAATTTTCCAGGATGGCCGAGTTCAGTCAATCTTGATGCTCGTCTCGATCCGAGCGCTCGCCATATAACGGCGGGCCACGAGTTGGGACACGTCATCGGGCTAACAAGGGATTTTGTCACGAATGATATCGAAGACGAACTCCGTAGCCTCTACAACACAATCAACAATCGGAGACGGACTCCAGATGGTAGCGATGCAGCGTCAGGGAGTCCGGCCGTGACGCCGGAGACATTTGGTTATCGGGACCCCTACTACGCTCGACACGAATACATTGCCGAAGCAATCCGGGCCTACATGACAGATCCGAATTTCGTCAAAACGGCAGCTCCGAATGTTGCGGCGGCGATCCGGCGGGCGGTGAACACGAATCCTCGATTGAACCGCACGATTCAGTTCAATAGTCTTGAATTTCCCAGGCATGCAGGGCTCGAAGCGTCTTCCGACCAGGCCGGAACTGATCTCGGCTAGGCGACGCACTCCCTGTCCTTGCTCCGCAACGAACGGTCTCGGCCGCCAATTCGCCCAAATTCGAGGCACTACTGGGCGTGGTGGCCGCGTTGGAGACTGCGTTGCAGCCGATTTGTTGTTCATCCCGTCAGATCGAACTGTCAGCAAGCGAGCACCGCGACGTCGAAGCTCTAGCAACGGGAGTTGTGCGCGGACTTTTCATAATTTTTGGCATTCTCTTAATTTTGGTCGCACGCGTCTTACAAGAAATACCCGGCACATGTGTGGGAATAGGGCCGCCGCCATGGGCGTTGAGTAATCCAGGGTACGTTGGCTGCTCCATAGTTGACCATGCGTGGCCTATGGAGGACTCAAATTCCTAGATCGCTTATCGAATGATCATGCCACCAAGTCATTTGAGAAAACTCATGCTGGGAAGCGGCCTCTTACTGGGAGCCGGCATCATTGGTTTTGTTGCCGTTCAAGAGGTTGAGTGCCGCTTGGGTCAATCTACGATTGTGCATCAGAGACTGGACACGATCGAGTCCGAGAGGCAGGCGTTGCACGACATTGCGATCGCTGGGATCACGCCATCACCAGACGCACGGAGTCTGTTTGAAGAGTTCGCGAAGCGCTTTTCTCTGATCGAGGCAACAGGCGAACGAGAAAGGACTTATGATCTTCGAAAAATCATTATATCGCAGGGTGGGGATCGGGACGAACTGATATTTGCTTTGCTAACTCTCTTCGCGTCGAACGGTATCGACGCCGAGAGCGTCGGCATTTACGGCAGTTCGGAAGCCGTGCGAAAGAGAAATATCGACGACATAAAGCGCGTGGTCGTATACGCGCCCGTCCAAGATCGTATTTTCGATCCGACATTGCCTGCCATTGAGCAACATCAAGGGTCCGGACGAGCAGTTATTGGGAGAATGCCAAGGGTTCACGACGCTAGGGTCACGCTTAGCATTCACGAGTGTCGTAGTTTTTTCCGCTGACACGATGAGAAGTTCGGCCGTTGAGCTGAAGCCGCCTGCGACCCACGAACTCCGGGGACGGCGGACGGGCGGTCATCTCGAGGATATTCCGGGGATTCGTTCAACAGCGGCGGGATGAGTGGCCCACGCGCAACACCCCGCGATTGAGTGGCGCTTCGGCGCGCTCGGCTTACAAGGATCTATATCGATGACTGACACCGCAGAACCACAATCCGAGCGGACCGACACCAATCCCAAGGACAACGCCAACTTCTGGCAGGTGCAGCTCGGGCTCGCCGACCGCGACCAGCAGGATTGGGAGAAGGACGGCCGCCTCGTGGTCGAGCGCTACCGCGCCGAGCGCAAGGGCGCCGCGCGGCGCGACACGCGCTCCTTCAACATCCTGTTTTCGAACACCGAGACCCTGAAGTCCGCGCTGTATGGGCGGGCCGCCAAGCCGGATGTACGCAGGCGGTTCGCCGATCGGGACCCGGCGGCCCGCGAGGCCGCCGCGGTTCTCGAGCGCGCGCTGATCTTTTGCGCCGAGGCCTACGACGTCGACCGCTGCATCGAGCCGGCGCTGCACGACTACCTGCTGCCCGGCCGCGGCGTGGTGCGGGTGGAATATGAGCCGGTGATCAAGGAGATTTCCGATCCGCTCACCGGGGCGCCGGTCGAGGTCGTCGCCGACCAGATCGTGCGCGAGCGCTATGTCTATTGGGAAGACTACCGGCAGAATCCGGCGCGTACCTTCGACGACGTGTGGTGGGTGGCGTTCCGGCATGTGATGAGCCGGCAGGATCTGCGCGACAACAAGTTCGAGCGCGCCGCCGCCATTCCGCTCAACTGGACGCCGGACACCGGCGACAAGCGCCCGGCGCCGGACGATCTCAAGAAGGCCGAGGTCTGGGAGATCTGGGATAAGTCGCGGCGCAAGCGCATCTGGGTCGTCAAGGGTCACGACAAGCCGCTGCGCATCGACGACGATCCCTATGGCCTGGAAGCATTCTTTCCGCTGCCGGAGCCGCTGGTCGCAGTGGCGGATACCCAGACGCTGGTGCCGCGGCCGGAATATTTCGAATACCGCGATCAGGCCGAAGACCTTGACGAGATCGTCGGGCGCATCTCGCGGCTCACGCGTGCGCTGAAGCGGCGCGGCGTCTATGACCAGGCCGTGAAGGAATTGAAGCGGCTTGCCACCGCCGGCGACAACCAGTTCATCCCGGTCGAGAACTGGCAGGCGCTGGCCTCGAAGGGCGGCTTGCAGGCGGCGTTCCAGACCGAGGATATCTCCGGTATCGCCGCGGTGCTACGCGAGCTCTATGCGCAACGCGACATGCTGGTGCAGGGCATCTATGAGCTCACCGGCATGTCCGACATCATGCGCGGCGCCTCCGACCCGGCCGAGACCTTCGGCGCCCAGCGCCTCAAGGCGCAGTTCGGCTCGACCCGCATCCGGCGACGCCAGCGCGCGGTCCAGAAATGGATTCGCGATCTCTACAAGCTCAAGGCCGAGATCATCGCCGAACATTTTGAGCCGCAGAAGCTCTCGGAGATCACCGGCATCGCGGTCTCGCCCGAGATCATCGAGGTGCTGCGCTCCGACAAGCTGCGCGGCTATCGCATCGACATCGAGACCGACTCGACGGTGTTCGAGGACGAGGCGGCGCTGAAGGAGCAGACGGTCGAGGTGATGACCGCGGTCGGCACCTTCATGCGCGAGGCGTTGCCGGTTGTGCAGGCGGTGCCGGAGCTGTCCCCGCTGGCGTTCGAGATGCTCGAGATGGGCGTGCGGCAATTGAAGCGCGGCCGCGCGCTCGAGGACGTGATCGAGCAGGCCAAGCAGGCGGTGTTGCAGAAGGTCACGCAAGCGCAACAACAAGCACAGCAGCAACAGCGGCAGCCACAAGCGCCGCCGCCGCCCGATCCGAAGGCGCTGGCGGAGCAGGCGAGGGCGGCGACCATCCAGGCCAAGGCGCAAGCCGACATGACGCTCGGCGCGCAGGAGATGCAGGTCAAACAGCAGGAGCTGGCGCTGAAGGTCCGAGAGCTGGAGCTCAAGCAGCACGACCTGCAGATGAAGTTGCAGGCGGCGCAGCAACAGGCCGCGCGGCAGCAGATGGACATGCTTGGTGCGGACGCGATGCACGCGGCCGGTCCGATGCCGACGCGGCAGTGACGGTGATCGTCTGATGACAACTTACGTGCTGCGCAACGGCGCGCTGATCGAAAGGCACTTGGCGTTCCCGCGCGCCGCCGGCCGGTCGCTGCATGTCATTTCCGACATCGCGCCGTTCCAGAGCCAGGAAGGAGCGCCGATCACCTCGCGCACGGCACTGCGCGATTACGAACGCGCCAACGGCGTGCGCCAGGTCGGCAACGATTGGACCGGCTCGGAACGGCCTGCGTTCTGGGATCGACATCTGGCGCGGGAAAGAACGAGGCCGCGATAGCGCGCAACGCCTCATCGAGAACGGATTTAATCCGGAACGACCTGCCAAGCTGGAAAGCGACTTCGGAAATCAAATTGAGGAGATACTTGTGGCCACAGCGGGAGTGGCGGTTTTGATCCGACTGCTGGCGTCGATCCTTGGAACGCGACGCCTGACACCGCCGGCGACCACTCAACTTGCGTCCAGAGTTCGACTGATCGAAGCGCTGCGGAACCCGCTCCCAAGTGAGCGATATGGAGGAGGGGTCGAGCCGGAGTCCGGCTCATCGACAATGACGTGGAGCGCGCAAATGAATCAAGCCTCCCTGGGTCAGAGAGTGCCACGTCTCCGACCCCCGCCGCTCCGGCCTCAACGTGCATTTTCCGACGACTATCCGCCATCTTATTTCAACCCGCTTTCGTGGCGCTATCTTAGGCGGGCACCAACGGACACCCAGGGGCGTCTCCTTTACGACACCGAGCGCCGCAAGCTCGAAGCCAAATACGTGGTGGGCCGGCGAAACATTGAAGGGCCGGACGTTGCGTTGGGGCCTACAGAAGTGCTGGATGTTTTGAGCGAGCTGGGTCATGCGCCGGAATTCTTGCCGGAAAGTCAGATGCCCCGAGTTGGCAACAATCAGCCGGATTTTGGTACGACCCGCGCTACAAGTTACCCGTGGCCCAGATCGTTGTTCTCTGGAGTCCAGCCGGGACAGGTCAGCATTGATGAGAGTCTCGATCCGCGCTCACGACACCTTGTGGCGAGTCATGAGCTTGGTCATGTCCTGAAGCTCTTGGCGCGACCATTTCTGAATGATGATGCCCAGAAAGAGATGCGTGCCCTCTATAATACGATGAACAACCCCAACCGGACACCAGATGATCGTGATGCGCTACCCGGCTGGGACGTTACACCGGAGCTATACGGCTACTCGCCGAAGACTGGGCGTAACGGGATAAATAAAGTCGAAGAGGAATACTACGCCGAGGCGTTCCGTGCTTATATGATGAATCCTAATTTCGTGAAGACGGTCGCGCCGAATATGGCGTCGGCGTTTCGGCGGGCGGTGAATTCCCATCCGCGGCTAAGACGTGTGATTCAATTCAACAGCCTGAGATTTCCGACATATGCAGGCGTCGATCAGTCGTTCGATCAACAGCAGAGCGGATAGAAAGGCCAGCCATTCGATGTGCGCCTTTAAACTGCCGAAATTATGCATCCAGTTGCTGGTCGATATATTTTAATGCTTATTTGAATTCGATGGCGAATTTCGCAACGAGTTATAGGAAGGCGTTGTTGGGCGTTGGCGCCCTTTTGATGATCGTCGGTTTGGTTGGCTTTGAGGTGGCCCGGCAGCAGTGCAATCTTATCATTGTTTTCACTCACCCTGGCCCTGACGCGTGGGATGACTATCAGAAGGAGTTGGTTGAAGTCGACATCCTTGGCATCGATCCGTCATCGGATGCGCGGGTCCTTTTTGATGGGTTTGCGAATCGGCTTTCCTTGATCGAGGCATCCGACGGACAAGGCCGCCGGTGGCATATCCGGAGCATCGCAAAGACGGGTGGGGGAAGCCGCGACGAGCTCATTTTTGCGTTGCTTGCACTCTTCGAGCGGAATGGGATTTATTCCGAACACGTTGACGTTTACAGCAATCCAGAGGCGGCGAAGGCGGAGGACCGCACTAAGGTAACGCGGACGCTGGCATGGGTCCCCGATCTCGATCGGATTTTCGATCCCACATTGCCTGCTGCCGGGCAACACAAGGACTCCGGATGGAAGCTGCTCCGTGGCAGGTCACGAATTCACTACAGATTCCCGTCAGGCTATACGATCTATATGTGCCCGAATTCGCAGAGCCTTGGCCTCTGGTGAGCGCCATTGTTCTTGCAGGAGAAACATCAGGCGGTGAGGCGGGCCGTTGGCCTGCAATCCGCCAAATTCTAGATTGTACTCGCGCATTCCCAGCAGCCTGTTGCTCAACTTGAGTCCGTCAAACGAGCCAAATGTACGTATAATGTATAAGGAGCTGCGCTGTGTTCTATGACGTGGTCCAGGCGGTGCCGGAACTGTCGCCGCTCGCGTTCGAGATGCTGGAGATGGGCGTGCGGCAGCTCAAGGGCGGCCGTGCGCTCGAGGACGTGATCGAGCAGGCCAAGCAGGCGGTATTGCAGAAGGTCACGCAAGCCCAGCAACAAGCGCAGCAGCAACAGCAGCAGCCGCAAGCGCCGCCGCCCGATCCGAAGGCGTTGGCGGAGCAGGCGAGGGCGGCCACCATCCACGCCAAGGCGCAGGCCGACATGACGCTCGGCGCGCAGGAGATGCAGGTGCGCCAGCAGGAGTTCGCGCTGAAGGTCCGGGAGCTCGAGCTCAAGCAGCACGACCTGCAGATGAAGTTGCAGGCGGCGCAGCAACAGGCCGCACGGCAGCAGATGGACATGCTTGGCGCGGATGCGATGCATGCTGCAGGCCCGATCCCGACGCGGCAGTGACGGTGATCGTCCGATGACAACCTACGTACTGCGCAACGGCGCGCTGGTCGAAAAACACTTGGCGCCACCGCTCGCCGTCGGCCGATCGGCGCATGTCATCTCCGACATCGCACCGTTCCAGACCCAGGACGGAACGCCGATTACTTCACGCGCGGCGCTGCGCGACTACGAACGTGCCAACGGCGTGCGACAGGTCGGCAACGATTGGACCGGCTCGGAACGGCCTGCGTTCTGGGATCGACATCTGGCGCGGGAGAAGGCGCGGGGAAAGTAGGGGTCTCCGAACGACGTGATGGTCCAGCTAACGACTACGACAGAGGGAATCCAGGAGAACTGATGACTAATGTTACAAATTCGCTGCTTGCACAGATGCTGATGGCGCAGCCCGATCAAAGTCGCCGGCCGACGACGCAACTCGCCAACGTAAACGTACAAGAGAGGCCAACGGAACTGGCGCCCACCCCTTCTTGGGACGACTCGCAAGCTCTGTACTATTGGTACAAGCTCCTGAATGGGGCACCGCTGCGGGATCAAGGCATGTTGGTGGAGAAGGAATTGGGCACGGAGATGCTAAATCCGGCGCCATTTTCCTCTCAGCCTGAGGTGTTAGGTGATCCATCGCGCTTTCCACGCCGTGAGCTTTTCGATCGTCGCTTTCGACCGCAGGAGCGATGACATTTTTCTGACAACGTTGAGTTGCATACGCGGCTTGGCACTAGCATTTTCCAGTTGATGGGGTAGTGGCCGTGAAGCTTCTCACTGTGGGACTCAGTCTCGGCTTGGTCGCCTGCCTTGTCGGAATCAGACCGGCTTGGTCCGAACTCGAACGCGCAGACGTTTACTTCCTCAACGAGCAGCAACTGCCGACAGTCGAAGTGCTTGGGATTGCGCCGTCCGAGGACCCGTGGATGCTTTTCGAAGCGTTTGCAGGTCGATTTTCCATCGAATCGCCGGAAGAATTTCGGCGTGTCCCGCACGACATCCGAAGGTTGGCCGAATCCGGGCGCGGCAACCGTTTCGCGTTAGCGTTTGCGCTTCTCAATCTATTTCGATGGAACGGCATCGATACTGAATTGGTCTTCGTGTCGACGACGCGGGATTCTGAGCACGGCGATCGCTATATTGAACGTGCATTGGTATACGTTCCTGCGCTCAAACAATATTTCGACCCGGCCTTACCCTTTGACAGGCAACACAGCAGCACCGACCGCGCATGGCTCTCGGGTCGGGCTCGCATGTATTTCTCCGCTGCCTTGCAACACAAGGGCAAGGCAGTCGGTCGTTGCCCTGACACATGTATGACGGCTGCCGGCAGGAACTACAGGGGCGGTGAATTCCGCGTTCCTAACGCGGTGAGCGTCAAGACCATTCGGTTACCGGTAACTGGGGCTGACTCCGTGCCGGCCAAGACTGAAACGTCAATTCCTAAGTAGCGGACCGGCGATATCGGCTACCTAGTTCAGTCGACGAGTGGTGCCTCGCGCCTTCGGTCACCGGTCGCACGTCCTAACGTCTCGTCATCATTCCATATTGACCACGGGCGGCTGGCAACGGCTGCCCGAATTCTTGAGGCCGTCATGGAAAACAAAATCACGAACGACTTCCTGGCGGCGATGCTGATGGATCCATCGTCGGAGCAAAAGCGCCTGTCGCCGAACTGGCTGGCATCCGCAATGCTGTATCGCAGGCCGGAATATGTGACAGAAGCGCAAGGTCAGTGGCCATCGGTGCAAGCGGGCGCCGGTGTCTCGACCGGCGAACGCGCGCCGCTCGACCAAGACGGTGGGCCACCAGTCGCCAAGCAGTCACAGAATGCGCCACGATCCCAGCCCGACATTGGCATGGGACGCGCTCTCGAGGTTGGCATCAGACAGGGACTGATGGCGAATTTCGCCGACGAGGTAGCCGGCGTGTATCGCGCCGGCCGGTTGGCGGGCATTGATCTGCCCGGGCCCTATGCAGGTCTTATGCAGTCAACGCTCGGGCTGGCGCGACTTGGCTATGAGACTTTCAGGGGCGAGCGCGGACCTGCCACGGAAGCCTACGAGCGTGCGCGCGACCAGATGCGCGCCGACACCAGGCGGGCCGAGGAGCAGTATCCCATCACGTATTACACCGGGAATATTGGTGCCGGTGCCGCCGTTCCGATTGGTCGCGCGGCGCAGGTCGCCACGCTCCCGGCGCGGATGCGGCAAGGCGCGGTTGCCGGCGGTCTGTTCGGCGGGCTTTCCGGCGTGGGGAGCGGCGAGACGCTGACCGATCGTGCTATCCAGGGGGTGGTTGGAGCGGGTGCAGGTACTGTCATTGGCGCCGGCGTCGGCGCCGCCGCGCCGGCCGTCGTCGAGCGTGTTACGCGGGCTGGTCGTGTTGTGGCAAATAGATTCGCCGATGGGCTTGATGCGCTGTCGCCCGCGACGCGGGGTAGGCAGAATGCTCCGTATGTGCGGGCCAACAGACCACAGGAGCTATGGGATCCGCCTACGGACCTGCCGCAACGCCCAATAGAGTTGGACTATCCGCGTGGTGTGCCGGTGAACGCCGCAGGGCAAATCACCCACACGATCGAGGGGCAGCCAATCCGTGCGCAGCGCGTATTTGGTCGGACTACGAAAGACGGTCCGGAATACAGCCTGCAACCCGGCGATCATGACTTTCTCGCAACAGCATTGATGGGGAAGAAAGCAGTACCCAAGTCAGTGCGGGACATGCGCAACGCACTGGAGGAAGAGGGCGTGAAGGATGCGGGTGACCCATTGGGACTGACGTGGAGAGATCGAAATACTGGTCGGCCCCGCGAAATCTGGCTTCAGAAGGGTATGAATCCGTTGGATTGGCCCCGAGTCTATGCCCATGAACTGGCTCATGCCATCGACGATTTCGCAGGACAATTGCCGACGAAGGGATTGCTGGACGAACTCAAGCTTGTCTACAACGCCTTGAACAATCCCGCGCGAACTCCAAACGGTTTTCGCGCCGCGCCGGGCCCGATGTTTACACCGGAGAGCCGTGGCTACGAGGGTGATGAGATATTCCGCGAGTATGCTGTCGAAGCGATCCGGGCCTACAAGACCAATGCGAACTACATTAAGAGAGTGGCTCCACGGACGGCGGCGGCGATCCGTGAGTTCTTCAACACGCACCCCGTCATCTCGAAAATAGTTCAGTTCAACAGCGCGTTTGGTCTGCCAGCCGCCAGCGCGCTTCCGCAAATTGTCGATGAAGGAGAACGGGGCCCCTAGCAAAGTAGTGTGAAATGCAGGAGCGGCCGCAGCAAGGCGACTCGCAATGCGTTCGTCTGTCAGACCATTCAGATGGTATAGAGAATTCCGCCACCTTTCCGCGTATAACGTAGCTAAGAGTCCTTGATCTTTGCCTGAGGAGCGTATGCGAAGCGACTTCGCGATCAGGATAACCCCAAGCCGCGCCTGGAGCGAACATCTACTCCAAGCCCGGCGTGAGGTTGCAGACCTTGGTATTGATCGATCGCCGGATGCGAGCGTGCTTTTTGACGCTTTCGTGAAGCGTTTCTCTTTCATCGAGATGCCGGATTCTCAAGGCAGTCCTCGTTCTATTCAGAGCATCACCAAGGCCGGGGGCGGAAATCCGCGTGAGCTCGCATACGTGTTGGTCCACCTGTTCACGTGGAATGACATTGAAGCTGAAGTCGTCTCGATCTATCCCGACAGCGTGGCAGGCCGGCCCAAAAAATTCACTTCTGTTAGCTCCGAACACACATTGGTACACGTGCCCGCTATCGAGCGGTACTTCGATCCAACCTTGCGGATTGCTCAACAGCTCAAGGAAGCAGGCGCGAAATGGGTCGCAGAGAGGCCTCGAATTCATCGCAGAAGTTTCGGCCTTGTCTGCGAAGGTTACCATGGAAGAGCGTTCTATCGGATGCTGAAAGAGCGCCGCAGGCAGCAGCCTAATCGACTTGCTTAGTTTTTGCCTAAGCGCGTCCAAATACCGAGACCATCATGACAGACGCTGCCATCAGCGCCGGCGAGGAGCCGCGCGCATCCAATCTCGATTCCATCATTACGTCCGCGCTCGCAGAGCGCGGTGATGGCGACGCCGCAGTGTCGGCGGGCGCCGAGAGCTTCACCGCAGCAACGGCCTCCGGTGCATCCGCATCGGATTCTGCCCGCGCTGCACCCTCCGGCGATCCATCGCCGGTGGCCGATCCTGCATGGCACATGCAGCCTGTCGAGCCGCCGGCGCGCTGGACGCCGGACAAGAAGGCCTCATTCGCGACCTGGCCGCGCGACGTACAGGAAGCTGTCGTCGCGCGGAACAGCGAGCTCGAGGCCGACTACACGCGCAAGACCCAGGACGCAGCGGAGCTGCGGAGAACTGCCGAGCCTATTCTGAATGCGATCAAGCCGTTTGAAGCGTATTTGAACGACCTCGCTCCGCTCATCGGTCAAACGCCAGACACGATGATTGCGGGCCTGATCGGCGCCGAATACCAGCTTCGGACCGGCGATCCGCACCAGAAGGTGCAGGCCCTCCGCGACATCGCTGCGTCCTACGGGATCGATCTTGCTGTACTCAACCGTGGGGAATTGCCGGCAGAACATGGCGCGTCGCAGACGCGCGTGGACGCGCTGGCGGATCCTCACTATCAACAACTGCGTCAATCATTCGGGACGCTCGAACAGCGCCTCGCGCACACCGAGCAGATGATCGAGGCAGAGCGACAGCGGCAGACCGCTCAAGAGCTCGAAGCATTTATCAATGCCAGAGATGCGTCCGGACGCCCCCGTCACCCGCACTTCCAGCGGGTCAGAGGCGTCATGACCCAATTGCTCGGCGATGATCCGGCTTTGACGCTCGAAGCGGCTTACCAGAAGGCGATCGAGCCTTTGCAACAGACGATCGCCGAGGAGCTGCGCGTCCACCGGGAAACGGCGGAGCGCCGGCGCCAGGAAGCTGTCGAGAAAGCCAGGAAAGTGGCCCCGGTGAAATCGTCCGGCTCGTCGCCGAACGGTTCCGCCAAGGCCAAGGACCTGGATGCTCTGCTTTGGGACAACATCAACGCAAAGATTGCGTGAGGGCCTTGTGTCCCGGACGCGGTGCAGCGCGTAAGCGGTGCACCGCTGATCCGGGACCGTTCCACATTCAGAGTTCGTAACGGTCCCGGGTCTGCACTGCATCACTGCGTGCTGCAGTGCGCCCGGGACACAAAAGTCTGTTCGCGCTCCCGAATGAGCGACGCTCCTTTCATCGGAGCATCATGAGATGGCATCGCCCAACTCATCCTTCACCGATATTGTGACCACGACGCTGCAGGGTTATTCCGGCACGATCGCGGACAATATCTCGAACCACAACGCGCTGTTGCGGCAGATCGACCGCAAGGGCAACAAACGTGTGGCAACTGGACGGACTATCGTCCAGGAGCTGGAATACGCCGAGAACTCCACGGTGATGTGGTACTCCGGCGCCGAGACGCTCGACATCTCCCCGACCGAGACCTTCACCGCCGCCGAGTTCAACTACAAGCAACTCGCCGGCAACGTGACGATCACCGGCCTCGAGGAGATCCAGAACTCCGGCAAGGAGGCCGTCCACAACCTCCTGAAGTCGCGGATCCGCAACCTCGAGAAGTCGATGAAGAACACCATCGCCACGGCGCTCTATGCCAACGGCACGGGTTCTTCGTCGAAGGAGGTCGGCGGGCTGCAGCTACTGGTCGCCGACGTTCCGACCAACACCGTCGGCGGCATCAGCGCCAACACCTATCCGTGGTGGAAGAACTACGTCTATGACTTTTCCGACAACACGGAGACGGCGTCGACGGATTCGATCCAGCACGCGATGAACCTGTCCTGGATCAACACCGTGCGCGGTTCCGACCAGGCCGATATCATCACCGCCGACGCCAATTACTATCTGCTCTATCTGGAGTCGCTGACGCCCAACCAGCGTTTCACCGACGACAAGGGCGCCGGCGTCGGCTTCACCAACCTGGTGTACCAGGCCAAGGTGCCGGTCATCTATGACGACCAGTGCCCGGCCAACCACATGTACTTCCTGAACACCGACTACCTGTTCCTTCGCCCCGCGAAGGGCCGGGAGTTCGTGCCGCTCGGCGAGAAGTCGAGCGTCAACCAGGACGCGCTGGTGATGCCGGTGGTGTGGGCCGGCAACATGACCACCTCGAACCGCAGCCTCCAGGCTGTGATCTGCGCATAAGGAGGACCGACACATGCCGAACACTCATTATGCGATCTCGGGCCTGGCCAACGTCAAGCTCGGGGAGACCCACGCCGCGGCGCAATACGCGCCCGGCACCAGCGTGAAGGGCAACAACGCGTCGGAGTGGCTCTACGTGGTCGCCGGCGGCACCATCGCCCAGTATGCCTGCGTGGCGGTTGAGTTCGCGGGCACGGCGTCGCCCGTCACCCACGCACTGGCGCGCGCCGGCAACACCATCGGCGTGGCGCAGAATGCGATTGCCTCCGGCGAATACGGCTGGGTCGCGATCAATGGCCATTCGTTGCGGGTGAACACGCTCGCGGCGGAGGGCGTCGGCGTTACGCTCTACACGACAGACACCGCCGGCGCGCTCGCCGATGCTACGGCATCGGGCTCGGCGGCGACGGTCTTTGGGCTGACGCTGGTGGCGACCGCGTCCGGCGCGACGGCGTCGAACGCCGCGTGCATCATGCAGAACCCGGTGGTGCGCAAGACCATCGTGGATGCGTAAGCACTGACAGCCGATCGGGCGGCGACGTCCGATCGGTACTGCATTCACTCAGGGCGGCCGGCAACAGCCGCCCATTTTTCTTGAGGAGCTACTCGTGGCGAACGTTACGAACGAATTGCTAGTGCAGACCATGATGCAACCGCAGCCTGATTCCGAACGGAACAGAGTCCAACCCGGCAGGCTTGCAAAAGCACTGGCCCGCGGCGTTGAGGGATTTCGACAAGGCTTTGGTGATCAGGAGTATGGAATGTCGCGAGAATTCCGGGCGCGATACCCTGGCTTAGCGCCGTGGCAGGTGGTTGTCGGCCCGGCGGATGTGTTTATGCGCGCCACATCGGGAGTTCTTGGGGGTGCGAGCGGCGCAATTGCCGGCGGTGCCGAAGCCATGGGCATGAGCGAAGCGGACGCGAATAGGCTCCAGCGCGACCTGAACATTTTTGGAATTGTGTCGGGGGCGGTGGTGCCGACACCGACAATGCCGCTTCGACCCGCTGCTGCGCGGCGAGGACAAGTTCCGCATCAAGCTTCCCTCGCTGGCCGGTCAGAAGGAAGTCTGCCCTCCGAAGGCACGCTCGCGGGTCGTGCGCCGGTCCTTGATCGACAGCCTCCGCCTGGCCTCGGCGCCCAAGCCACTCGGGGCGTTAGCAGCGATCTGCCCTCGATGTATCCTCCACCGCCGAAGCCGCCGCGTGCGCTGACCGACGATTATCGCAACGGTATCCCAGCAGATAGTTTAGGCAGGTTGACTCGTACAATCGACGGAGACCCTCTCGTTGCCGAAAACGTGGCTGGGTGGACGAAAGTGGGAGAGCCCCAAAGAGGCCTGTCGCAGGAGCAGGTGCTGACGATGATGGAGAAGCTGTTGGGGAAACCGCCTGAATACAAGCGGGCGAGTGAAATGGGAAACTACGTGGCCAAGACAGAATACCATCCGACCACGGGCATGCCTACAAGAGTGGTGATCAGCGAAGGCGTCGAGCCGGACGCTCTTCGCAATATCCAGCGTCATGAGGCCTCACACGTCATTGAGCAGACCGCGGGATTGATCTCGAGGGATGGCCTCACAAAGGAGCTTAACTCTCTTTACGGCAGCCTGAACAATCCGAAGCGAGACGGCCTCGATGCCTATCCGGGTGACGTTTACACTCCATGGCATCGCAAGTATCGACCCGAGGAGGTTGACCGCGAGTACATCGCCGAGGCAATTCGAGCCTACCTGACCGATCCGAACTATATCAAAACGGTGGCCCCGAATGTAGCGGCAGCGATTCGTCGCGCGGTAAATAGCAATCCACTCACGGCGCCGTACATTCAGTTCAACAGCCTCCCATTTCCTAAATATGCAGGTCTTGAGCGGCCCTCTGACCAACCGCCGTCCACGAGTTCCTAACAGACGACCGCGAGCGCGCGGGCGCTCCTGGAAGTTCCATCAACCATAGATATGTTGTAATGTTCTCCGAATAGCTCTCCCTGACCGCCGGGGTGGAGGACAAAATGCAAAATGGCGTCACTCACTTACCGTACGGTATCTGTGTCAAGTCCAGCGTCGAGCTCGCGTGGGACGAAACCATATGGCTCGATTGGGATGAAGAGATCGGCTGGTATGATCCCTACGCAGGGCGAGCCGAAGATCTATATTGGAATCCGGAATCAGGCTGGTTCGATCCTTTGGCGTCGTTCAAAGAGTATCAGTTGACAATGGCGCGGCTTGAGGCCCGAGAACCAAAACTCACGCCATGGGGGTGGCTTCGTTCGCAGGTGTATTTCCTTAAAGAAGATTTCTTGATGTGGATGAGAAATACGACCTATCACGGACGACAGCGGGATTTGGAGTTTCGCCGTGAGAACCGCAGGGCGCAATTGCATGCGTATTTTCGAGCCTTCACGGGGCGTCTGAGTAAGATTTTGTGGCGACGGCCCATGACCTAAACAAAAATTATCATCGACCGCACTGAGCAAGGTCAAGGCGCACGCCTGTGCCGTTACGTTGTTATGGCAGCGAAGATCGCGCAGAACACGGTCAGCACCAAGATGCCGCCGGTGACCATCTGCCAATCGCGCTTTACCACTGCGAGGCCATAGGTCCAACTCATGTGCGGCACGCTGGAAAGGAAACCTACAAAAACGACCACCTGCATCAGAATAAATATGATGGCGATCAACCCCAGGGGCCCACCCACCAGAACACCGAATGCCGGACCGCCACGCGCGCTGTCAATTCCCATGACCGCATAGCAAACGACGAGCGCGGTCACGTAAAGAGTGACACCCGCGATGAAGAGCAGGTTGCCTAGTCTGGCTTCGGTCCCTGCTCGGTGAGCCTCGTGGGCTTGCGACATCGATAAACTCTCCAGCCTGGGATCTGAGCCCCCGACCCATCGAAACTTACCTGATTTGGGCGGGGCGTTGAAGCGTCAACAGCGCTCATCCTGGCAATCTGACTGGCTGACAAAGCACGCAATCAGCCTCCCGCAATCGCAACAGGCTTGACCTCATGACAATCAAACCCATGGACGTGTGGATCGGATTCGATCCACGCGAGACGGCTGCATTCATGGTGGCGCGCGAGAGCGTCCGCCAATTCGATCGCAGCATTCCGGTCGCGGCCGTGCGATTGCGGCAGCTCCAGGAGGCGGGGCTCTACACGCGGCCGACGTCGCGCCGGCTCGGCAAACTGTGGGACGAAATCTCCGGCGCGCACATGGCGACGGAATTCGCGATCACGCGCTTCCTGGTGCCGGAGTTGGTCAGGCGGCAGGGCGACGCGGTGCGCGGCTGGGCGCTGTTCATGGATTGCGACGTGCTGCTGCGCACGAACCTCTATGAGCTCAAGGCGCTCCTCGACGATTCGAAGGCCGTAATGTGCGTCAAGCACGACCATCGCCCGTCGTTCAACGTGAAGATGGACGGCCAGGAGCAGACGTCTTATCCGCGCAAGAACTGGTCGTCGGTGATGGCTTTCAATGTCGATCATCCCGCCAACGACGCGCTGACGGCCGACCTGGTCAATGCGCTGCCGGGGCGAGATCTGCATCGCTTCTGCTGGCTTGCCGACGACGAGATCGGCGCGTTGCCGCCCGAGTGGAATCATCTCGTCGGACACAGCGATGACGGGGACGATCCGAAGATCGTGCACTTCACCGACGGCGGTCCGTGGTTCGAGGCGTTTCGTAACGTGCCCTATGCCGATGAATGGTTCGCGGTGCTGGACCGGATGGTGGCCTGATGCTGATTTCGCCCGACTACCTGGCTTTGCAGCAAGCGCTGCATGCCGATGGCCGCTACGGGATCAGCAGCGGCCGCTGGGTCGACATGGTCCGTGGCTTGAAGGAGCGTGAGCAGTGCTCGGACATCCTTGACTACGGTTGTGGGCAAGGACAGCTCAAGGCGGCGTTGGGTGACGGGGTGCGGGAATACGATCCGGCGATTGCTGGGAAGGATGCTGATCCTGAGCCTGCCGATCTCGTCGTGTGCACCGATGTGCTCGAGCACATCGAGCCCGATTGCCTCGACGACGTGCTGCTGCATCTGCGCACGACGGTAAAGAAACGGCTGTTGTTCGCGATTTCGCTGCGCCCGGCCGGCAAGACACTGGCCGATGGTCGCAACGCGCATCTGATCGTCGAGAGCGCTGAATGGTGGCTTGAACGGCTGGCACCGTATTTTCGCGTGCTTGAGACGATCGAGACCAGTCGTCGTGAGCTCGCCGGCATCGCCAGACCGGTCAGCGTCGTCGGAGCGATCAAGTCGGTCGGGGTGATGAAGGACGAGCGCAACGATCACACGCGCCAAAATGTGCTCAAGACGCCGAAGCGGATCCCGGACCAGCCGGTGGCGCCGCACGACCTCGTGGCGCTGATCGCCTGCTACGGGCCGTCGTTGCGCGCGACCTGGCCGTCGTTGCCGCAACAAAGGAAGAAGCTCAACGCGACGCTGGTCTCGGTGTCGGGTGCGCATGATTTCCTGCGCAAGCACGCCGTCGTGCCCGACCTGCATGTCGAATGCGATCCGCGGCCGCACAAGGCCAGGATGATGCGCAAGCTGAGCCGCAAGACCGCGTACATGATGGCTTCCTGCTGCCATCCGGACGTGATCGACCCGCTTGCCGGCTATGATCTCACACTTTGGCATCTCTACAACGGGCCGGAAAGTTTTGAGGTCCGCGACATCAAGAGCGAGGAAGGCTGCGCGATGATCCCCGGCGGCGGCTCGGTCGGGCTGCGCACCATCACGCTGCTCTATTTTCTCGGCTACCGAAATTTCATCGTGCACGGCATGGACTGTTCGTTCGAAGATACACCAGCGCGTTCACGCGCGTCTTCAACGTATAATGCCCAGCATGCCGGCGCGCACAGCGGCAAAGTCCAGAACACCATCGAGGTCAATCCGGCTTGCAAGGTCGGTGACGAAACGATGCGCTCCGACAAGTGGTTCAAGACCTCTCCGGTCCTGGTGAGTTACGCCAACCACATGCTGAAGGATCTGCGCATCGGCCGCTATCCGGCCTGCAATTTCTATTGGTACGGCGACGGACTGTTCCAGGAAATGCTGCGGCTGCAGAACCTGCAGATGCGGGCGCTCGATGCCGATGCGCAGGCGAGGGGGATCGACCAGGTTTACCGCGAGCCAGCGGACTATTTCAGCATGAACGAGCGCGACACGAACAGCTCTGAGGAGAACGCTGCATGACACTCACCGACATCACGCTACCCGAGGTCCGGGTTTACACCCAGTCCGCCAAGTTCTTCCGCCGCGGCGATCAGGACTTTATCGAGATTTCCTTCATCGGCGCCAAGGACACCCTGGTCGAGAAGGTTGCGCCGGTACACATGGCGCAGTTCCGCAACGAATGGGACGCCTACTGCGACGGCCGTCCGATGCAGCGCCGGGACGGAATCACCCTGACCGAGCTGCCCGGCCTCGATGAGGAGAAGGCCGCGAGCTACATCGCGCGCAACGTCCACACGCTGGAGGAGCTGGCGGCGCTGAGCGACGCGCAATGCCAGGGCATCGGCCACGGCACGCTCACGGACCGTCAGGGTGCGCGCAAGCTCGTAATGCAACGCCAGCTCGAGCGCCGCGACCGGATGCAACGCGCCGTGCACGAGGCGACCGCCGCCATCGGGCCGAAGCCGGCCGAGCAATATGCGCCGCGTGCCGATATCGAGGCCGTCAAGGGCGAGCTCGCGGAGCTGAGGCAGGGCATCGCTGATCTTGCGGCGGTTGTCGGCACGAACACCGGACGGAGCGGAAGGTCGAAGGCGGCCGCGGCCAAACGGAAGGGGGCTGTCTGATGGCGCTCTCCACGCTTCTTGAGATAGGCAACCGGGCGGCCGACGAGCTCTCGCTCGCCCACCAGTCGGCCTATATTGGCAGTATCGTGCCGGATGCACGCACGATGCTGGCCTGCGCCAACGCCGCGGGGCGCGACTTGATGCGAGCGCACGAGTGGGGCGCGCTCCAGACCCTTGGCATCGTCACGACCGCGAACGGCGTCGCGAGCTATCCACTCGCGGCCGATTTCGACCGGATGATCGCGGATACGGGGTGGGATCGCAGCAACGACTGGATGATGGTCGGGCCCGACACGCCGCAAATCAATCGCTACCTCAACGAAAGCGGTGTGGCGCAGACCGGCGCGCGCAAACGCTTCCGGCTGCAGGGGTCGAGCATCGTGATCTTCCCGACGCCGGCCGCGATCGAGACGCTGGTCTACGAATATGTCTCGAACAAATGGGCACGCTCGAGCATCGCGGTCGCGCAGGCGGAATTTGCCGCCGACACTGACACTACCGTGTTCGATCCGGATCTGATGCGCGCCGAGATG
>Ga0075420_100000600_pt1 | contig 29073 bp, 25 predicted proteins | sample SoiMetdeltSBSDD4_FD_75296 | JGI IMG/M metagenome (GOLD analysis project Ga0075420, IMG submission 75296) | Bulk soil microbial communities from a Populus tree surrounding site in Tennessee, USA - Soil MetaG P. deltoides SBSDD4 | ecosystem: Environmental > Terrestrial > Soil > Tree plantation...
CGGCACTATGCTGCGCGCGTGCCGAGCGTCCCGGGTGGGAGCGGAGAGGCCGGAGCCGCGGTGTCCCGCGGCCACCTGCGCAGCAGGCCGCTGCCGGTCCAGGCGCCGACCGCGTTCGTGCGCATTCGCCCGCGAGGAGCGCGGTACTGCGGGGAAGCGCGACGAGGCGCCCCGCGCCGGTGCGCTCCCGTGCGTCGCTAGGGCCTCGAGGGAGGTGCGCGCTAGGCTCCGCGCGTGTTCATCACCTTCCTGAGCGACTTCGGGCTCCAGGACGACTTCGTGGGAACGTGCCACGGCGTGATGAAGCGGATCGCGCCCGAGGCGCAGATCATCGACATCACGCACGGCATCCCGCCGCAGGCCGTGCTGCAGGGCGCGCTCGTCCTCGCCAACACCGTTGGGTTCATGCCCGTCGGCGTGCACCTGGCGATCGTCGACCCCGGTGTGGGAGGCCCTCGCCGGCCGCTCGCGCTCCGCGACGGAGAGGGCAGGGTGTTCGTCGGGCCGGACAACGGGCTGCTCCTGCCCGCGGCGCGCCGGACCGGGATCGTCGAGGCGCACGAGCTCGCGAACCCCGCGTACGCGCTCGAGTCGATCTCGCGGACCTTCCACGGCCGCGACCTCTTCAGCCCGGCGGCTGCGCATCTCGCGCGCGGGGTCGCCGTTGCCGAGCTGGGTCCGCCGGTCGATCCGGAGGGGTTGATCGACCTCGACGTCCCGAAGCCCATCCTCGCCGACGGGACGGCCGTCGCGACGCTCCTGTACGTCGACAGCTTCGGCAACATCGCGCTCAACCTCACACGGGACGATGTCGAGCGGATCGGCATCGTCTCCGGCACGCGGGTCGAGCTCGAGCTGGCCGGCGAGCGCTACTACGCGATCATGGCCCGCACCTTCGCCGATGCCCGCGCCGGCGACGTGATCCTGTACGAGGACAGCTACCGGAACATGTCCGTGGCGATCTCACGCGGCAGCGCGGCACGCATGCTCCACGCTGCGCCGGGGCAGACGATCCGGATCGCGACCGCGCTCTGAGCCGACTACGCGACTGGCGGACGGCGGTCGCGCCACGGCCGCGCCTCTTCGACCTGGGCTGCCAGGCGCAGGAGGAGCGCCTCCCCGGCAGGAGGCCCGATCGCCTGCACCCCGACCGGCAGCCCTTCGTCCGTCCAGTGGAGCGGCAAGGACATCGCAGGCTGGCCCGTGAGGTTGACGATCGAGGTGAAGGGCGTGAAGGCGGCGTTCCGCAGCAGCTGCTCGGTCGCGCCGCCCGGCGTCTCCTGCCAGCCGATCGGGACGGGCGGGAGTGCAAGCGTCGGCGTGAGGACGACGTCGACGTCTTCCCAGAACGCGACCACGCGCCGCGCCAGCGCCTGCAGCCGCGCGACCGCGCGGCCATACTCGACGGCACTCGTCGCGTGTGCCGACTCGACGAGCTCCCGGTTGAGCGGGGTCAGCAGCGACAGGTCCTCGAGCGGGTCGAGTGCCGGGCCGAGCTGCCAGATCGTCAGGAACGTGTGGATCAGATCGGGGTCACGCCATGGAGGCGTCGCCTCGCGCACGTCGTGCCCGAGCTCGGCGAGGAGCTCGCCCGCCGCTGCGAGCGCGCCGGAGCACGCAGCCTCGACCGGCGTGTCGATCGGCGGCGTAGCGGTCACCGCGACCCGTAGCGGACCCGGGTGGGCGCCGACCTCTTCGACGAAAGGGCGCTCGGGTGGCGGCGCCCAGTAGGGGTCGCCGTACTCGTAGCCCTCGAGCACGTCGAGGACCGCTGCCGCATCCTCGACCGAGCGCGTCAGCGGCCCGCCGGTGGAGAGGCCCTCGAGCGCGCCGAACGGAGCCGCGGACACGCGGCCCCGGGCCGGCTTCAGGCCGAACACCCCGCAGCACGAGGCGGGGATGCGGATGGAGCCGCCGCCGTCCGAGCCCTGGGCCACGGGCAGCAGGCCCGCCGCGACCGCGGCGGCGGCGCCTCCGCTCGATCCACCGGGCGTCCGGGCCGGGTTCCACGGGTTCCGCGTGGAGCCGTTCAGTTCGGACTCCGTGAAGGCCGTCGTACCGAACTCCGGGGTGTTCGTCTTGCCGACGAGGACGAAGCCGGCCTCGCGTAGCCGGCGCGCGACGGCAGAGTCGAAGGGAGGCACGAAGTCGGCATACGCGCGCGAGGAGAGCGTCGTGCGGACACCCTTCGTGGCGGTCAGGTCCTTGAGGCCGATCGGCACACCGTGGAAAGGCGCGTCGCCCGGCGTCTCGTCCGCCGCGCGTGCCTCCTCCCGCGCTTCTTCGGCGCGCACGGTGACGAACGCGTTGAGCTCCGGGTCGAGTCGCGCGATCCGCTCGAGGTAGAGCTCGACGAGCTCGCTGGACGAGACCTCGCGCCGGCGGATCAGTGCGGCCTGCTCGGTCGCCGAGAGGAACGCAAGCTCCATCCCGGCGACGCTACACGCAGAGTGGCGAGGGCCGGACTTGAACCGGCGCGAAGCGCCTGTCGCGCAAGCGGACCTGGGGAGGGGGTATGGGGGAACCGGGAGGTTCCCGCCATCGGATGGCGAGGGCCGGACTTGAACCGGCGACACCACGGTTTTCAGCCGTGTGCTCTACCAGCTGAGCTACCTCGCCGCGGCATCGCAGTGTACCCGGCTGCCGGTGCGGCGGCCTCCCGCGGCCGGAGGCCGGCCGTGCCGGCCGGGAGGCCAGGCGCGAGTCGCTACCCGCGAACGAGAAGGAGGGGGCACGTGGGAGAACCATGGGTTCCCCCGCGAACCAAGCTAGCCTTCGGCGCCGTGGAGGGGAGGATCACGCGGGAGGTGGCGATCATCGGGGCGGCGCTCGACCTCGGGCAGGAGCGCCGCGGGGTCGACATGGGCCCGTCCGCGATCCGCTACGCGGGCCTCGCCGAGCGGCTCGAGAGCCTCTCCCTCACGGTCCGCGACCACGGGAACGTCGCCGCCGCCGTCCCGGAGGCGACGGCGCTCCAGGACGAGCGCGCCCGCTTCCTGCCGGAGATCAAGGAGACGTGCGAACGCATCGCAGCCGCGGTCGCGGAGGAGACGCAGGCCGGCGCGATCCCGCTCGTCCTGGGCGGAGACCATTCGGTCGCACTCGGCACCCTCGGCGGGCTCGCCTCGGTCCACGGCGCCGGCGGCGTCCTCTGGATCGACGCGCACTCCGACATCAACACGCCCGAGACGAGCCCGAGCGGGAACGTCCACGGCATGCCGCTCGCGGCGGCGCTCGGCCTCGCCGGAGCGGCGTTCGAGAGCGACGCGTGGCCGCTGCCCGCGGTCGAGGCCGGTCGGGTCGCGCTCCTCGGTGTCCGCGAGCTCGACGAGGGGGAGCGGGGCCTGCTGCGGGACGCGGACGTGCGCGTCTTCACGATGAGCGAGATCGACCGCATCGGCGTCGAGCGGGCCGTGCGCGAAGCGCTCGACCGGATCGCCGGCGCCGGCTTCGTGCACGTGTCCCTCGACATGGACGCGCTCGACCCGGCGATCGCGCCCGGTGTCGGGACGCCGGTGAAGGGCGGGCTCACCTACCGCGAGGCGCACCTCGCGCTCGAGCTCGTCGCGGAGTCGGGGCTCGCCGGCTCGCTCGAGGTCGTCGAGGTGAACCCGATCCTCGACCGCGCGAACCAGACGGCGACAACGGCGGTCGAGCTCGTCGCCAGCGCGCTCGGCAAGACGATCTTCTGAGCGTCGAGCAGTCGCAGCGACCCGGGCGCGAAGGCGCCCGGCTCCAGGGGTGTTCCCGCGCGAGCGGAGTTCGGCGCTAGCGGATCCCGCTCGCTGCGGAGAAGGCAGGGATCACGTCCTTCCCGTAGGCGCCGAGCACCTCCTCCTGGCCCTCGGTCATCAGGTAGATGTTGAACTGGTCGACGCCGACGGACTCGAGCTCCTTCAGCTTCGCGGTCGCCTGATCGGGGGTGCCCAGGACGCAGAAGCGGTCGCAGATCTCGTCGGTCACGAACTCGCCGTGCTTCGCGCCGACGCGCGAGTGCTCGTTGTAGTCGTAGAACTTCCGCACGCGCACGTACTCCGTCAGCTCGTGCGGGATCTCCGACTCGAAGCCGTAGCGCTCGATGAGGTCCATGACGTGGTTCGAGACCATCGCCGGGAACCAGCGGACCTGCTCGCGCGCGCTCGCGATGTCGTCCGAGATGTGGCTCGGCGCCGAGACGATGCACTTGAGCTCCGACGGGTCGCGTCCCGCCTCCTCCGCCGCCCGGCGTGCGGTGTCCATGATCCACTGGACGATCACGGGGTCGGCGAGCTGGATGATCACGCCGTCGCCCACACGCCCCGCGACCGCGAGCGCCTTCGGCCCGTAGCCGGCGATCCACATCGGGATCTCGGGAAGCTCGGGGCGCACCCACTTGAGCTGGAGCTCCTTGTCGTTCCAGTCGACGGTCCGCCCGTTCATGAAGTCCTTGATCATCCGGCAGCGGCGCTCGAACTCCGCGACCTTCACTGGCTTCTGGCCGATGTAGCGCCGTGCGGAGTCGCCGCGGCCGATGCCCATCACCATGCGTCCGTCGGAGATGTCGTGGAGCGTGGCGTAGCCGCTCGCCAGCACGGTCGGCTCGCGCGTGCCGGGGTTCGTCACGCAGTGGCCGAACTTCATCGTGCTCGTCGCCTGCACCGCGAGGGTGAGCAGTGGGAACGACTCCTGCCAGAGGACGTGGGAGTCGTAGGTCCACCCGTACTCGAACCCGTGCGACTCGGCGAGCTGGAAGAGCCCGACCAGACGGTCGGAGGGCGGATCGGGCAGGACGGTGACGCCGAAGCTCAGTGGCATGTTCGTCTCCTTGGCTCGTCGAGAGGACGATTATCGCGCTACAGCGGCGCACGGCGGAGCACGACGAGCGAACCCGCCGAGAGTGCGGCGATCGTCGCGAAGGCGATGCGTCCGTCCCCCGGGAGGTCGAACGCGAGGCCCGCGAGCGGGGTACCGACGAGGATCGCGAGGATGGCGGTCGCGTTCACCGCCGCCATCGCGGCCGCCGGTGCGTCCGGGCGGAGCCGCTGGGCGGCGGCGAAGACGACCGCGAAGGGGAGCCCCGCGCCGAGGCCGAGGACGAGGGCGGCCGCCGCCGAGAGCCAGAGCGGACCGCCGAGCGCGAGTGCCGCGGACCCGCACGCGACGCCGGCGACGCCGAGCACGGCCACGCGACGTCCCGCCCCGTGCGCGGCAAGCCAGCCGCCCGCGGGGCGCGTGACAATCCCGGCGAAGAGCACGAGGCCCGCCGCGACGCCCGCTGCGGCGGCGCTCGCCCCCTCGCGCTCGAGCAGCGGCACCGCCCAGTTCCCGGCGACGACCGCGAGGCCGAAGCTCGCTGCCTGCAGGACGCCGAGCGGCAGCAGGCGCGGGTCGCGGACGACACCCCCGCCCGTGTGGCCGGCTCTCGAGAGCCCGCTCACCGCGAGCACCGGGAGGGCGGCCACGAGCGCGAGGAGCAGCGCGCTCCAGTAGGGCGCGCGCCAGTCGGTCGCCTGGGTAAGCGCGGGCACGACCATCAGCGCCAGCCCGCCGCCGGCCATCGTCGCCCCGCCGTAGACACCCTGGAGCAGCGGGCCTCCTCCGCCGGCGCGGACGAGGTCGAGGCCGGCGACGAAGCCGGCCCCGGAGCCGAGCCCCACGACCGCACGGCCGGCGAGCGCGATCCCGAACGCGTCGTCGGCGAGGAGGATCGCGCAGCCGAGGACGGTCGCTGCGACCGCCGCGAGCGCGACGGCTCGCGCGCCGAAGCGGTCGGCGCCCCTGCCGGCGGGCAGCTGGATCAGGAGGTGGGTGAGGAAGAGCGCCGTCGTGAGCAGCCCGATCGCGGCCAACGAGACGCCGTACTCGTCGCTCAGCGGATCGGCGACCGCGCCGACGTTCGAGACGTTCCAGGTGAGGCAGCCGCCGACGGCGAGCCCGGCGACAACGGCGATCGTCCGCGTGCCGTCGAGGCCGCGCGGTGCGGCTTCGGTCAACGACCTCCGCCGCTCGCGACCCAGTCGACGGTCTTCGCGGCCAGGCGGTCGAGGGCGGCGACCGAGAGCTCGAGGTGCAGCTCCTTCGTGTCCTCGAGCTTCGTGTGTGACAGGCCGCGCAGGCTCTGTACGAAGAGCATCACCGTCGGGACGCCGGCTCGGGAGATCTCGGCGGCGTCATGGAGGGGGCCCGAGGGCAATCGGTGCGAGCTCCCCGCCACCTCCGTGACCGCCTCCTCGCAGAAGTCGAGGAGCGTGTCGTCGAACAGGATCGGCTCGATCGACCAGATCTTCTCCCACGCGACCTCGATCCGCTCCTCGGCCGCGAAGCGCTCGCTCGCAGCCTGTGCCTCGGCGAGCATCGCCGCGAGGCGGGTTGCGTTCAGGTCGCGCTGGTCGAGGAGCTGCTCGGCGGTCTCGACGACGGACGTGACGATCCCCGGCTTGCAGGCGACGTTCCCGGACGTGCACACGGCGCCGCCACCCGTCCGCCGTGCGATCTCGCGGATCTCGAGCGCGAGCTTCGACGCGCCCGCGAGCGCGTCCCTCCGTTCCGCCATCGGCGTCGATCCCGCGTGGGCGGCCTGGCCGCGCCAGGTGATCCGGTGCCGCTCGACGCCGAAGGTGCCGAGGACGACGCCGAGCGCGAGGCCGAGCGACTCGAGCACGGGGCCCTGCTCGATGTGCAGCTCGAGATAGGCCGCGGCCGACTGGAGCTCCGCGTGAGCGTCCAGGGCGCGGTCGAGGTCGACGCCGTGCTCGGCCAGTGCGTCGGGCAGCCGCACGCCGTTCGCGTCGACCAGCTCACGCAGCTCGTCCTGGTCCGCCAGCGAGCCGGCTGCCGCGCTCGAGCCGAAGAGGCTGCGACCGAAGCGCGCGCCCTCCTCGTCGGCCCAGTTCACGAGGCGAATGGCGACCGGGGGCGTTCCGTCCTCGGCGATCCTGCGCAGGACCTCGGCGCCCGCCACGACGTTGAGCGTCCCGTCGAGCCAACCGCCGTTCGGGACCGAGTCGATGTGGCCTCCGATCAGCACCGCGCGCTCGGACTCGCCGGCGAGCGTGAACCACTGGTTTCCGGCCGCGTCGATCGTCTCCTCCGCTCCGGTCTCGGCCACCCTCTCGCGAAGCCAGGCGCGCGCCTGCTCCCAGGTCTCGGTCCACGCGACGCGCTGCGCCCCGTCCTCATCACCCGTGAGCGCGCGCAGATCGTTCAGCTCGGCGACCGTTCGCTTCGGGTCGAGCGGCACGGGGCGAGCTTAACCGCCCCCGGCGGTGTGGTGGAATAGCGCGATGGCCCACGCCGCCTCGGCCGCCCCGGCGCAACCTCCGCTGCTCGACCCGAAGCGCGTGCGGAGCGCGGCCGTGAGCGTGTGCCTCTTCCTCGCCGTGCTCGCGGTGCTGTGGGCGCTCTGGGAAGGCTTCAAGGCGTTCGGAGAGGCAATCGACCTGCGGCTCGGACGGTTCGAGCCGAACGACCGGACGATGCCCCACCTCCACGAGATCGTGGGGACCCTCTTCGAGCCCTCGCGGCGGAACGGCCCGCTCCTGATCGACATCCTCTGGGACGCCGCGCTCTTCACCGCCAAGGAGGCCGCCGTCGGCTTCGCCCTCGGCGCGGTCGTCGGCTTCGCCCTCGGCGCGGCGCTCGCTCACTCCGGCCTGCTCCAGCGCGGGTTCCTGCCCTACATCATCGCCTCGCAGACGATCCCGATCCTCGCGGTCGCGCCGATGGTCGTCGTCTGGGTGAACCCGAGGCTGCCGCCCAGTTTGAAGGACTGGGGCGCGGTCGCCGTGATCGCCGCGTACCTCACCTTCTTCCCGGTCACGATCAACACGATGCGGGGCCTGACCTCGGTCGACCCCCGCGCCCTCGAGCTCATGCGCTCCTACGCCGCGACGAACTGGAAGGTCCTGTGGAAGCTCCGGGTGCCGACGGCGCTTCCCTACATCTTCGCGGCGCTGAAGATCGCCGCCCCCGCCAGCGTCGTGGGCGCGATCATCGGCGAGCTGCCTGCCTCGATCCAGAACGGGCTCGGCGGCGCGATCCTCAACTTCAACCAGTACTACGTCACCGCCCCGGAGCGGCTCTGGGCGACGAACCTGATCGCAGCCCTGCTCGGCATCACGTTCTTCCTCCTCGTGCTGGTCGCCGAGCGCCTCGTCGTCCGCCGTGCACCGGAGCACGTCGGCTGAGATGAGCAAGCCCGTCGTCTCCCTGAGCGGCGTCACGAAGTCGTTCGAGGCCGCCGGCGTGACCGCGCTGCAGTCGATCGACCTCGACGTCGGCCCGGGCGAGTTCGTCTCCCTGATCGGGCCGTCCGGGTGCGGCAAGTCGACGCTCCTGCGCGTCGTCGGCGACCTGGTCGAGCCCACCTCCGGCACCGTGGTCGTGAACGGCAAGAGCGCGCGACAGGCCCGGCGGGACGGCGACTACGGCATCGTCTTCCAGGACGCCGTCCTGTACGACTGGCGCACCGTCTCGAAGAACATCGGGCTGCCGCTCGAGCTCCTCGGCTGGGACAAGACGAGGCGGGCGGAGCGCGTGGAGGAGCTCCTCCGCCTGGTCGAGCTGCAAGGCTTCGGCGGCCATCATCCGTGGCAGCTCTCCGGCGGGATGCAGCAGCGGGTCGCCATCGCCCGCGCGCTCTCGTTCTCCCCCGCACTGCTGCTCATGGACGAGCCCTTCGGCGCGCTCGACGAGATGACGCGGGAGCGCCTGAACGGCGAGCTGCTGCGGATCTGGGAGGCCAGCGGGAGCACGGTCCTCTTCGTCACCCACTCGATCGCCGAGGCGGTGTTCCTCTCGACCCGGGTCGTCGTCATGTCGCGCCGCCCCGGCCGGATCGCCGCGATCGTCGACGTCGACCTCCCGCAGCCGCGGACTGCGGACACCCGCGAGGAGCCGCGGTTCTTCGAGCTCGTCACCGAGGTGCGCGACCGGCTGCGGGAGGGCGGGCTCGACGAGGACAGCACCGCCCCCGGCGAGGGCGAGCTGCTCGTCGGCGAGGAGACGGCGTGAGCCGCGCGCAGCGCTACGCCTACCGCTGGCTGCCGGCGCTCGTCGTCTTCGTCGCCTCGATCGCGTTCTGGGAGCTCCTCGTCCGTCTCTTCGACGTCCAGGACTTCCTCCTGCCCGCTCCCTCGGACATCCTCGCGACGCTCCGCGACGACTGGAGCGAGCTCTGGAGCGCCGCCTTCTTCACCTTCCGCGAGGCGGTGGCGGGCTACGTGATCGGCTGCGCGGCCGGGTTCCTGGCTGCCGCCGCGATCGCGCGCTACCGGCTGCTGCGGGCCGCGGTCATGCCGTACGCGATCGCCGCAGGAGCGATCCCGATCATCGCGTTTGCGCCGATCACGAACAACTGGTTCGGGGTGACGGGGATGTCCTCGAAGATCGCGATCGCGGCGATCCTCTGCTTCTTCCCCATGCTCGTGAACACGATGAAGGGGCTGACGTCGGTGCCAGCGTCCTCGCTCGAGCTGATGCGCTCCTACGCGGCGAGCGACCTCACCGTCTTCCGGCGAGTCCGGCTGCCGACGTCGCTCCCGTACGTGTTCTCGGGCTTGAAGGTGGCGACTGTCCTCGCGATGATCGGCGCCATCGTGGGCGACTACTTCGGGGGAGCGCCCGGCGCTCTCGGCGTCGAGATCCGCAGGTGGGTCGGGATCTTCGCCTTCGACCAGGCCTGGGCGGGGATCGTGCTGGCGAGCGTGCTCGGGATCCTCTTCTACGGCACCGTCGCGCTCGTCGAGCGCTTTGCGCTGTCCTGGCATCCCTCGGTGCGCGGCGCTGGAGCGGAGTAGGGTTGCACGGTTCGCACGGACAGGCTCGACCCAAGGAGGGAGACCCAGAGATGAGGAGCCGGAAGTGGACGCTCGCCGGTGCGCTCGCGCTCGCCGTGGCCGCGTTCGTGGCGGCGGGCTGCGGCGGGGGTGACGACGAGACGGCGGCGGAGGACCTGACGCCGGTGACGCTGCAGAGCAAGTGGGTGGTGCAGGCGCAGTTCGCCGGGTTCTACGCGGCCGAGGACCAGGGCTACTACGAGGACGAGGGCCTCGACGTGACGATCCGGCCGGGCGGGCCGGACATCGTCCCCGAGCAGGTCGTCGCGGGCGGCCAGGCGGAGTTCGGGATCGACTGGCTGGACAGCCTTCTCGCGACGCGCGACCAGGGCCAGGACCTTGTCAACATCGCCCAGGTGTTCGCGCGGTCCGGGATGACGGAGATCACGTGGGCCGACAGCGGGCTCGACGACATCACGAAGCTCGAGGGCAAGAAGGTCGGCGTCTGGCTCGGCGGGAACGAGCACAAGCTGTTCGCGGCGCTGACGAAGAACGGCATCGACCCGCAGAAGGACACGAGCATCGTCGCGCAGCCGTTCGACATGAACCTCTTTCTGAACCGCGAGGTCGACGCGGCGGCCGCGATGACGTACAACGAGCTCGCGCAGGTGCTCGAGGTCGAGAACCCGGATACGGGCGAGCTGTACACCGAGGACCAGCTCAACGTCTTCAAGATGTCCGACCTCGGTACGGGCGCGATGGAGGACGGCGTCTTCGTGCGCGGCGACTGGATCGCCGACGAGGCGAACCAGGACATCGCGAAGCGGTTCCTCAAGGCGAGCTTCCGCGGCTGGATGTACTGCCGCGACAACCCGGACGACTGCGTCCAGATCGTGCTCGACAACGGCCCCACCCTCGGCGAGGGCCACCAGGCGTGGCAGATGAACGAGGTCAACGCGCTCATCTGGCCGAACACGCTCGGGATCGGCGTCATGGACCCTGCCTCGTTCGACCTGACGAACCAGATCGCGACCGACTACAAGATCATCAAGAAGCCGGCGACGAGCGACGCCTACCGCACCGACATCGCGGAAGCGGCGCTCGCCGAGCTCGAGGACGAGGACACAACCGGCGAGGACTGGGAGAAGCCGACGGTGGAGGTGACGCCGGGCGGCGAGTAGCCGCGAGACGACCGCTCACGGGGCCATGCGCTGCGACGTGGCATGGCCCCGGCGGGCGAACCGGGGACGGAGGTGAGTGACGTGTCGGTTCTGATCAAGGGCGGCAGGATCATCACGGCGGCCGACGACTACGTCGGCGACGTGTACGTGGAGGGCGAGCGCATCTCGATGGTCGGCGAGTCGCTCGACGTCGACGCTGACCGTGTGCTCGATGCGACCGGGAAGTACGTGCTTCCTGGCTGCGTGGATCCGCACACGCATCTCGACATGCCCTTCGGGGGGACGGTGACGATCGACGACGTCACCTCGGGACAGACGGCCGCCGCCTTCGGCGGCACCACCTGCCACGTCGACTTCGTCATCCAGCCACCGGGGTCGACGTTCACGGCCGCGCTCGACGAGTGGCGCGCGAAGGCCGACGGCAAGCAGGTCATCGACATGGGCTACCACATGGCCGTCACCGACCTCCGCGAGGGCGGCACGCTCGAGGAGCTCGCGCGCCTGCCGGAGCAGGGCGTGACCTCGTACAAGCTTTTCATGGCGTACAAGGGCGCGCTGATGGTCGACGACGAGACGCTCTTCAAGACGATGGAGGTCGCCGCGGAGACCGGCGCGCTCGTGATGGTCCACGCGGAGAACGGCGACGCGATCGACGTCCTCGTCAAGCAGGCGCTCGCTGCCGGCAACACCGCTCCTCACTTTCACGCGCTGACGCGTCCTCCGGAGACCGAAGGCGAGGCGACGAACCGCGCGATCCAGCTCGCACACGTCGCGGGCGCGCCGCTCTACGTCGTCCACGTCTCCTGCAAGGAAGCCGTCGACCCGATCGCGCGCGCGCGCCAACAGGGGTGGGACGTCTGGGGCGAGACCTGCACGCAGTACTTCTTCGTCGACTACACCTTTCTCGAGCGACCCGACTTCGAGGGCGCGAAGTACGTCTACACCCCGCCGCCGCGGGCGATCGAGAACCAGGAGGTGCTCTGGCACGCCGTGCGGTCGGACATCCTGTCCGCGATCTCGACCGACCACTGCGCGTTCCTCTGGGACGGGCAGAAGACGATGGGCAAGGACGACTTCTCGAAGATCCCGAACGGCGGTCCAGGGCTCGAGAACCGGCTGCACATGATCCACGAGTTCGGGGTCAGGGCCGGTCGGATCTCCCTGAACCGCATGGTCGAGCTGCTGTCCGCCAACCCGGCCAAGCTCTTCGGCCTGTACCCGCGGAAGGGGACGATCGCGCCGGGGTCCGATGCCGACATCGTCGTCTTCGACCCCGAGAAGCGGCATCTGGTCACCGCCGACACGCAGCACTCCAAGGCTGACTACAACCTGTACGAGGGCACGGAGGTCACCGGCTCGCCGGAGACGGTCCTCCTCCGCGGCACGGTGCTCGTCGACGGCGGTGAGCTCGTCGCCGAGCCGGGTGTCGGCCAGTTCGTCGAGCGCGCGGCGTTCGGGCAGGAGCTCCTGCCCGCTGCGGCACGCTGACGAAACGAAGCGCGGCGGAGCGCCGGACACCTTCCCCCTTGTCCGGCGCCCACCGCGCGGTTCTCTCAGCAGATCCGAATCGACGAGTGGATCCGCGGTCGCGGCAAACCCGTGAAGAACGCGGCAGCGGAGCTGCGGCTCTCGCAGCGACGCTCCGACGACTGCTGATCCGCTATCGCAGCGGGAGCGGGCCCTGAGGTCCCGTCGCCACCGTCACCCCGTGCGGGAGCTCCTTCCTGACGGCCCGGCCCTGCGGGCCCGTGGCCACCGCCGCCCCGTGCGGCAGCGCCGCCGGCGCCTGCAGCGCGCCGGTCGGGACGGAGCCGGCGTACAGCGACGCGAAGTCGAACCACGGCGTGATCTCCGGATTCCGCCCGTACGAGTCCCAGATGGGGATGAACCAGGACGGCAGCGCGACGGACTCGGGATTCGCGCTCGGCTCGGTCCCGCCGGGCTGGGCGCCACCTGCGGAGCCGACCGCGACGCCTCCGGCGAACACGGTCGCGCCGAGCACGAGCGCGACGAATGCCGCGACGAGCATGCGGGCGTGGGAGTGCTTGCTGAGCATGAATGTCCTCCTCGATCGACGGGCACATCGTCGATCCGGAGCGCGCCGCGCTCATCGGCACGCCGGCCCATCTTCACCCGGCCGACGTGCCAATCTTGCGGGCGGGGAACGCCTAGGCGGCGCCGAGGATGGCCAGCTCGCCCGCGACTCTGGTCGCCTCGCCCCGCGTCCGCACGTCGAGCTTCCGCAGGATCGCCGACACATGGTGGTCGACGGTCCGCTTGGAGACGAACAGCCGCTCCGCGATCTCGGCGTTGCGGAGCCCCTCGGCCACGAGGCGGAGCACTTCGAGCTCGCGGTCGGTCAGCAGCGCGGGATTCGCCCGCGTCGTGGGCCGCGGGCCGCGCGCGAGACCGCGTGCCCCGCGCTCGCGAAGCGCGCGGGCAACCCACTGGGCTGCGGGCCGCGCACCGAGGTGGGTCAGCTCGTCCAGAGCCGTCCGCTGCGCCTCCTCGTCACCGGCCGCGAGCGCCAGGGCCGCCTCGTACGGGCATCCGGCCCGCTCCCACTCGTCCGCGGCGCCACGCCAGTCGCCGGCGAGCAGGAGCGCGAACGGCCCCCGCGCCTCGTCCTCGACCTCGGTCGGGACGCCCGCGTGCCGGCGCCAGAAGGCGAGCTCGGCCAGTGGCCACGGCGCTCGCAGCTCGCGGGCGCGCGCGTACGCGACCTCGGTCGCCGCTCCGACGATTGCGGGGCGTCCGGCCAGCCAGGCGGTCTCTGCCCGCGCCGCGGCGACCTGCGAGATCCACCAGAGCTGTCCAGTCCCGTCGGCGACCTCGGCGGCCGCGTCGAGCGGCGTCCACGGGTCCGGATCGCCGCGGCGGGCCCGGAGGAGCCCGAGGACGATCTGTGCCTGCATGGTCGAGAGGGTGCAGTTGCGGGCGAGGACCCGCGTGACGGTTGCTGCGGCGGCGTCCCACTGGCCCTCCTCGAGCTCGAGCCAGGCGCGAGTGGCGAGGAGAATGTCGCCCCACGCCTCGAGGTCACGCTCGTCGCAGTAGACGAGACCCGCCTCGAGCAGGCGCCGCATCAGAGGGAGCGACCGCTCGCGCGACGCGGCCATCGCGGAGAGCACGTACGTGCGGCCCACGGCGTTCTCGAGACCTTCCGCGCACGCGGTCCGGAGCACCTCCTCGAGCCGCGGGCCGCCGGCGGGCGAGCCGTGGAAGACCTCCATCGCACCGAGGGCGGCAGCTGCTGCCACGAAGGCGTCGGCGTCGTCGAGCGACTCGGCGAGCGCGAGCGCGCGATTCGCCCAGAGTGCAGTGGCCTCCGCGTCCTCGTCGAGCAAGCCGAGTGCCGCAAGCGCGCAGTACGCCATGGCGAGCTCGTGGCCCGGTTCCAGTCGTTCCAGCACCGCGACTGCCTCGAGAGCGATCGGCGCCGCCTCGCGAGGGCGCCCCCAGTTGACGAGCGCGAGCGCCTGCCAGCGCAGGGTCGCCCCGACGTGCAGGTCGGCGCCGAGCTTCCGATAACACGCCAGCGCGTCCACGATCGACGCGAGCGCGGGCTCGTCCTGGGCTGTCAGATAGCACTCGAACGAGTGCCGACCGAGCAGGGCCGCGCGGCGGTCGAGGGTCTCTCCGTCGGCGAACCGGAGCGCTCTCGCGTACTGCGCAGCCGCCTCGCGGTGCGCCCCGAGCGCCGCCGCTCGTTCCGCCGCGGCCGGGGCGAGCTCGAGCACGGCAGCGGCGTCCCCGGCCCCCTCGGCGTGGTGCGCGAGGCGGTCGAGATCCTGCACGCCGGAGGGTGGGGTCCGGAGCGCGGCAAGCGCGCGGCGATGGAGCGCGACCCGGCGGTGCGGCGGGAGCGACTCTTCGACCGCGAGGCGGGTGAGCTCGTGCCGGAACGCGACGCCCGACGGTGTCGCCACGAGCATTCCCGAGGCGAGGCACTCGTCGAGCTGGTCGAGGGCCGTTCCGGCCACCGCCTCGAGAAACCACGGCTCGGCGTCGACCGCGGCGACGGCGACCGCGTCGAGCAGCTCCCGCGCTGCCTCGCCGAGGCGGGCCGCACGAGCGAGGGCGGCATCGCGAACGTTGTCGGGGAGAGGCGTGTCGGCGCCCGCCGCGAGGATCTCCGCCACGAAGAAGGGATTGCCGGCCGTCTTCCGGTACACCCGGTCCGCATCGGCGCCGACGGGTGCCGCCAGCCTCGCGACCGCGTCCCGGGAGAGCGGCGCGAGCTCGACCCGCCCGACCTCTCGCACGACGGCGAGCTCGCCGAGGACGAGTCTCATCGGATGCGTCCGCTGCAGCTCGTCGTTGCGGTAGCTCGCGAGGACGAGCGCGGGCAGGGCCCGGAGCCGTCGTCCCAGCAGACGAACGACGTCCAGCGTCGCCTCGTCGGCCCAGTGCACGTCCTCGAGCACGAGCACGGCCGGCTCGCGGCTCAGCTCCGATGCGAGCGCCTCGTGGACGTCGTGCGGCTTCCCCGCCGCGAGCACGAGCTCCGCGAACGAGCCCCCGAGCGAGCGGGCGACGTCGAGGAGGGGCCCGAGGGGGCGCGGCGTGAAGAGCGGGTCGCAGGTGCCCCACAGCACGCGCGCGCCTCGTACCTCGTCCGCGAAGTGGCGGAGGACGCTGGTCTTGCCGACGCCGGCCTCGCCGGTGACGAACAGCATCCGCCCGCGCCCGCCGACGACCTCCGCCAACGCTCGCTCGAGCGCGTCGAAGGCCGCGTCGCGCTCGAGGAGCCGCCCTCCAGCGCGCTGGTCGCTATCTGTGCTCGCTGTCACGAGCTCAATCATCGTCGGTCGTCCCGTCTCGTACAAACGCTCGCTCGACGCGGGGGCGCCGGCGGGCCGTGACCCGCGGCGCCCAGGTCCCCGGGCATCAGAAGGGCGGGTTGCCCGTCTCGAAACGGTGGCACGCGCGGTAGGGGACAGGGAGCTCGAGCAGCCCCCACTCGCTCTGCCCGTCCTGCGAGCACGACTGCCCGTGGTAGAGGTCTGCGCGGAGCAACGACTCCATCCCGGCGAATTTCCCGGTCGTGAAGTCGAACACGCGGAGCTCGAGGCTCGGCGCGTCGGTCTCCCCGGCGAGGAGATCGGCGACCGAGGGCTTGCCGGGCGGTGCGCAGTGCTGGTAGTTCCCGGCGATCGGGACGTACGGCTCGCAGTCCCACGTCCGGTCCGTCTGCTGGAGGTCGGTGAGGCCTGGAGGGCTTCCCAGCGCCACGCTCCCGAGCACGGCCATGAGGACGGCCGGGAGGACGACGACTGCCATGCGAAGGGCCATGCGCGCTCCTTTCGTCGGTTCTCGCTACCTGACTGCGGAAATCGGGTCGGGGCGCTCGACGTCGGTGCCGGCCACCCTGAGGATCTCGTCCACCGGGAGCTCGGCTGCGGCGGCGTGGATCCGGATCGCCTCGGGGCTCGAGGCCTGGTAGACGCAGACGGTTCCGACGCTCCCGTCGCACTCCTCGAGGACGTAGCTGCGAATCCAGGCCACGTCGTCGGGCATTCCGTCGCCGACGGCGCTCGAGCGCTCGGCGGCGACGCGAAACTCCTCGGCGCTCTGCCAGCCGTTCCGTCGAACGATCACGTACGTCTCCATCCGCTCCTCGCGCGTCGCTTGGGCCACTCCACCGTAGGAGCCGACCGCCGGGGCGTCATCGGTACGAGTGCCTAGATTGGGGCTTGCGCCACCGGTGTTGGCCGCGGGACCAGCGCGCGGCGAGCTGCCGCGGGCTCCTCCCTCGGGCGGGATACGATCGAGCCAGAGAGCGACGAAGGGAGCCAGACATGGCCACGGTCGAAGCGAACCCCAACCTCGGCGCGCAGATCGTCGACGACGCGAAGGAGTTCGTCCTCTATTCCTGGTCGGTGCAGGACGCGATCCAGCCGATCGCGGTGGCCGGCGCCGAGGGGCGGCACTTCTGGGACTACGACGGCAAGCGCTACCTCGACTTCGCGTCGCAGCTCGTCAACGTCAACATCGGGCACCAGCACCCGAAGGTCGTCGCGGCGATCAAGGAGCAGGCGGACCGGCTGTGCACGATCGGTCCGCCGATGGCCTCCGAGTCGCGCTCGCAGCTCGGGAGACTCCTCGCCGAGGTCACCCCGGGCGACCTCACGCTCTCCTTCTTCACGAACGGCGGCGCCGAGGCGAACGAGAACGCGGTCAAGCTCGCGCGCCTGTACACCGGCCGCCACAAGATCATCGCGCGGTACCGCTCCTACCACGGGGCGACGCACGGCGCGATCACGCTCACGGGCGACCCGCGCCGCTGGCCGGCCGAGCCGGGCATGGCCGGGGTCGTGCGCATGCTAGACCCGTACACGTATCGCTGCCCCGCCGGGCACCCGGATCCCTGTCCAGTGTGCACCGGCGCGCCGCACCTGGAGGAGATCCTCGAGTACGAGGGCCCGCACACGGTCGCCGCGGTCATCCTCGAGACCGTCACCGGGACGAACGGGGTCATCCCGCCCCCGGACGGCTACCTGCAGGCGATCCGCGAGACCTGCGACCGCCACGGCATCCTGCTCATCCTCGACGAGGTGATGGCCGGGTTCGGGCGCACCGGACGCTGGTTCGCCTGCGACAACTGGGACGTCGTCCCGGACATCCTCACCGTCGCGAAGGGGATCAACTCGGGCTACGTGCCGCTCGGGGCCATGATCGCCCGTGAGCCGATCGCCGAGTGGGTACGCGGCCGGTTCTTCCCCGGCGGCCTCACCTACGCCGGGCACCCGCTCGCCTGCGCCTCCGCGGTCGCGTCGATCGAGGCCTTCCGCGAGGAGGGCATCGTCGAGAACGCCGCCGAGGTCGGCGGGTACATCGGCGAGCACCTGCACGAGCTCGCCGCGCGGCATCCGTCGATCGGCGAGGTGCGCGGGCTCGGCTGCTTCTGGGGGCTCGAGCTCGTCAAGAGCCGCGAGACGCGGGAGATGCTCGTTCCCTTCAACGCCGGCGGCGAGGCGTCGGCTCCGGTCGCGCGTATGGCGAGGGCTGCACTCGAGCGGGGCCTGTACCTGATGACGCACTGGAACGTGGTCATGGTCGTCCCGCCGCTGACGATCACGCGCGAGGAGGCGGACGAGGGGCTCGCGATCCTCGACGAGGCGCTCGCGATCGCCGACGAGTACGTCGTCTAGCGCGGGTCTGTCGATCGAGGTCCCCCGTCCAGGAACGCGCGTACCGCGGCGGCGGTCTCGTCGAGCGCGTCCCAGAGGACGGTGTGACCGCCGGGGACGACGAGGACCTCCAGCAGGTCGCCGAGCGCCTCGCGGTGCGCGTCGAGCAGGTTGTCGTAGGGGAGGTACGAGGTCTTGCCGAGCACGAGCAGCGTTGGCACCCGCACCTGCTCGAAGGCGACGGGCTCGGACGCCAGGTCGCCGTAGGCGGCGACGACGGCGGCCTGCGAGTAGCGGTAGCGGAAGCGGCCGTCCTCGCCCCGGACGAGATGGGTGCGAAGCTCCTCCTCGACGAGCTCGCGTGGTGCGCGCGTGAGCTGGCTCTCCTCGTAGCGCCGGTCGATCCCCTCGTCGAAGGAGACGTAGGCGCGCTCCCTCCGCGCGTTCTCCGCCGCGTACAGCGCAACCGGGGGCGGGACGTGGATCGCCGGATCGAGGAGGACGAGGCGCGGGACGAGCTTGGGGGCTCGTGCGGCGAGCTCGAAAGCGAGGCGCCCGCCGAAGGAGTGGCCGACGAGGCACGCGGGCTCGGCGCCGACCGTGTCGACGACTGCCGCGAGGTGGCGCTCGAGGTCCCAGGGCGGCTCGTACGGCGACGAGCCGTGGCCGAGGAGGTCGGGCGCGAGGACGCGGTGGCCGGGAAGCGCCTCGGCGAGCCTGGCGAAATGCCGTCCGTGACTCGTCACGCCGTGCAGGCAGACGACCCGCTCCGCGCCGGGGTCGCCCCACTCCTCGAGTGCGAGGCTCACTCCTGCGCGAGCGCGTCGAGCGACTCGGGGACCATCTCCGTGCGCTGCTCGTCCCGCTCCTTGACGAGCGACCAGATGACGGTGCCGGCCATGTCGATGAGAAACGTGCCCCGATGGGGCGCGCCGTTGCGCTCGTTGAAGACGCCGTAGGCCTTCGCGGCCTCCCCGTGGCCCCAGAAGTCCGAGGCGAACGTGTACTCGGCGCCGAGCTCCTCCTTCCACGCCTGGCGGGTGGGTGCGGAGTCGCAGGAGACGAAGACGATCTCGGTCTGCGCGTTGCGAAAGGACTCGAGGTTCTCCTGCAGGTCGCGCGCCTCGTCCTCGCAGACCGGGGTGAACGCGAACGGGTGGAAGACGAGAAGCACATTCGAGCGGCCCGTGAACTCCGAGAGCCGCACCCGCTCTCCCCGGGCCACCTCGAGGTCGAACTCCGGCGCCTTCTCACCTGTCGCCACCGCCATCCGCCTGCTCCTCTCCCGATCCGGTCGGGCGATAGTACCGTCGTCCTCGCAGCTCCTCCGGAAGGTACGAGTGCTCGAAGCCGGCGGGGTCGTCGTGCGGGTAGACGTAGCCCTCGCCGTGGCCGCGCGCCTTCGCCGCGGTCCTGTGACCGGTCGAGCGGAGCATCGCCGGCGGGCGGGCGTTGCCGTGCTCGCGGACGTCCTCTCGCGCCTCCCAGATCGCGACCGCCGAGGCATTGGACTTCGGCGCTCGGGCGAGGTAGATCGCCGCCTGCGCGAGGTTCAGCTGCGCCTCGGGGAGGCCGACGTGCTCGAGTGCCTGGGCCGCCGCGACTGCGACGACGAGAGCGTTCGGATCGGCGTTGCCGACGTCCTCGGAGGCCAGGATGACCAGGCGCCGCGCGATGAAGCGGGCATCCTCCCCCGCTTCGAGCATCGCAGCGAGGTAGTAGACGGCCGCGTCCGCGTCACCGCCGCGCATCGACTTGATGAACGCCGAGGCGAAGTCGTAGTGCTGGTCGCCCTTGCGGTCGTACCGGAGCGGGCGCTTCCGCGCCGCGTCGAGCACATGCTCCTCGGAGATCGACTCGCCCCCGGCCGCCGCCGTCGCGCTCGCGAGCTCGAGGATCTGGAGAGCGGCACGGGCGTCGCCTCCGGCACGGGCGGCGACCAGGGCGACCGCTCGGTCGTCGAGCTCGGTTGCGAGCGCGGCGGCGCCACGCCGCACGATCTCCGCGAGCTCCTCCTCGGACAGCGCGGTCAGCTCGACGACGGTGCAGCGGGAGAGGAGCGCCGAGTTCACCTCGAAGTACGGGTTCTCGGTCGTCGCTCCGATCAGCGTCACGAGCCCGTCCTCGACCGCGTGCAGCACCGAGTCCTGCTGCGCCTTGTTGAAGCGGTGGATCTCGTCGATGAAGAGGATCGTCCGCAGGCCGTTGCCGCCGAGCCGGTCGCGCGCCCGCGCGATGACGGCCCGCACGTCGTCGACGCGCGCGGACACGGCGGAGAGCTCCTCGAACGCCGCGCCGGTGCGGTCGGCGACGATGCGCGCGATCGTCGTCTTCCCGGTACCGGGCGGGCCGAAGAGGATCATCGACGGCGGGCGGTCCTCCTCGATCGCGCGCCGGAGCGCGGAGCCCTCACCGAGGACGTGCGTCTGACCGACGAGATCCTCGAGCCGGCTCGGCCGCAGGCGCACGGCGAGCGGGGCGTGCTCCGCCTGGCGCGAGGCCGCGGCTTCCGCGAAGAGGTCTTCCACGGCGGAAGTATGCTCCGGCCATGGCCGAAGCCACCGGCACCGAGGCCGAGGACTACTCGCAGCCGATCCTCGCCGGCGGCGCCGCCTCGGACTACGAGCGGTACCTGAACACCGAGGAGCTGCTGGCCCTGCAGAAGGGCGACGACGAGTGGGTGCACCGCGACGAGCTCCTGTTCCAGGTCACGCACCAGTCCTCGGAGCTGTGGCTGAAGCTGTGCTGGAACGACGCCGGCGAGGCCGTGCGGCTGATCGAGGACGGCGACCTGCGCGGCGCGCTTCGCCTGCTCGCGCGCTCAGCCCTCTGCCTCCGCTTCGTCGTCGCCCAGCTCGACATGCTCGAGCGCATGTCGCCCTGGGAGTACCAGGAGATCCGCAAGGTGCTCGGCCATGGGTCCGGCTTCGACTCGCCGGGCTGGCGGGAGCTCCGCCACGTCTTCCCCCGCCTGGGCCAGGCCTTCCACACGACGAGGCGCGCGGCAGGGCTGTCGATCGCGGACGTGTACGTCCACGGCCGTGAGCACGAGGAGCTGTACCAGCTCGCCGAGGCGCTCCTCGAGCTCGACGAGCGGGCGCAGCACTGGCGCATGCGGCACTACCAGGTCGTCGCTCGGGTCATCGGCGACAAGGTCGTCGGGACGCAGGGGACGCCGGTGGAGCTGCTCGGGCGGCTCATCTCGACGACCTCGTTCCCGGAGCTGTGGGAGGTCCGGAACGAGCTCACCGCGCTCTCGAAGGCCGAGGGCTAGTGGCGCTCGCCGAGGGGGTCGGCCTGCGCGAGGAGGTCACCTCGCTGCTGCAGGAGCTTCTCCGCGCGAACACCGTCAACCCGCCGGGCAACGAGCTCCGCGCGGCCGAGGTGCTCCGCGCCTACTTCGCGCGCGACGGCATCGAGGTCGAGCTCTACGCTCGCGAGCGCGACCGCCCGAACGTCGTCGCGCGGCTGGAGGGAGGCGACGGCCCCTCGCTGGCGTTCCTCTCGCACACGGACACCGTGCTCGCCGATCCCGCCGAGTGGGACCGCGACCCGTGGTCGGGCGATCTCGTCGAGGGCGAGGTGTGGGGCCGGGGCGCGCTCGACATGAAGGGCCAGGTCGCGGCCTCCGCGGTCGCGGTCGCGTTGCTGAAGCGGGAGGGCTTCGCTCCCTCGGGCGACCTCCTCTTCGTCACCGTCGCCGACGAGGAGGTCGGCGGCGTCGGTGGGCACGACGGCTACGGGCTGCGCTGGCTCGTGCAGGAGCACCCGGACGCGGTGCGCTGCGACTACGCGGTCAACGAGGGCGCGGGCGAGCGTCTCGTGCTCGGCGGGACGCCGTTCTACAGCTGTGCCACGGCCGAGAAGATGTCCGCTCCCTTCGTCCTCCGCGTGCGGGGGAGGAGCGGCCACGCGTCGATGCCCGGGATCGCGGACAACGCGCTCGTGAAGGCCGCGCGGTATGTCGACGCGCTCGGCTCGTACGTTCCCGAGCCCACGCTGATCCCGGAGGCGCGCCGCCTGCTGGAGACGGTTCTCGGAGAGGTCCCTCCGCTCGAGGAGGCAGTCGCGCGAGCACACGCGCTGCACCCTCTGCTCGCCGCGCTCGTGCAGCCGCTGCTCGCGCTGACGCTCTCTCCGACGATGATCGAGGCGTCCCACCAGCGGAACGTGATCCCCGCGCTGTGCGAGGTCACCGTCGACTGCCGCCTGCTCCCGGAGCAGACGCCCGCGGACGCGGAGCCGCTCATCCGGGCAGCCCTCGGCGAGGGCGACTACGAGCTCGAATGGTCGGAGGCCGTCGGCGGGACGCGTTCGCCGCTCGACACGCCGCTCTGGGACGTCCTCGCCGAGTTCACGGCGGGCATCGAGCCCGGAGCCCGCCTGACGCCGATCGCCTGCCCGGGCTTCACGGACAGCCACTACCTGCGCGAGGCCTTCGGGACGGTCGCGTACGGGTTCTTCCCGATCAGGTCGATGGACACGGAGCTGGCGACGAAGCTCGTACACTCCGCCAACGAGCGGGCGGCGGTCGACGACCTCGAGCTCGGGGTCGACATGCTGCGCTCGACCGCGCTCGGCCTGCTCGGCTGAACCCCGGTTGACGGCGCCGGCTCCTTTCCGCGACCATCGGGCCGTGGGGGACACCGGGTGAGCGACCATGCCGACGCGCTCGTCGTCTTCGGGCTCACGGGCGACCTCGCCCGGAAGATGACGCTCCCCGCGCTCTACCGGCTCGCCGAGCAGGGGCTCCTCGGCTGCGCGGTCATCGGGGTGGGGCGAAGGCCCGTGCCGCGCGAGGAGCTCGTGCAGCACGCGACCGAGGCGATCGAGGCGGCGGTGGACGACGTCGACGAGCAGGTGCTCGCGTCGCTCCTCGCCCGCGTCGAATACATCGGCGGGGATGCGGAGGAGGGCCCGGTCTACGATCGCCTGCGCGACGCGCTCGGGGACGCGAAGACGCCCGTCTACTACCTCGCGACCCCCCCGGCGATGTTCCTCGAGGTCGCCGATGAGCTGGCGGAAGCGGATCTCGTCCGCAACGGACGGCTTGTCGTCGAGAAGCCGTTCGGGACCGACCTCCGCTCGGCACGCGAACTGAACGCGCGGCTGACGGCGATCTTCCCCGAGGACCGGCTCTACCGCATCGACCACTTCCTCGGCAAGGAGCCGGTGCAGGACATCATGTACCTCCGGTTCGCGAACGCGCTCTTCGAGCCGCTGTGGAACCGCGAGCACGTCGAGTCGATCCAGATCACGATGGCCGAGGACTTCGGCGTCGAGGGGCGCGTCTCGTTCTACGACCGGGTCGGCGCCATCCGTGACGTCCTCCAGAACCACCTCCTCCAGGTACTCGCGCTCGTCGCCATGGAGCCCCCCTCGGGCGACCACGACGCGATCCCGCGCCGCCGCGCGGACGTGTTTCGCGCGATGCCCGAGGCGGATCCCACACATGCGGTGCGCGGCCAGTACGGCGGGTATCTGGATGCCGACGGCGTCGCGCCGGGCTCGGACACGGAGACGTTCGTGGCGGCGCGCTTCGAGATCGAGAACTGGCGCTGGGCGGGCGTTCCGATCCTGATCCGTGCGGGCAAGTCGCTCCCGCTCACGGCGACCGAGGCCGTGGTCCGGCTCCAGCGGGTGCCGCAGATCCAGTTCGGCAGCCACCGCCTCGACTACCCCGGCCACGACGACGTCGTGTTGCGCATCGGCCGGAACGCTGGCGTGACGATCGGGCTCCGCGCGAAGACGCCGGGGAAGGAGGTCTCGCAGCCGGTCTCGCTCGACCTCGATTTCGCCGAGGAGCTCGGCGAGCCCCCGCAGCCCTACGAGAGGCTCCTCGCGGATGCGCTGCGCGGCGACGACACGCTCTTCCCGCGGTGGGAGGTCATCGAGGAGACGTGGCGGATCGTCCAGCCGCTGCTCGAGGAGCCGCCGCGACTCGAGTCGTATGCGCCGGGCACCTGGGGACCGAAGAGCGCCGACGCGCTCGCGGCGAGGCACGGCGGCTGGCGGGAGCCGCTGGCGCAGCCCGTGCCAGTGTCTGCCTGACGGCGACCTTGACGGCGACCGCACGGCGGAGCTACCCTCGGTCGGTTCCGGCGACCCGAAGGAGGTGCGTGAGATGACCCTGATCGACGCTTCCTTCGTCTGCGTCGCCTGACCCAGAGCTCGACGAGCAGCCACATGTGACAGCGGCTCGCACCCGGTCGTCCGGCGGCGCCTCGATGGAGGCCCACCTACGAAGGAGACCGAGTGCTCGTACACGCGAAGGGCCCGGGCGGCGACGCCCGGACAACCGACGATCCGAGCGTACGCATGCGCCTGCACGCGCTTGACGCCTGGGTGCGCGACGTCTCCGTGCTCACGGACGCGCCCCGGCTGAGAGAGATTCTGTACGACGGCGCCCGCGAGGGGGGCGCGCTCGTCGTCGGCGAGGAGTTCCACCTCTTCCCGAACGGCGCCGTCACCGGCGTGCTCGTGCTCGCGCAGTCGCACCTGAGCATCCACACCTGGCCCGAGCACGCGCTCGCGAACGTCGACCTCCTCTCCTACGGCGACCTGCGCGGCGACGACGTTCTGCAGTCGATCTGCGACGGTCTCGGCGCCGAGCGATCCCGGCTCGTCTGCCTGCCGCGTGCCGGTGGCTGACGCAGCTGCGATCACCGAGGACGTCGCGCTCGCCGTCGGGCTCGCCGAGGGGGCGATCGGCGTGCGGGCCGTGCTCGACGCCGTCGCGCGGCTCGAGCCGGTCTCCGTACGCCGGCTGAGCCGCGCCGTGGAGCTGCCGGTGCCGATCGTCGCCGCGGTGTGCGGCGAGCTGCGCAAGCGGTTCCTCGTGGCCGAGGAGCGGCCCGTGCAGCTGACGGTGCAGGGACGGGACTTCTTCGCGCGCGGGGCGTTGTCGCTCGGTCGGACGCGGCGATGCGTCCCGTGCAGCGGGAGTGGCTCCGTCCCCCCTCCGGGGCTTGGACGGCTGCGACGCGAGATCCGTCGCGCGACCGAGCACGCTCCGCCCGCCCGACTCGAGCTCGACCAGTGCCACTGCACGTTCGAGACGAAGGTCCGGCGCGTGCTCGCCCTGCACGAAGCAGGCGCGCTCGTCGGGCGCCGCATCCTCCTGCTCGGCGACGACGACCTCACGTCGGTGGCGATCGGCGTCGCGGTGCGGGAGCTCGGCGACGCCGGTACGGTCGCCGACGTCGCGGTCGTCGACGTCGATCCCGCGGTACTCGCCTTCGCCCGCGACCAGCTCGGGGACACACCCTTCCCGATCGCGTTCGTCGAGCACGACCTGCGGGCGTCGCTGCCGCCCGCCCTCCGCGGGGCCTTCGACACGGTCGTCACCGATCCGCCCTACACGCTGCCGGCCGCGCGTCTGTTCCTCTCCAGGGCCGCCGAGGCTCTCGCCGGCCCGGGCGGTGACGTCTTCCTCTGCTTCGGGTCGAGACGGCCGGATGCGGCGTACTTGCTGCAGCAAGCGGTCGTCGAGGCGGGCTTCGCGATCAGGCAGCTCGTCCGGGACCTCAACCGCTACGTCGGCGCCGGCGTCCTCGGCGGGACGAGTCACCTGTACCACCTGACCGCCACGAGCGACGTGCGCCGGCTCGTCGAGGGCGCGTACGACGGGCCGCTGTACACGTCCGAGACCTGATCGCGCGCGATCGGTGCGCTGCGGTCGACCGGATGATCGATGCAACGATCTCGCGCCCCGGAGCTGGCGATCCCGTGGCATCGATCATCTAGCGTGCGGAGCGCATGGGCTGGAGCGAGTGGGCACGCGACGTCGAGGTCGAGCCGTCGCTGTACGCGGCCGACTTCTCGCGCCTCGGCGTGCAGGCCGGGGCGCTCGTCGAGGCGGGTGCGCGCATCTTCCATTTCGACGCCGGGGACGGCCACTTCATCCCCGAGATCACGATCGGCCCGGTCGTGCTCGCCTCCATAGCGCCGCTCGTGCACGGGTGGGGCGGAGTACTCGACTGCCACCTGATGGTGGCCGCGCCAGAGCGGCACTTCGAGTCCTTCGCGCGTGCGGGGGCGGACAGCGTGACCTTCCACGTCGAGGCGGTCGACGACCCGCCGCGCGCGATCGCGGGGGCGCGGGCGCTCGGGCTCGGCGCAGGCGTCGTCTTCAAGCCCGCGACGCGGGTCGAGGACGCGGTCGCGGCGGCGGAGGGCGCCGATCTCGTCCTCTGCATGTCGATCGAGCCCGGGTACTCGGGCCAGGAGTTCATGCCGGAGGCCGTCGACCGCATCGCCCGGCTGCGCTCGCTGCTCCCGGACGAGGTTCGTGTGCAGGTGGACGGCGGGATCGGTGTGGAGACGGCGCGCAAGGCCCGAGCCGCGGGCGCCGACCTCCTGGTTGCGGGCAGCGCCGTGTTCTGGCGCGACGACCCCGCGGACGGGTACCGGGAGCTCGTCGGTGTCCTCTGAGCTGCTGAGGGAGACGGCGACCTGGCGCAGGCTCGAGTGGCACGTCGCCGAGCTCGGCGGCTTCCATCTGCGGGAGGCGTTCGAGTCCGACCCGACGCGTGGCGTGCGCCTCGCCGCCGAGGCGGCCGGCGTGTATCTCGACTACTCGAAGAACCTCGTCACGGACGACACGCTCCAGCTCCTGCGGCGGCTCGCGAGCGATCGCGGCCTCGAGAGCCGCATCCGGGGTCTCTTCCGCGGCGGCCGCGACACCGGCGAGAAGGAGCTCGACCGGATCGTCGCGTTCGCTCGGCGAGCCCGGGCGGGCAAGTGGGTCGGTGCGACCGGAGCGCGAGTGCGTGCGGTGGTCGTCGTCGGAGACGACGTCGGTCCTCAGCTCGCGTACGAGGCGCTCCGAGACCGGGCGGACCCGGAGATCGCAGTCCGCTTCGTCTCGAGCATCGATCCGGTCGATCTCGCGCGGGCGACGGCCGGTCTCGACCTGCCCAACGCGCTCTTCGTCGTCTCGACGATGCGCATGCATCGCGAGACGCTGGCTCTCGCGGCAGCAGCGCGCGATCGGCTCTCGGCCGCGCTCGGCCCGGGCGTCGAGCACCACCTCGTTGCAGTCTCGGACGAGCCGGACGGCACCGCGGTCGCGCTCGGCATCCCGCGCGAGCAGGTGTTCCCGCTCGAGGCCGGCGAGCGGCTGTCGTCGCGCTCGGTGGCGGGGCTCACGACCGCGATCGCGTGCGGCGACCGGGCGGTACGCGAGCTGCTGGACGGTTTCCGGGCGATGGACGAGCACTTCGCGAGGGCGCCGCTCGGGGCGAACCTGCCAGCGATCGCCGGCCTGATCGCAGTCTGGTACCGAAGCTTCCTCGAGGCTCGGACGGCGGCGGTCGTGCCATACCCGGCCCCGCTCCGTCTTCTCCCCGCCCACGTGCAGCAGCTGTCGCTGCCCTCGCTCGGGCCCCGGCCTCCGAGGAACGGCGATTCCGTGGAGGGGGGCACAGGGCCCGTGGTCTGGGGCCCGACCGGGGCCGAGGCGCGGTCGACCGTGCTCTCCTTCGTTCACGGCAGCGCCGCGCTCGTTCCCGTCGACCTCGTCGCCGTCGCGCGGTCCCCGGAGGATGGGGCACGAGCGCAGCACGACCTTCTCTTCGCCGGCCTGATCGCGCAGGCGCAGCTTCTCGCGCGGGGAGTGAGCGCCGAGGAGCTCGAGGCGGCGGGCGTGCCGGAGGAGGAGATCCCGCACCGCGTCCTGCACGGGAACCACCCCACGTCCGTCCTCCTGCTGCGGGAGCTCTCGCCCGCGACGCTCGGTGCGCTCGTTGCCCTGTACGAGCACAGCGTCTTCACCCAGGCGGCGATCTGGGACCTCGACCCGTTCGACCGGCCCGTCCCCGACCGGGTCGAGACGCTCGCGGCGAAGGTCGCCTCGGAGCTCTCGCCCGGCTGGAGGCACGAGCTCCTCCACGACTCCTCCACGAACGCGTTGATCGAGCGCTACCGGCGCTTGCGAGACAGCGGGACCTAGCATGGAGGCGCTCGAGCTCCGCGACCCGGGCGGTGCCTTCGACAGGCTCGAGGAGTGGCTGCGAGAGCGAGGGTTCTTCGTGCCCGGCGGGGAGAGGCTCGCTGCGGACCTCTACCTCGGCTACGGGCTCTCGCAGGCGATCCGCCGGGAGGAGGTCGCCCCACCGCCCGAGCCGTGCCCAGCCCTCCCGCTCCTCGCCTGCGCTCTGCGACCCGGTCACGAAGTCTTCCAGGCAGTCGCCGAGGACTGCCGCATCGGCACCTGGGAGCCGACGTGGACAGCCGGCGAGTACGCCGGCGCGATCGAGCTCGTCCGGGAGGCGATTGCACGCGGCGACGTCTACCAGGTGAACGTCGTCCAGCACCTCTCCGCGCCCTTCGCCGGTGACCCGGCCGCACCCGCCGTCCGGCTCGCGCACCTCCGCGGACTGCACCCCGCTCCCTGCTCGGGGCCCGGCTGGACCGTCGTCTCCGCCTCGCCCGAGCTCTTCCTCTCCCGGCGCGGCAGGGCCCTGCGCACGAGGCCGATCAAGGGCACGCGCCCGCGCGGGGGCGCGAGCGAGCTCAGTGCGTCCGAGAAGGACGCGGCCGAGCACGTGATGATCGTCGACCTCGAGCGCAACGACCTGTCGCGCATCTGCGAGCCGGGAAGCGTCCGTTGGCCCGAGCTGATGGCCACGAGGGAGCTCGCGGGCGTCGAGCACATGGTGTCGACGGTCGAGGGGACGCTGCGCGAAGGGGTCCGCCTGGCGCAGATCCTCGAGGCGACGTTTCCGGGAGGCTCCGTGACCGGCGCGCCGAAGATCGCGGCCGTGGACCTGATCGCCGAGCTCGAGCCGGTCGGCAGGGGCGCGTCGATGGGCGCCGTCGGCGTCGTCCGCGGCAACGGCGACTTCGAGCTCGCCCTGACGATCCGGACGTTCGCGATCGCCGACGGCCGCATCCACCTGTGGGTCGGCGGCGGCATCGTCTGGGACTCGGATCCTGCCGCCGAGGTCGAGGAGTCGTGGACGAAGGCGAGGCCGCTCCTCGAGGCGATCGGCGCCAGTCAGG
>Ga0075420_100000601_pt1 | contig 29067 bp, 56 predicted proteins | sample SoiMetdeltSBSDD4_FD_75296 | JGI IMG/M metagenome (GOLD analysis project Ga0075420, IMG submission 75296) | Bulk soil microbial communities from a Populus tree surrounding site in Tennessee, USA - Soil MetaG P. deltoides SBSDD4 | ecosystem: Environmental > Terrestrial > Soil > Tree plantation...
GTCAGTGGCGAACAGGGCCTCGTCGATCGACACGCCGTTGCGCTTAAGGGCGCCGGCCTGGCCGTCCAACGCTTTGCCCACCTGGACGGCGGCGTCGGCCATGTCGATGCCGAACTTGCGGGCATAGTCCACGACCAGAGGCGTGATGCCCTTAATCTCATCCGCTGTCAGGCTGAACGTGCCCAGCAGCGCCTCGGCCTCGACGATCGCGTCCGCGTTCGCGGCCGTCACCTTCTGGATCGAGTCGGCCAGGTCCGTGAACTCGCTCGCCGTCGAGCCGGCGAGCTTCGGCATGTTGTCGATCGTGTTCTGCAACTTGACCTGAGCGAGGTTGGCTTCCTCGCTGGCCTTCGCCATAGCACCGAGACCCACGAGCGCGGCGCCACCGAACGCGATCATCCCCGTGCCAAGGGACGTCAGCCGGTTGCCCCACTTGTCCGCGCTCTTCTCGGATCGGCCGAATTCACGGTCCGCGGTATCGCCCAGTCTCTCAAGGCCCTGAACCGCACCACGCGTGTCCGCGTCGACGACCAGGCGAAGAGCCTCAGTGAATGCCATCAGGTCACTCCGCGGGGCTCAGTGCTCGTTCGATCGGTCCGACCGGCTGCGAATCGATGAGGGTGGGCAGCCATCCGTACGCGCGGATGCACGCCGTTACGACGTCCCGGGTTGTGGCGTGCCGTCTTTTGGGGCCTGCTTCACCTCGTGCACCGAGATGATGTCGGTGAGGTCGCTAGCCGTGTACTTCCCGGCCGCATCGAGCGCCCGGTCCAGCTTCATGCCCTTGACCCGATAGTTGTGGGCCACGATCAACGTGACGAGATGGTTGACGGACGACACCGGGTTCAACTGCACGTAGGGCACGCCTAGGTGCTGTTCCGCGAACGCGAGCTCGGCCAACGTCACCGTCTCGCGGTCCCATGAGTCGCCGTCGAGGGTGATCTTCCAGGAGAACTCGGTGTCGATGTCCGCAGCCCTGGCGAACAGGGCCTTGAACAGGACCTCGAGGTTGTCGTCGCAGTCGCCGGCGTTGATGCTTGCGGCGATGTCGTTAGCGTCCACCTAGAAAATCCTCCGCAACGGCTCGGTCAGCTGTTCACGCCCATAGACCCGGGGCAGCTCTACCTGGCAAATGGCGCGGGCCTGTTCGAAGAACCGCTTGCCCTTCGTGCCCGGATGGTTTGCTGACGCCCGAACGTCACCGTTGATCGTCAACGCCTGCCGGCCCTGCCGCCGGCGCCGGTTCCGTGGCGTGATCCGGTGCGACTTGGTCGGGTTGTTCACCAGATGCGCCTTAGCGCCGGCGTACCGGATCACCGCCTGCTCACCACGGATGTCGTACCGGGCCCGAGCGAGCCGGGAGGCGCCAGCGCCCGCGGCGGCGGCCTGGAAGATGCGTTTGCCCGCCAACGCGGTGACATTCAGCGGACGTTGGACGTCTCGCAGTTCACGCCCCAGCTTGTCGAGCTTCGCTGCGAACTGGGCGCCGTTGTGTGATGTGCCCATCAGCCGACCTTCGCCACAGTCATGTAGAGCCCGGAACCGGAACCGCCTTTCTCCCGGAACTCCTGTGACATCTTGTCCCGGGCCTCACAAGCCCAGCAACGGATAGGTGTCACCTCGTACTCCGGTGCCTCGGCGAATTCGACCATGCACTCGTTGCGCGGTCGCCCGCAACCCGAACAACGGGCGCTCTGTTCGATGTGCCACAAGACCGCGGCCTCAGCGTCCCGCGGCGTCCACTGCGGGTCACCGTTGCCGACAACCCGGCCGAGGAACACCGAAAGCGGGATGCCTCGAGGCGCACAGTAGGCGAGCGCCAGACGTTCCTCTGGCGACATGTCCTCGAGGGATCGCAGCGCTGGCACTAGGCGACGACGGCCTTCATGTTGGGCTGGCTCCGCACCGCGGCGCCTGCGCTGAACTTCTGGAGTTCGTTGGTCGCGGTCGGCAGCGGTAGCGGTTCCTGCCACTGGATCGGGTACACCTCGACCTTTTGGGTCGCAGAGAACGCCGTGGCGACAAGGATGCCTCGGCGCACCACGAGGTGCGTGTTGGTGCCGTAGACGACGAGGTCCCAGAACGTGTCGGTGGCGAAGTCACGGATGCCGATCACGGTTATGGCTCCGCCGTACGAACCGACGACCTGGGCGTCGAACGTCTCCGCGAGGGAGGCGTTGTCGACGTAGTTCTGGGTGCCGGGGGGTGTCAACCCGTCCTTGGGGACGAAGTTGGAGATGTTGGTGCCGGCGTTGATCTCCGCCACCGTGGGTGCTGCGATATTGGCGATGGCGGCGACGACATGGATCCTGACCATCCCGTCATAGGCGGCTCTTGCCATGATTCTCCTTGGACGCGAAAGAGCCGCCCCTATAGGCGGCTCGATTGACTAGCGGGATGGCCGAATGGCCGGGGATCAGTCGGTGGATGCCTTGCTTGACGTCCGCTTGGCGGCAGGCTTGGACTCGACCGGCGCGTACTTGACCGGCTCAGGGGCCAAGCCGGGCGCCGGCGCCTCGGGTTCCGGGGCCACCTTCCATCCGGACTCGGCCATCACGGCCAGGAGTCCGTCGTCGTCGGGGCACTCGTACTCGGTGCCGAGATCGGGGTGGTACAGGCGCATCGGTTCCTCCTAGATGCGGACGGCCGCGACAGTGACGTTGGCGGTGGCCGAGGTCGTGACGGTCGCCAACCCTGTGGTGGGGTCGGCAAAGTCCTGGGTGATGGGCCCGATGACTTCCATGCCGGTCACCGCAGCGATCGTCATCGACACATCCGGGAGCGCCTGACCGAACTGGTCGAGCTTCGCCGGCGTCACCAACGCCACCGTCCTCGTGGCCGCGTCGGTGTTCAGGTAGATGACGAACGTCCGATCATCCGGCACGACCGTGTCGGACGCGGCGGCGGCAGCGAACGTGGGGTTGAGGCCGGTGATCTTGATCTGCTGCGTGGCGAGCAGAGCCATATGGGGGGTCCTCCTAGACGCGGACCGCGGCGGCGGTCACACCGGTGACGTTCGGCGAATAGTTGACAGCCACAAGCGGGCGACCGCCGGCGACAGTGGCGAGCTCGGGAACCAGCGGACCGATCAGACGCTGCTCACCCGCGGGCAACGTCACGTTCACGTCGGGGTACGGGACCGCCGCCCGGAACCCCGGGACGGTCACCGCAACAGTCTTGGAAGCGACGTCGGAGTTCTTGATCCACAGGAACCCGCGGGGGTCGGGGACGATGTTGGCGTCGTCGCCGGTCACACCCCAGTTATCGATGTCGATCGATGCTGTGTCGCTGCCGGTGACCACGATGCTGCCACCCAGGACGGTGATCCCGTCCGTGTAGACGCTGTCGCTGACCGACACGTTGAACGGCGGCCCTGACCCGGCGTGGGTGAACACGGCGTTCATGTCCGGGCCACTCGCAGTGAACGTCAGCGTGCCTGGCAGGGTGATGTTGGCGAGTGGCTGGAAGTCTGAGGCGATGAGTACGTGGTCGCCGACCCGGTTGACCCGGAACAGCAGGAAGTGCCACAGGTCGACACCGGGGATGAACGTGTTGTTCCGGCCCACCCCAAACGCGTACCCCCGGTAGTTGGTGCCGCCGTCGAGTAGCTGGAACCGGGTGATCCCACCACAGTCGGCCACGAACGCCGCAGATCCGGTGTGGGAGATCGCGGTGGTCGTGGAGGTGACGGTGAGGTTGGGGGTGTCGACGCTCGGGGTCGGGATAGCGATGTCTTCGTAGGTGCCGGCCACGTTCGCTGTGATGCGGCACTGGTTCGCGTTGACCTGGAACGGGAACCCGTGCGTGAAGATGGCGGGCCGCACCCACGACAGGTCAGGCCCCAACGCCCCGTTCGCCTTGTTGAACGACTCCGCTACCGCGGTGATCGTCTGCGCGTCGTAGACGATGTTGGCGCCCGCATACCCGGTCTGCTGGTAGGTGAGAGCCACAGCCGGTTAGGGGACCTTGACGGCCGCGGCCGTGACCCCAGTCAAGGTGCCCGTGATCGTCAACCCGATCCCACCAGAGAGCGCGACGGCGCCCAGGTCGGGCACCAACGGACCTATCAGACGTTGCTCGCCGTCGGGTACCGACACGGCAATGTCAGGGATGGCGACACCGAACGATGTCGCCTCCGTGAAGATGGAGACCGTGATCGTGCCGCCGGCCGCGGCGTTCTTGATCCAGAAGAAACCCCTGGCGTCCGGCGGATTGACCCCGTCCGCCAGGGCCCCGCCGGTGGGGGCGGTGAACGTGATGTCGGTACCTGAGTAACCGATCGACTGGTAGCTGTACGACACCATGAGCGTGGCCCCTCCAGGGGTGCTAGCTGACGATCACTTCGACGATCACGGCACGCTGATAGACCTTCGTGCCCGCCATATCGCCGAGATCCAACGGGTCCTGTGCCGACACCACCCGGGCATCCACCTGCAGGCCGCCCAGGCTCCGGTCGGCCTCAACCACGGCGAAGATCGAGCTCGAGCCAGTGCGGTCAAGGAACGGATACAGGTCGAGCTGCTTGCGGTCGACCGTCGCCGGCACCAGCAACATGACGACCACCTGCACCCGATACGAGCCGGCACCCAAGTCGTCCCGGTAGTCGACGGCGGTAGGCGGGTAGATGAGCGCTGCCGGGTACTCGGCGTTTCCGGGAACCTGCTTGTAGACCCGTAGCCCGGCGATGGTGTCGAGGCGGGTGAACAGCCCGTCACGCACCTGGGTGAGAGTCGTCACGCGAACGCCCAGCCGCCCACACGACGGTTCGTGCGGTACGGGGTCACCAGGCGGACGGCGTCGGGGTCCTCACGGTTCGAGATCCGGATCGTGCCGAAGTCGTCAAGCCCGGCGATGCCTTCGGGTGACTGGCGGCGCTTCAACAGCCGGTTGGCGACCAGCAGGGTTGCCTGTACGACCGATTCAGGGATGGCAGCCCAGCCCCATGTGCCGGTCACCCGTATGATCCCCTCCCGTTTCGTCGGGGCCGGGAACGTCTTGGTTGCGACCGCTCTGATTGCTGTGAACGGGAGGACTTCTGGGGCGGCGGCGGGGTTGAGCGGGAGGAGCTGGAAGTCCGCGGGATCCCAGACCGTCTCGAACGTGCCATCGGAATCCTTGTCCGTAGCGACCCCCGTAACCGCCGCAGCGTCGTTGATGCGAAGCTTCCGGGGGTCGCACGTGTCGAACACGCGGGTTGTGCCCGCGGCCGTCTGCCAGAAGTGGGTGGAGCAGAAGTTGTCGATGGCCGCAGACGCAGCTGTCAACGCATCGGTGATCGCAGGGTCATCGTCGCTGTCGGCCGGCCAAGAAGACCATGCCTTGAACTCTGCGAGCGACGCGTACGGTGCGGCCATCGACAGGCCCCCCTACTTCGTGCGGAGCAACGTCGCGGTGCCGTCAGCCACGGTGGCGCCCACAGCCGGTGCCGCAGGCGGCGACGCCGCAGTGGTGCCCGCGACCGTGACGGTGAACTTCTCGCCGGTCAGGAACTGGATCTCCTGGTTCAGCGTCACCGCCGTCGTGTTCGCCCGAGCCACACGACGCAACGAACGGCCGAGCGAATCGACCGTGGACGTGGTCACCCGGCCCAGGTGGTCCAACGAGTTGGACGTCGGGGCCACCAGGTCACGACCCAGATAGTCCTCACGGAACGTGGTAGTAGCCATCGGTTACTCCTCTTCCGCGAGTTCGATCGCGGCGATGATGTCGTCTCGAGTCATGTCGTCGGTCACCTCGACACCCAAGGTTTCGGCGTAGGTAGCCCAGGCGTCGCGGCCCGAGCCGGGGCCGGAACGGGGCGGTTCCGAGACGGCTTCCGCGGTAGCGCTCAGGTTCTCGATGTCCTGAACCGCATCCTTGGTGTCCGCCTCGATGAGCAGCTCAGATCCTTCCTCGCCGACCAGGTAGGCCGGTGCAGGTACGGACGGGTCAACCAACTTCCCGCCGTGAACGACCATGCCGTGTGCGGCACCGGCGGCGGCCAGGTTCGCCCTGACCGCCTCATCCGTCGCCGCCTCATAGGCGGCCGCCAGTTCCGCCCTGTTGACGGAACCGGCAACCAACCCCTCGTCGCTGATGAACATGTCGGCCTCCTAGGCGAGGTTGACGATCTCCTGCACACCACCGGTCTCAACGGTCATCGGCGTGAAGTAGCCGCCGTAAGCGACCTGCACACCGAGGACAGAAGGCTCCGTGACCTGCAGGGCACCGATCCGCTGCTCGTACACCTCAACCGCCGCGGTCGACATGACAATCCCGAACGTGGTCGCCGGCGCCGACACGAGCCCGGCCGACACATACGCCGGGATGCCCGACACGGTGCCCATCAGACCCTGCGAGAAGTCGACAGCCTGGAAGCCGGGCGACTGCGAGTTCTGCGGGTTCACCGGAGCGAACAGAGTGCCCCAGTTCGCCAGCTTCGCAGGCTGGATCAGCAACACAACCTGACCCTGACCCTTCACCGCGGTGTAGATGTTCGACACAGCGGTCCACAGGGCCGCGGTGAGCTCGGCCGCGGTCGGGGTGCCACCGGAAGCGGTGGTGAGCTCGATGTTGTTGGTGCCGGCGATGAGCGCCACACCGAGAGCGGCCTCGGTCTGGATGGCGTACTGGGCGGCCAGGTCGTTGACGATGGCGTCGAACATCTGCGGCGACGAGAAGTCGATGTTCTGCCGCGAGACGTTGACGTAGCCGCCGTAAGTGACCGCGGTGCCGGTCAGCCGGGTGATCGTCATCTTCTGGGAGACGAGCTCAGCCTTTTCGTCTGCGGCCGCACCAGCGGAACCCTGCGCAGCCACGCTGGCATGCTGGGTTACCTTGGGCCGGTACCAGGTCGCCGACGGCATGTCCTGCGGGCCCAGGATGTTGACGATCGGCCGGGTCTGGTCGATGAAGTTGAGGACCCCGCCCATGATCGGATCAGGAATGACACCGAGGTTGTCGGTCGTCTTCTGGTGGGCGGCGGCACGGGTGTAGAGCTCGAGCCGTTCCATCGCCGACCGGCTGCCGGTCGAACCGGCGACGTAGTCGACCATGTACTCGCCGACCGACCGGTACTCGACCTCGGCCGAACCGGTGCGCCGCGCGGTAGTGATCGCCAGGTCGATGTCCTTGGCGCGCTGCGCCACATCCTGAGCGAACTTGGCGGTGGCCTCGAGCTCGTCGATCTGCTCCTTGAGCGCAGCCATGCGGGCCCGGGTCTCGGCGAGCGTGGTCTTCTCGGTGTCGTTCAGGTCGCGCTCGTCGTCCTGCGCGCGAGCAATGGTGCCCTGGACAAACGCGTTGCGTTCCTCCAGCTCGGACTCGAGACGCCGAATCATGGCGTCGTTTGCCTGACTGTTGACTCCCATGACGGGGGCACTCCTTCGAAAGAAGATGGGTGAAGGAGCACGCCTCGACTGCCCACGCTCTGGGCCTTCGCCGACCCCCGCTCGGGGCCAGTGGTGTGCGATTACTGCTGGAAGCGCTCAGACGCCCACTTAAACGTGGGGTCGTTCAGCCACTCATCCAGGTTCGGTGTTTCAAGCAGCGGCCTATCAGCCACCACCAGGCCAGACTGTCCCGCTCGGACAGCCAACACCCCGGCCCCTTCGTACGCCGGATCCTCCACGAACGCCTGGTGATCCCAGAACGCCCGCATGATCCGACGTGTCCTGCTTCGCTTATCGAGTTCCTGGTCGGAGAACCGGTTGAGCCGGAACCCGATCGACGGAAACGCGCCACCCTCCTCGGCGAGAGTCAACGTCTCATCGCCACGAGGGGTGCCGTAGATCTTCACCCGGGCGAACAGGCCATCCGGATGCAACGGGTCAGCGAAGATCACCTTGCCGACCGTGTCACCCTTAACGTGCTCGCGGTTCACCTGGATGCGACCGACATGGGCTTCGACGCCGTCGAACGCCTTACGGTCGAACGACTCGTGCCATATGTCGTCCCGCCACACCACGTCAGTTTCCTCGTCGTACGGCACAGCGATGACCTCGACGATCCGCTGACGCGTGATCACATCAGCGACCGTGGAATTCCGGTGCTCGACCTCGACATGGTTCACGACTGGCCGCCAGACAACGCAACCGCCGCATCCTGACCGTCCACAGAGCTCGACACCGGTTCACCATCCAAAGCAGGTAGACGTTCCGCGGCACGAGCCTCATCCACCGTCACAATCCCGGCCGTCGTGAGCTTCACCCACGCATCAGCACGCTGATCGAACGGCGGCCGCGTGTACTCATCCCGGTTCAACTCCACGCACTGGCCCCGAGGCAGACCCCAATACGACATCGACGACATCACCGACGTCGCCGTAGGCCGCAACGCCCGCCGGTCATGGAACTCGAACAGCGACGTGATGTTGCTGTACGTCAACGAATCAGCCGACGGCAACCCCACCAGCGGCGCCGGCACACCCAACAGCTCGGCGATCCGGGACTCCGTGAACTGCGAGATCTCCAGCATCGCCATATCCCGCGGCGACATCGACTGATGCGTCTGCAACTTGACGCCGTTCCACATGACCGGCGGCACACCCGGCTTCGACCGCCGAGACTCGATCCACTGCGCCTGCATGTCCTCGGCGTCCGCACGGTCGATGTCCATCTCGGTTTCGAGCGTGTAGTCCGGGACCCCGCCGTTCGCTGCGACCTCACGGACATACTTCGCCAGCACCCCGGCGGTGATCATGCGGGCGCCCGCGGACTCCAACGCGCCCACGCCGTGTGCACCGTCGGTCGTCGACTTGTACCGGATGTGCAAGATCTCGCCAGTCACATCCATCGACCCGATGTTGTAAGCCCGGGTCCCGGCCCGCATCTCGACGTTCACCAGCCACGGCGGAATCACCCGGAACCGGGCCGGGAACCCATCAAACCCGACCGCCATCGGCAACACGAACACCTCACCCAGCTGGTAGTCCCAGAACAGCTGCTTGGCGAACTCGTGCCAAGACGTGTAGATCATCGGGTCCGGGTTCGACATCCACGTTGTCGGTTCGATCATCTGGGTACCACGAGTCCGGTACACCGGCATCGTCGACAGCACCGACGCGTTCAAGTCCAAGCACATCCACGCCACGTCGATGAGCTCGTTGAACCGCGAATTCATCGACCAGTTCGGCGTCGACCACTCAGCCGGCCACCCCGACCACGGCGACGGCATCAACGCCGGCAACGAACGAGGCTCCACCGGATCCGGCGTCTCGACCGTCACCCCATCCGGATCACCCGGGTCATAGCCCACAGTCGACGTGCCCGCATGGTTCGGCGTCGAAGTGAACCAGTTACTCCAGAACGCCATACCAGCTACCTCACAAGATCCCAGGCTTCCGCTTCCGCTTCTGAGCCACCCAATGCGCCAACGTCACAGCCACCAACGGCGAAATATCCACCGCCGACTTGAGGCGGGACCACAACCAGGCATCCCCGTAGAACTTGCGGTCCGCCCCAGCAACCGCCGCGTCCAGCTCCGACTGGCCGATGTGCCGCACCTTCCGTTGCACCACCGCATCGAAGAAATCGCCGCACGCCTGCGAATGCTCCTCGGTCACCACCGGCCGCACATCCAACCGCACCGCCGCGAACTCCTCCTCAAGCGACCACGCCGGCGACGGCTTCGCCACAAAGAACAACCCGCCCCACCTGCGCTGCAACTCCGCCGCACGCTCAGCCACCCAACCCGTACCCGGCCGGCGATCCACAATCTCCACATGCACCCCGCCAGGACCATCGGCCGCCACCGCGATCGACGCCCACGCCCGATCCGGAGCCACATCCACCGCATACGACAACGGGCCCGACGGCCTCGACTTCGGGTCCTCGCACGCCGCCCACTTCTCCGGGTCGATCACCCCGCCGCCAGCGTCGAGATCCGACCAGATCCCCAACCGCTCCCGAGCGAAATCCTCCGGGCCCAACGCCTCCAACTCCCGGGAGATGAACTCCTCGGTGATCCGGATCCCCAACGCCGGGTTCGCCCTAGCCCACGCCTCCCGATCCTCCACCGAATCCTCATGGGCAGCGCACCACTCGCTGTACGCCAAGCTCTCCGACCTGCCGGACCGCCCCCGGTTGCACAACTTCCGCAACACATCCGAACTCGCCACCGGCAACGGCGCCGACGACGTATACCAGATCTGCGGATTCGGCCGGGCAGACATCGTCGGCAACAACGCCGCCATCATGTCCGGCGACAAGTTGTACGCCTCATCCAAAATGATCAGATCCCCCGAAAACCCGCGACCCGACCCGGACGAACGGGCCACGAACTTGAGCCGGCTCCCGTCCTTCGTTTCGATGCCCTCTTCGCCCGTCGTGTACCGGACATGATCGACTTGGGCACGAAGCAGCGGAGTCGCCTCGATTAGCGACACGATCCGCCTGAAAGCCTCCTTAGCCGTCTTGAACTCATGGGCCGAATGCAGAATCAGCCGAGAATCCGGCTCACGGAACAAAGCATGCAACTCGCGGGCCTCGAGCACCCCACCCTTGCCGTTCTGGCGGGGAACGATCAGCCCCACCTCGAACGCAGACCAGTTACCCCCAGCCGTCAGACCTAGGGCCCCGTAAAGGACGTCCGCCTGCCAGCCGTCAAGATCCAGACCGGCGATGTGAGCCAGGTCCGCCGCGTCGTCGCCCAGTGACTTCCGAACCGTCGGCCCCGTGCTGTGCGTCGGGAGCTCCACGCCTTGCACGCTGGGCAGCAAGCTCGTCATCGATCGTGCGCTCCTTGCCCGTCGGCAGAGCCTCCAGCAGCCGCAACACCTCGGTCAACTGCTTGGCCGTCGCAGCGTTCCCGTCCCCCGCATCCAACATCCCCGCCAAATGGTCCCGCAACGCCTCAAGGGACAGGCGATAGTCGCCCTTGGCGACAACAGTGGTCAGGAGCCGTCGACGAGTTGTCACGGTGCCTCCCGGGAAAATCCCCCACAAACGGAAACGCGGACTGGTGTGGGGTCCTGATGTGGCGACCTCATAAAAAATTGGAGTTCACCATGGCCGCGAGTTGCGTCGCCGACTGTGCGTCTTGCGGTTGTGGTGCAGGCGGCACAGGGTACGCAGGTTGGTGGGGTCGAAGGCGAGGTCAGGTCGCTTGGTCCACTCGATGATGTGGTCTACATCGAGGATGCGGGTGTGGCGTGGGCCGGGTGCGGTGCACCGGTAGCCGTCACGTGCCTTGACCAGCTTGGATACGAGGGTCCAGCGTGGGTCGCAGTAGGGCCACCGTCCGTTGGCAGGCATGGCAGCCCCTGCATGTGGTGGGCTACTGCGCCCTCAGTCCGGGGGTGGGGGGCAGGAGGGTGGGGGCATCCCTGCCCTGCTTGCCGGCGTCACTTACGGCGTGGGTCCAGGCTGTGCCGTTCCAGTACCGGGACTCGTGTCGCCTGCTGCGATCGGGGTACCAGCCCGCTTCCCAACTGGGTGGATCGGGCAGTGGCTCGATAGCCCTACGTACGATGGCAGCGAAGCGGTTGCGCCACCCTGCATCCACGGCGATGACGTTCACCAGGTGCCAGCCGTCGATGTCGAGGTCGTTGACCTTGGGGATCAGGTCCCTGTCGGCCTCGAGTAGTGCGTACTCGTACGCCTGATCTGTGGTGACCAGTACCGCGGTGTCCGCCATGCCCACAGTATGCGACATCGGTCAAGTGTCAGATGACACAGTCCGCCCTGCGGTGGGGGCGGACTGGTGGACCATGAGCCGAGTTGTACTGGTGACACTAACAGTGCTGGTCAAGGTTGTACAAGCACCGTCGGTCATGACGTCACCTGTGCGCTGTTGTCCAAGGTGGCTGAGTCACCGCATCCCACAAGGTGTGCGTGTCGGGGTCGACGTAGCGGATCCATCCGCACACGTTGCAGGTCAGGCCCATCGCTTGGGTGCTGGGGTGGCCTCGGAGGTCCAAGGAGCCGCAACGTGGGCATGACCGCGAGTCACCTGACCAGTGCTGATGTTGGCAGTCCGCATGGAAGTCGCGGTGGTGTGCGTTGCGGATGTCGATGCGTCGTTGCATGGCACGGGCGGTCCGGCGGTGGTAGTAGAGCGTCACTCCCACCAGCGCCAGGGTCAGCGTGTTGATGAGAAGAGTCCATGTGGTCATGATGCTTTGCGGGCCTTGCGTTTGCGGGCTCGGGGTAAGCGTTGGAGCCAGTCGTGTACGGCTCTGCCGGGTAGGTAGCCGAGCTGGTGACGGGTGCGCATGAGGTCGGCGTCGGGGAGGTGGCCGTAGGTGCGGCGGAGCTCGTTGCACATCCGGCATTCGTCGCCTTTGAACCGTGATTCGCACTGGCCGATGGTTTCGAGGTGGTGCCGGCACCATTGGTCATCGGAGGCGGGGTCTGGGAGTGGGGTCCACCGGTCGGGGCGGTGGCGGTCGATGAGGCGGGTGAGGGTGCGGGCTGCGTCCCAGTAGGTTTGGACGGCTTGGGTGTATTCGAGGTCGACGGCGAGGGTGTGGTCGGGGGGTGGGTCGTCGTCGCTGCCGTTGGGGGTGGTGGTGGCGCGGGGTTCGTAACTTTGGGCTTGGGGGCCGGGGGTCATGTCGCGGGTGGATTGCCAGATGTGTTCGCCGAGGGTGCAGCGGGGGCGTCCGCAGCCGCAGGGGTGGGCTAGGAGTTCGCCGGCGTGGCGGCCGTCGAGGGTGACGAGGGGGAGATGATCACGCCTCACGGGCTGTCCTCGAGGGGTACGAGCCTGTAGCGCTTGAGGACGTGCTCTAAGCGTTTGCCTAGGTCGTCGTCGTGCCAGGTCTGGTATGTGACTTCGATCACGGGCCCGAGGTTGCCTAGGTGGATCTTGACACCGCCTTTGACGATGCGGGACAAGTCAAGGCCGAGAGCGTCACAGATGGCGACATTGATTTCCGTGGGGTTGTTCATCGGGCTACCTCGCTGGTGGCTTCGCGGAGCAGGGCACACACCTGCTCGAGAGTGAGCACGGCGAACCAGCGGCCTCCGGGGCGGCGGACCATCCCGAACCCGAACGTGGCCCCGGCGTTGGCTTGCTGGGCGGGGAGTTCGTCGAGGACTTCACGGACGGCTCGCTGGATGTCGCGGTACGCCTTGACTTGGACGCAGGTGTCGGGGATGCCGTCGAGGTCTCCGCAGTCATCTGTTCGGCCGGCACCCAACTTGCGGCGGACAGGCCAGCCAGTGAGGTCGGCTAGGAGCCGTGCGGCTTCGAGCTCGTACTTGTCGCCTTTGCGCTTGGAGGGGTGAGTCACGCAGGGCTCCTGGGGGTGTTGTCCGTATTCGGACATCCCCCCTCTTTATAGAGGGGGGGGGATTTGTCCGAATGTAATGGTGTCCGAATCTCTGACCTGGGGTTTGTCCGAATGTCGGGTGGGGTGTCCGAATGGTTGTCGCGATGGAAGTCCTGGTCGGGCTGTCCGAATGTCCGAATCATTCGGTCAGCCTCCAAGCGGTGTTCCGGGTCTTCCCCGTCCGCTCCGCGATCCCGTCCTCGGCGAGCTCGTTGAGGGCACGTTGAACTGCCCGTTTCTGCCCCTGGGTTGGTTCCGTGGTCTTGTAGAGGCAGCGGGCGATGTGGGCTGCGGAGCAGCCGTCGTAGCCGGCGTCGGCGAGGATCCCTGCGAGGTCGGGGTTTGAGGGTGGCCGGATGTCGCCGGTGGCGGTGACGTGTTCGTAGGGGATCTCGGCTTTGGTGCCGTTGGGGGATTTGAGTTGGGTGAGGGTGTAGGAGTCGAAGTCGCCGGGTTGGAGGTAGACGACGGATCCGTTGCCGGCGGTGATCCAGTAGGCGCCGTAGAGGTCGTCGAGGACGCGTACGGGGTTGTCTCGGGTGTCGCCGGAGAGTTTGCGGGGGTGGTGGAGCGCGGTGATTTCGACGGCGTGGGCGACGCAGTGTTGTAGGGCGGAGTTGTAGGCGGCGCCGACTTCGTCGGCGGAGAGTTTGAGGGCGACGTCTTTGGCGGAGTCGATGATGAGGTATCCGGCGTCGGCGGCTTGTGCCATGTGGAGGAGCATGAGGGGTTGTTTGGCGACGTCTTCGGGTGGGGGGCCTTTCCAGACGCGCATGCGGTCCTCGAGGATGTCGAGCTGGTTGTCGGCGATCATGCGGCGCATGGAGAGCCGGGCTTGTTCGGGGCGGTCTGAGGCGAGGTAGAGGACGTTGCGGTCGCCTGGTGTGATGGGGATGCCGAGGATGTCGGGGATGATGCCGAGCCATCCGAGGGCGAGTCGTTGCCCGAACACTGATTTGCCGGCGCCTTGGGGTCCGGCGATGGTGGTGGGTTGTCCTTTGGCGGCGAGGATGGTGTGGGTGTCGCCCCAGAGGGGGTCGGGGTGGTCGGGCCCGGATGTGAGCCATGTTTTGCCGTCGACGATGAGGGACACCCAGTCGGGGTCGTAGCTGTTTTCGCTGTCGTCCCACGGCTGGTAGCCGGCAGCGAAGTCAGGTTCTTGTGCACGTTCATCGAAGGCGGCTTGGGTGGTGGGGTCGTAGTCGCCTGGGGGCTGCCAGGTTTCCTCGAGCGGTGCGAAGCGCAACGGGTCGTCGAGGTGTTTGTTGTCGCCGATGTTGAGTGCCGTGATGGCTTCTTGGTCGGCGGCGAGTTGGCCGTTGCGCCACATCCACCGGGTGTTGGCGACGATCTGGTAGGCAGCCTCTGAGGTGGTTTCGCCGCGGAGTGCGCGGAGCATCCAGTCGCGGTCGGGGTCGTTTGAGTAGCGGCCGTTACTGGTGGGGGGAGCCACGGTCAACCGTGCCCCAGCCTTTCTGTTGTGGGGGTGGTTCTCGGGATGTCGCCAGCGCACCCCGAGAACCACCAGAACGGGTCAGATGTCGTCGGCTGTTAGGGGTGCGGTGAGGAGACTGTCCACACCTGCGGCGGCAGTGGCGCGGGCGACTTCGGCCCGGAACTGCTGCGGCGGCTTGTTGCGGGGGTTGCGAGGCACTCCATCCTTGAGGCGGGCGATCGCGATGCGGCCGACCTGTGAGAGCGGAACGCCAGCGGTTTCACAGGCTTCGCGTAGGGCGAGCTGTGCGGTGAACCGGCAGTAGTAGGAGCCGACTTCTTCGTTGACACCTTCTTTGCCGGTGGTGATGTCGATGCTGGCCGGCCAGTCGATGCGGATGTCGAGGACGATCTGCTTGCGGGGTGTGCCGTCGGACCAGTGGACGATGTTGCCGGTGTCGTAGTCGCGCTCATCGACTAGGCGGGCTGCGACGAGGTCCCCGACGACTTTTCCGCCTTCGCTGTTGATCTTGATGAGAGGATAGGACTTGCTGCCTGCGAGGAACTGGTCGATATCGGTCATGTGGTTCGTGTCCTTGTGGCTTTGGTTTGCTTGGGGGTTGTCGGGTCGGAGTCACCGAACGGGATGTCGTATTCGGCTTCGACCCGGTCGCACATTTGTGCGATGACGGTGACCTGTTCGTTGGTGGTGGGGCCACCGTTTGGGAATGTCGGGATGGTTGGGTGTTTGGACCATTCGAGCGCTAGTGCGGTTCCGTGGCCTGCTGCTTTGATGGCCTGCACCCGGTCCCGCACCCACTCGGTACGGTCGAGGAGGTCGAGGTAGGCCTGTTCGTCGGTGGGTTGGGAGGGGGGTGCGCTGCCGCGCTCGGCGTCGGTGGCCCTGGGCGGTACGCATGGCGCCTCTGACCCCCCTCCCGAGATGTGTGGGACGTTGATGATTTGGGCGAGGTCTTTGCGTTGCCGCCAACGGCGTACCCGCATCGCTAATTGGACTGCGTCCCAGCCTGCGGCGATGTCGACCTCGTAGATGGTGCAGGTGCCTTTGCCGACGGGCAGGTGCATGACGATCGCCCAGTCACGATCTACCTCGGGCATCTCGTGTAGCTCGTGGGTGACCGGGTCATACCAGTGGGTGGCGTGCCCGTAGATCGCCAGCTGGAGGGAAATCTCGGTCATCCCGTAGCGGAGGACGTCCGCTCCGGTCTTGAGGTCGGCGATGCGGGGGCCGCTCCAATCCCATTGAGGGGCGTTGCACAGCCGGTCGCAGGTGCCGGCGGCGTCGATCTCGGGGACGAGGAGGATGCGTTCGATCCACCCGGGGGCGACGGTGATTCCGTTGGCCTTCATGGTGGCGGTATAGGCGGCGACGTCAGCAGCCCAGGGCTCGGGGACGACCAGGTCTTCGCCGGCGTCGATGCGTTCCGTGAACCGGTGGAGGGCTGACCCGAGGTTCGCGCCCGCCTTGCTCGAGGCGGCCTCTTCGGCCTGTTCCACGATCCGGGTGAGCGTGGCCTTGTCGTCAGGTTTCGCTGCGGCGGCTTGGGCGTAGAGGTCTCTGCGGGCGCCGATGCCGAGTGCGACGTTGCGTTTGGCCCATTGTTCGAGCCCATACCGGTCGGCGAGCGTGTTGGCGATGGTGGTGGCGCGGGTCCAGGTTTGTTCTTTGCCGGTGTCGGGGTGGGGTAGGAGGTAGCGGCCCCAGCGGTCTCGTTTGACCTGGTCGGTGGGGCGGATGGGGGTGACGGTGGCGAGCTCGCTCACTGGTGGTCTCCGTGGGTGGCTCGTTGGGCGGCGTGGGTGTAGACGGCCCACTGGCGGTCGGACATGGGGTGGGGGCCGGTGTCTTCGTCGGGGTCGGCGAGGACCGGGTCACGGAACCAGGCGTGATCGGGGGGCAAATCGTCGTGAGTGGAACGAGCGTCCCAGCCTTCGGTGAGCCGGGCGATGATGTCGAGGGCGGCGTGGTAGTTGGCCTGGGATTCACGCAGAGCCGCAGCGAGGTCAGTGATGAATTCGCCTAATCCTTCGTTGTCCCACCGTTCAGCGCGGGCGAGTAGGGCGTCGTGGTCGTCAGCCATCTTCGGCACGAGCCTTCATCTCTGCGAGGTCTTCAGCCGTGTACGGCTCATCGACCCACCGGCCAGGGTGGTCGCAGCCGACACAGCACTTGAGGCTGAACCGGAGGCCCTGAGCGCACTGGCCGTAACCGGCCCCGCAAGCGACGCAGGGATGCTTGGCCATCCACTTAGGCATTGTCCTCGGGGCGTCGTGGGCGTCAGCCATCGGAGCCCCCATCCGTTGCTTCGGCGACGACGGCATCAACCCATGCCGGGTCGACCGCTGTCACGTAGGAGCACGGGGCGCAGACCAGGAGCGGTCCAGTGGATTCGTTGCCGCCGGGCTGCATCCGTAGGCCGCAGTCGTGGCGAGGCATCATCAGCAGCACTCGTTCCCACGTCGGGTCGTCAGCCATCGGTGCCCCGATTCATTGCTGTCACGACCAGGCCGGCATCTCTTCCGTCAGCGAACCAAGCGATAGCGGTGCCGTCGCGGCGCATTTCCCAACTCGTGACCGCGCCGTTAGGGGTCCACACCTTGATTGGGCCATGGACGCTGTACCGCGGCACGATGAGCGATCGGGGCTTGGTGGCGTCGTGGTCGTCAGCCATCAGTCAGTCTCCCCGGAGAGAATCGAGCGCACAGCGGAAAGAACCTGCCGAACGGCCCAATCGGAGACATACCTGTCCTGATCCACCAGCCACAGGTAGACCTCTCCATCTGACGGAAGTCGGGGGGTGTCGCTGGCTGGGCCGCAGCCCTCGTGCACACGGGCCGCACGAACATCCGCCTGTAGATCCGCCCATGCCTCAGCACTGACGATGCCACCAAGCCGACCGGGACTACCGTGCAACCAGTTGTTTGGCGAGTGAACCAAGTCGCCGTCGTCGTCGATGGTCCATGTGGGTGTGTCCGGCCCGGGTACGGGGACGGCGTCGGAGGGTGTGGTCATGCGGCTGGTTCCTTGATGTGGGCGAGGAGCTGTTCGCCGATCCATTGGGTGTAGGCGGGTGGGATGGCTTGTCGGGCTTCGCGGTTGGTCATCCACTGGCAGTCCATGGCGTCGGCATAGGCGCGTTCGCCTTTGTGCATGAACGCCAGGTCGGTGGCCTGGTGCTGGCACGGCGGGACCAGATGCAGGCCCGCCCAGTTGGTTTCGAAGTAGCGGTGCCGGCGGACCGGGAGCCCGAACGTGGAGCCGCACAGGACGAAACAGGCCCGGAGTTCGCGGGTGCGGACGTTCTCCATCACCCACGGGACTCCGGCGGCCTGGAGCCGTGCCCGCGTATCGGGGATGAGGGCGGGGTGGTCGGTCGGGTCGCCGCGCCAGCGGGTCACGTTCGCGTAATGCGGGCAGGGCGGGGAGGCGTGGATGGCGTCGAACCCGTCGAGCGGGACGGTCATGGCGTCGGCCTGCTGGAACGTGAATGGATAGCGGGGCTGCGACACGATGTCGACGCCGACGACATCGAACCCGGCGCGGTGGTAGCCGACGGCTGCACCGCCGGCGCCGCAGAACAGGTCGAGGAGACGGGGCCGGGTCATGCGGCCTTCTCCTGGCAGGGGCAGCAGCCGGCGTGTACGGGGTCCGTGTCGCAGTCGCAGTCGATGTCGGGGGGTCCGGGGCAGCCGGGCCGGTGGGGGTGGTGGGGCCAGTCGCCGCCGAGCGGCCGGCCGCAGACTGCGCAGAAGTCGGTCATCGGACGCGCTCGCGTCGTTCGGTGATGCGTTGGACGCGGTAGAAGACTCGGAAGGCGAGGCGGGGGTGTGCGGAGAGCCAGCGGAGGTGCCGCCAGGCGCGTTCGCAGGCGTCTTGGGCGACCCAGTAGGACTGTTCCTGGTAGTTGCGGTCGTCGCGGAGCGCCTTGTTGTACGTGGACCGGTAAAACCAGGCGCCGGCCGGGAGACCGGACCCGATTCCGATGAGGAACCAGACGAGGGTCATTGGATGTCCTCGGCGGCAACGACCCGGTAGCCGCCATCGAACAAGGCGTCGAGGATGGACTGGGCGGTCTCCTCAACGGTGATGGTGGCGGTGGTCTGCGGGAAGGAGCGGATCAGGTTGCTGATCGCCTCGACGGGGGTAGGGGGGGTGGCGGGCTGGGGGGTCCGCCGCACCAGCACCCAGTAAGGCTCTCCAGCCATCGGCGCCACCTCGGCCGAGTACCAATCCTGCATGTTGACCGTCCACCGCCAACCCGCGCGCGGAAGCGGGATGTCGCTGTAGTTGGCGCCCCATGTGGGGGCGTCGTCCACGACAGGACCCGGATAGGCGCCAGAGAACGGCGGCTCGTTCGGGGTGTCGGCGGCATCCACGACAACCAGACCGACTTTTGCCAGTGCTCGCACCCACTCCTTAGTTGCCAGTCCATGAATTGGCACCTGTCGAGCCTGTGCTCTGGTGACGATCTCGTCGGAGGTGAGCGGGGTCACGGCTGGTCTCCGAGGGTGTGTCCGACGGCGGCGGCGAACCAGGGGCGGCACCAACGCAGGCGTGCCCGCCACGACAGAAGATGGAGGCGCGTCATCGTTCTGTCTTTCGTTCACGGCGCCAGCGTTCGATCCGGCCCTCAGGCCGGTAGCTGGGCGCGAGCACGACGATGTTCCGATACTGCGGGTAGTAGGCGACCCAGGTGCGTCCGCATTCGCACTGCCAGATGGAGCCTTCCGGAGTACCGACATCCGGTGGGCTGAGACCCACTCTGCCGTTGAGGGCAGGGATGTCGGAGTGTGTGATGGTGTACTCAGTCCACCCTGCGTTGCAGTTGTGGCGGCGCGGCTCGTGAATGATCTCGCCGGTCATGCGACGCTCCTCGAGTTGCCGCGGTCGATGACCTGGCGGGCGAGCTCGGGCATCTTGTGGAGGGCGAGGTTCCGGATGTGGGGGGCCATGCGGTGCACGCACGGGAACCCACACTGGGTGCAGCACTTCGGGTTCGGGTGGGAGATGGGGCAGAGGCAGACCCAGCCGTCTCGGGGTTTGGGTGCGGTGCCGAAGGGGTCGCCGTGACGCCACCAACGCTGGTAGTGCTTCTTGCACCAGCCCCGCGCCTCGTAGTTGCCGCGGCAGCCTTTAATGCTGCAGGCGTTCATCGGTGGCACCGCCGGCGTGGCGTGGCGTGGTTGACCCACACCGGCGGCTCAGGATCCGGACCCCGCTCGTTGACGAGTTCCTTGTAGAGGAGGTAGAGGAACCCGGCGATACCGGTAGCTGCGATGCAGATGATGATGAGGGCGAAGAACGCCAGCGTGAACGCGAGGTCGGCGTTCATGGTTCGAGCTCGTCGGGGCAGTCGTCGGCGAACATGCGTGCCGTCTGCTTGTCGGCGTCCGAAGCGGCCTTGCACAACGACAGGGCGAACAGGGTTGCGACGACCTCGACGGCGGCGAGGACGGCGAGCCAGATCCACGGGGACAGGTGCGGCATCACGACTCCACCTCATCGCGCAGGTAGCGGTTGCCGTTCCCGTCGTCGTAGATGCCGCCCGGGTGTTCGGCGAGCCACACGGCCGGGACCGACGTGGGGTGGAGGTCGGTCAGCACCCATCCGAAACCGTGGAGCGAGTGCCAGTAGATGAACCGGTGCTGGCAGGCACGATGCACAAACCGTTCGCCGTCAACGAGGTCACTGTTGCCGGGTAGGGCGAGGGTGCCGCAGACGGCGCACGTGTAGGCGGCCATCACAGCACCGCCTCGAACAGCGGCAGCGAGGCGCCGGGGATCCGTCGGGGTAGGGGTGGGACGAAGTGGGCTTCGACGGTGTACCGGCCGGCGGGGTCCTCGAAGATCGGGTAGGCGAGCCGCCAGCGGCGGCAGGCGGGGCAGGTGGTGACATGCCCGCCGTCCACTGCGGTCTTCGCTACCGGGGCGCCGGTCCCGGGACACAACCGGTCGTGCGTGATGGTCATGTACGCTCCTGTCTGATAAGGACGCCCCGCCCCCTTGTGGATGCCACTCCGGGGGGTGGGGCGTCTTGTCGTGCTACGGGTGCGTGGCCCGAACCCACCACTCCTGGGCGGGCAGGCGGACATTGGTCCGGGCCACGCTGGGCCCGACGCCAGAACCACGGGCGGAAGGTTCTGACGTCGAGGCCACCGGAGCCCGACGGGTGGTACGTCCCGGCCGGAGGTGCACCGCAAAGGGGAGGGATGCGGTTCCGTCCGACCGGGACGGATCATGAGTCACGACTGCCCCTTGGGTTGGGGCTTCGGGGGTGGCGTCGGCTTGGGGGTCGGGACCGGCTTGGGGTCCCGCTTGTCCGAGTCGGTGAACTCGAGGCCCAGCAGCTCAGCGACGAGGTCGCCGGCTCCGGCGTAGTCGAGGCGTGCGGCCAACAGTTCGAGGCCGTCGGTGAGGGTGCCTTGGTGGTAGAGGTCGACGCCGGCGTCGGCGAACAGGGCGACCATGCCGCTCATTCGAACCACTCGATTACGCCGCAGCGACGGCACTGCATGTAGAAGCCGACGCCGATCTCCTCATTCCAATCGTGGGCTTCGCAGTGGGGTCGCCGGTCCTCTGGCAACGTGCCCTGGTAGAGACGGACGTCGTGGTCAGTGCAATAGACGCATGGGCCGACCTGCTCCCATGTGCAGGACTGGTGGCTGTTGAGCATCTGAGCGAAGGCGGCTGCGAACTCGTCGACGGCGCCCATCAGATGGCCTCGACTCGCTGCTCCCTCAGCCAGGCTTCGAACTCGGCCCGGGGGATGAGGACGATTTTGCCTGGCTTGTAGTACGGGATGGTCCGCTCGGCGACCAGCTGGCGGACGTGCCGTTCGGTGAGTCCGTAGCGTTCGGCGACCTGTCGGATCCGGAGCAGTTCCGGTTCGGCGGCTGAGGTCATGGGGGCGACCTTACGTCCAACCATGGACGCACGTCAACCATCACTGGATGTCACCCTTGACATTTCTGCCCGGTTACCGCAAGGTCACCCGTGTCAACTAGTGTGCGCTGACGCCAACCAGTGTCGGCATTCTGATGGAAGGACCCCAGCGCCCGATGGGCACCTTCGCCGATGCCCTACGCGCCCTGCTCGCCGAGCGGGGCATGAGCCAACGCGAACTCGCCCGCCGCCTCGGTGTCTCCGCCCAAGCCGTCAACTCCTGGTTCACCGGCGGCATCACCCCCGCCCGCGAAAACGTCGAACGCGTCGAAGACGAGCTGGCGGTCGAGCCCCGCGGGTGGCTGCTCGAGCTCGCCGGCTATTCAGCCAACGCCCCGCAGCCCTCGGTGTCGCCTGAGGTCGCGATCCGGGGCGACCCCGGGTTGCACCCTGAGGACAAGCGGGCGCTCCTGCATGTCCTGCGCATTGCCAGGGAGCGGCACACCCAGGCGGGTGAGGGCCTCCCCTAGCATGCTGTGGGCCATCTCGGTGGCGACGGCTGCGCTGGGCTGGTCGTTGGCTCTGAGACGTCGGGCCGCGATTTCGGATTGCCCGTAGAGGTACCCGAGTACTGCTGCCGCGTACAAGATGTTCGGGTCGTGCACGTCCCCTCCTGTGCCGGTCGCTTCGTTGGGACCGGTCCGCCGTCGCTCACCATACGTGAGGGCACCAACACTGGCTAGACCCACATTTTGGGGTGCGTTCCCTCAAACCGCCTTGACCGTTCACGCGCAGAGACCCCCGGATGGCCGACCAGCCAAGGGCTAGCCCATTCACCGAGGGTCTCAAACACAGCCCGGATACCCGGGGCCTCCAGTCGGTGCCGAGGCTTTCGATGTCCCGCTCCAAGAGTGTCCCTCGGCCTTACCGGCGGGCTTAACGACCGACGAGACCACCCTAGACGCGCAGAGACCCCCGGCAAAGGCGCCCCAAGCCGGGGGTCCCGCGTGCAACCGGGAAAGGATGCCAGACCAGCCTAGACGCCCCGCAGTCTGACCCGCTGTGACCGTTCAGCGTTCGCCTTCCGACACGCAGCACACGGCTCCTCACCACGCTTGAGATGACGACGGTAAGCAGCGTGAGTACCGCACGGCTGGGTCACAGGTCTTCCTGGCGCGCCAGTACGGGCCCCTTTCGAGGCCCGCCACTGGCGCTGCTGCTCCGCCGTACTCACCGCGGTCGCTGCCGTGTGTTGTTCCCAAACTGCGGCTCATCCGAGTGAGCGGCGAGCCGGTGATCGTCCACCTCCTCATCAGTTCCATTGAATCCACACTCGGGATACGGGCACCATGCAAGCGGACCGTCATGCCCAGTCGGGGGATCGCTCCGATAGCTGTAGTCACGGTCACTGATTGGCATGAGGTACCCCTTCGGTCCTGGCCCTATCGTCTATCTCCATGCCCTCACTGTACCACATATCCCGTAGACACGCAATACCTAATCTGTAGAAAAGTCACACGGCCCGCAGCCGCCTCCGCTGGGACTCGGCCCGTAGGACATCCAGCCGTTCCGCCACAGCCACGTCAGCGGCCTCATAGCGGTGACCGTAGGTATCCAGATGTAGGGACGCCGAGGCGTGCCCGGCACGGGCCTGGGACACCTTGACGTTGGCGCCGGCGTCGATCGCCAGCGACACCGCGGTGTGCCGCAGGTCGTGGATCCGGACGTCCGGCAGCCCGGCTTTGCGGAGCGCCCGTTTGAACACATTGGCAGTGAAGCTGGGCGACTGCACCGGCGTCCCGTTCCGGGTCGGGAACACCAGGCCGTCGGGGCCCGGGAGCGAGTACCGCTCGAGGTGGATGGCGAGCTCGTCGGCAGCAAAGCCCGGGAGCGTCACGACGCGGCCCTTACCGGTCTTGGGTTGGGTGCGTTCCCACTCCCCCGGCCCACGGTGGATCAACTGCTCTACGATTTGGAGACGTACTGGTTGCCGGGTGTCCATGGGCGGGAGCCGACCCCGCTTACCGCACTTCTCGGAGCATGAGCCGAAGCCCGCTGCGATCTCCTGTGCGAAACCATCCTCACGGCCGCAGCAGCCGAAGGAAATGCGCCGGTCATGAACGGCCGACAGTCTAGCCTCATCTGCCGGCGCTAGTGCTGCGTTTTGAACTCGACCCCGACGCAGGCCGACGGACTCGGACCAGCGGAGCCCGCCGTATGCCATCACATAGACCCATGCCCGGTAGCGGTCGGCGATCGTGTCGGCGAGGTCGTCGACCTGGGCGATGGTGAGGGCGGTGCGTTCGGTGCGGGGCACCTTCGGGGGTTCGATGTGCTCGCAGGGGTTGCGGGGGATCAGCCCTCGTTTGACAGCGACGGCGAGCATGCGGTGCAGGGTGCGGTAGTGGCGATGTACAGTCGAGGGGGCTAGCGTCCTTGTCGGCGGGGACAACAAGTTCCTGGTGGAAACCGGCTCACGGCTCAATCCCGTGGAGTGGTGGTCCACGCCGGTCAACAAGTCCCGGGTGGAAACCCCGCCACCGATGCTGGTGAGGTACCGGTCGATGTCGGCCCCGGAAAGCCGACCGACCGGTACCTCACCCAACGCTGGCAGGATGTGCCGGTCCAAGTCCCGGCGGTACGTGTCGTAGCCGCCCCGAGAGAGGTTGCGGGCGCCGGCCAGCCACTCGTCCGCCCACCGCTCCAACGTGATGCGACCCAACCGGGGGTCGACGTAGTCGCCGCGGGCCATGTCGCCGAGCACCTTGCGGTAGTGGGCGTCAGCGAGGGCTTTGGTCTTGTGGGATTTGGCTACCTGCCGGCCCCACGGGTCCGTCCAACGTGCCCGCCACGTCCCGTACCTGGTCCGCTCAACCGGCATCAGGGCGTGAGTCACCCTGGTAATGATTCATGACCAGGTAGGCGATTTGCTCCTTGAGCTGCCAAGCGCTCTCGGCGGATAGATGGACTCCGTACTCCCGCTGGTCCCACCGGAAGGTGAGCCAGATGTGGGGTCCATCGGCGGCAGAGGACGTATGTGCCTCCACAGCCGTGCCCGGATGGGTGCCAAGCACCTCCGGCATGTAGTGCAAGCCCCGGTCGCTGATGCGGAAAGCGAGGTGACCGTCAAGCTCTGGCAACGTACCCGAGCGTACTGTTTCCGTACTGTCAACCATGTACGCACACGGTACTTGACGGCAAACATCCTGGATAGCCTAAAATGCGCAAAACCGCCCGACCGGGACAGATGCCCAGGTCAGGGGGTGGAGGCGGCGACCGGAATCGAACCGGTGTACAGGGCTTTGCAGTCCCTTATCTAACGGTGCGTTTGCGCTGGTCAGACTATTAGTGAACTGCTATCGGAATCGCTGGTGCACACCCACGTACTGAGGGTTAAGAGGCTTCCTCGGCGCTCGGGATCCAATCGGTCATGGTGACGACGACGTCCGCCCCGTTGCCGTTGTAGGACGCCCGGCGGGGACGCCCCGCGAGTCCGCGGGTGTTGAGCTCGGGCTGGTGGAGGTAGATGAGCGCCATCTCGAGCTGCTTCATCTCGTCCTCGTCCATGCACCGGATGATCGACACGCTGGCAACGACGTCCCGCCGGCCTCGCACGTGCAGGTGGTCCCCGATCCGCTTGAGGACGTTCGACGACCGGCCGACATAGACGACCTTGTCGTCCTCGTCGTGCAGCAGGTAGACGTGATGACCTCGGCTGGACACCCGGAAGCGGGCCTCATCCGTAAGTCGGCTGGGGCGGACCTTGTCCATGGGCTGGCCGTGCTCGCGGACCGTGTCAACCACGGACTGGAAGGCTTCGGCCTCGGCCAAGGTCTTGAACGATCGGCTGATCTGCTTGCCGATGGGATCGGTCCATCGGACCCGCCAGGTTCCGTACTTCGTCGACTCGATCCCCATCCCTTGACTCTAGTCAACTGCTTGACTATCGTCAACCTTATGGATCTGTTGGGTACCCAGGACATCGCCGACCTGCTCGGGGTGAGCCGTCAGCGAGCCCACCAGCTCGTCACACGCGAAGGGTTCCCGAGTCCGGCTGCGACCGTGAACAAGCGGACGAAGATGTGGGACCGCGCCCAGGTGGTGGCGTGGGCGGACGACAACCGGTACGACATCACCCCACCACCCCCACGATGAACCGTCTCCCTTGGGCGATCCTCGCCGTCACCGCCACCATCGCCGCGGTCGGTGTGCTCGGCGTCCTCCTCGCCGACTACGTCCCCTAGTTCTCCCCGGGTCGTCTGCCCCCAGGCCCTGCCGGTGGGCGATCCGGGGTCTAGACGCGCAGAGACCCCCCGACACGAGGCCGGGGGGTCCCATGGGGACTAGCAGGTGCACCTGAGGTTACTAGCTGGCGATGCCGGGCGTCAGCCCCAGGGGCCGAAACCGATCTGGCTGCAGATCGGGCCTCCCACGGCCTGCTCGGTGCAGAGGTACACCAACCCCCCGTAGGCGGTGCCTGTGCCGTACGACATCGTGGACAACCCGTTGAACGAGCAGTTGTTCGGGTACGGGTTGCCAAGCCGCATCCAATTGGAGCACCACTGCGACAACCCGCCCGTCACCGCCACAACGACCGACGTGTTGTACTGGCATTGCGATCCGGACAGCTCGGACATCACCGCGTAACCAGCGCTGCCGTACTGGCCCCAGGTCACATCCACGCGACAGGTGCCCCACTGCAGTTGGGCGTGGGCGTAGGCCGGCAACACGAAAGCGCCCGCGGGTGCCACGTTGGAGCCGAGGAGGACCGTGAACGCCACGAGAACGCTGGCGATCAGTGCCTTCGGGCGGCCGAGGAAAGCCATCACGCGGGCTGCTGGTTCTTCGGAGCGAGGAACGTCACGAACGCCGTGAACAGGACGGCGCCGACGACCCCACCCCATTCCTCGCCGGTCACGCCGCCGACCTGGTTCGCTACCACCCAGGCGGCGATACCAGCGCCGACGCCGGCACTGACTGCCTTGGACACTTTGCGTAGAACGGTCACCTTGTTCTCCTTAGGGGGAATGCGCCGGGGTACCGGCACAGAACATGGATGCGGCCCATCAACACCTGATAGTGGGCGGTACGGAACGCGTCTTCGATCGCCTCACGGGCTTCGGTGTCACGGGCCCGCCACTCGCACACGCCAGCTGAGATGAGCAGTGCACCCACGACGATCAGCAGGGAACCGAAGACGATCACGGGCACACCTAACCGGAGGGGGCGGCACAGACCATGAACACCTGGTCCGGCTGCGATGGGATGGTGATCTGCATGAACGTGAAACCCTCAGGGCACGACGCACCAGGAGGGCCCGGCGCCCCCGGCGGACCCTCCGCACCAGCAGCGCCAGGCTCACCGGCAGCACCGGGAGCGCCCCCCGAGCCGGTCTGCCCCGTAGCCCCCGTATCGCCCGTAGCCCCGGGACCACCGGGTTCACCGGGCGGACCAGCCGGCCCAGGGTCACCCGGAGGACCAGGCTCGCCGGTCCTGCCCGCCGGCCCTGCGGGGCCGGGGACCGCTACGACGTCGCCTCCGATGTCTTCTGGAGACACGACCGGTTCCCCACCCAACGATTTGACCTGTTCAGCCAACGCCGTCGCCTGGACTTCAAGCGCAGCGATCCGGTCCTCGTTCTCCGAGGCACGGTTCCGGACACCGAACGCCAACATGGCTACGAGGCTGGTGGCGATGGCACCGGCGACGACCGCGATCCAGAACCAGACGGGCGGGCGGGGGAATCGGGAGGGTTGCATCACAGGCCCCCCTGGGCGACCGCCGTGATCACCATGACCACAGCGGAGATCAAGATCGACGCCAGGATCCCGAGCACCCACATGAGCATCGTGCGGAGCCCGGTGAGGTCGGCTCGCAGGTTGTTGATCTGTTCGTTGTGGAGGTCGAGCCGCACGAACGGCGCATTGTGTAGCTGGTCCGTCAGACGCTCGACCTGCCGGGTGAGCCGCTCGAGGTCATCTGCTACCTCGCCGAGCGTGCGTTCCCGGCCCGTCACCGTTCACCTGGAGGGGCCTCATCCATCAGCCGGCAGCGGCGTCGTGCGCTTCGGCTTCGACGATGTCGATCAGGTCGGCGGCGTTCAGGGCGTTGATGATGTTCCCGGTCGTCAGCGCCGTCAGGTTCGTGTACGCCTTGATGTCCGGGTTGATGGCCTTCATCTTCGCGACGTCGTTGCCGTCGATCACCACAGCGAACGAGTTGGCGCCACCGTTCGAGCAGTACCAGTGGGTGCCGTTGGCCGGGTAGTACAGGACGAACTCGCCCATAGGAACCTCCGGGGTAGGGGTAACGGGTCCGAGCCCGTACTGGGTGTAGTAGTCGGTCAGGGCGTTGAGCTCGCCGAGGCGGGCGTAAGCGATGTCGCCGGGACAGGATTTGGCGGTGACGTCCCGGTGCCCGAACCAGTCCGCCTTAGCGATCGCCTCACCCGACCGGCGCAGCGCCGCGCCCCACCTGGCGGCCGAATCGATCTGGGCGTCGGTGACCGCGTCCTGGACGTTCTGCACGAGCGCACAAGCCCGGGCGTCGTAGTTGAGTGACCCGGACGGGAAGTTCGGGTTCGGCTTGTCGTTCACCGTGTGCGCCCCGCGGCGGGTGAGCGGCTGTCCCTCGTACAGGCGGCCGGATTGCATGACGCCGGCGTTGTACGACCAGCCGATCCCAAAACGTTGCTGGCCGATCTCCTCGACCTGCCGGCACGCCGCCGCCTCGGCGTTCGTCGTGTCCGCCGGATCGGCGGTGACGGTGATGTGGAGGAACAGCCATTGTGCGGGCCGGTTGACGGTCCGGTCCGACGTGTAGTCCTGGCGGGCACCCCACTGCTCACGGGTGATGATCTGCAGGCCTTGGGCTGCGAGGCGGGCACGTTCCCCAGCGATGTCAGTCATGCGGCCTCTCGTGGGTTGTCATCGGGGCCCGATGTCCTCGACGAAGAACTGGCGTTTAAAGATCCCGCCCGCGGTGTTGTCGGCCTTGAAGATGAAGTCCGCCGCCCCCGACACCTCGTCCAACGCCACCCGCAACGTCTTGGTCCCCGACGTCGGCTGCCAGAAGATCGACGACGCCACCGTCGCCCGGGTCAAGGCGCCGACGTCAGCGAAATCGAACCGGTCGGTCTGCGTGCCGTCAACGGAGAAGTTCATGACCCACACCCCAGCCGCCGACACCTCGAACTGCGACTTGAGGGTCACCCGATAGTTCCGGGTAGCGAACACGACCACGCTGTTCAACACGAAGTCGCTGTTGCCGTCAGCTGTGAACGTGGACGAATCGGTCGTGAACTCCTGGGAGGCGATCAGGTTGTTGTTCGACGGCACCCAGACAGTGCCGTTGTAGTGAGTGAGAAAGTTGGTGTCGTTGAGGTGGGCGTACGCGCCTTCGATCGGCGACGTCCACGACGAATCTCGTGCGGCCGCTGAGGCGAACGGGGTGATCACCTGGTCACGCACGTTCGCGTT